>Ga0308159_1001521_pt1 | contig 32709 bp, 30 predicted proteins | sample PhyCR1_FD_201040 | JGI IMG/M metagenome (GOLD analysis project Ga0308159, IMG submission 201040) | Phyllosphere microbial communities from UC Gill Tract Community Farm, Albany, California, United States - DLSLC.R1 | ecosystem: Host-associated > Plants > Phyllosphere > Unclassified | place: USA... | reverse complement strand
CGTGCTGACGGACAGGGCGATTCGCGTTTTGAGCGGGTCCGGCGCGGAAACTTCGAGGCAGCTGATCCATTCGACGAGTCCGGAGCCGACGTTCCGCACGTTGAACGCGAACGTGTCAGAGTATTCCGGGCTCCGTGAACCACTGATGGTGCCTCTGATTGCGAGCGGTGGAGGAGCGGTCGAAGCATCCAACTCGGGACAGCCTAGGAAGACGGTCCCGACGCGATAAGTCAGGGTGGTGGAGGGATCCGGTGGGGTCCCGTCCGTGGCCGCGGGAAGTACGGAGACGCGCACGGTAAGAAGCGCGGTCATGATTGCGGACTGCTGGTCTTCAGCGGTCGTTGCCACTTGCACCAAAGTCATGCGATCTCACCGGACCGGAAGACGGCTGCTCGCGACAGTTGATCTTCGAGTGACAGGGGAGCTGATGACATTAGCGCTCCTCGCGGTGATGGGAAGAATGGGTCGAATTCGTGAACTACCACTGACGCCTATGACCAGGGAGCGCCGTTCTGGATCGCTCGCACGGAGAGGTTGAACGAGAAAGTTGCACCTTGGAAGGTGTTACCCGTGGAAGCCGGAAGCCACACACGAAACTGGAGAGAGTCGTAATCTTTGGGGCGGATGCCCGCGGTGCTTTCGATGGGCCCGTTGTTCTGGAATTGTTCAAACGTCATCGTGGGCGTCCACGATGCGCCTTGATCGGTGGACACCTGCAAACGCAACTGCTGTCGCATGGCGACTTGCTCAGGAGTGTCGGTGGGGGACTCGACATAAGCGCGCCAGTCGATGCCGGCCGTTCCTTCGTTACGGATCCAGACCTGGAAAGTCTGCGCCTTCTTGCTGATATCGGTACTGGCGATGGGGAGGACGTTGGTGAAGGTGACGGGGGTGGTGGAGGTGGCGTCGTCGGCGATGTTGCCGAGGACGACGGTGCCGGCGGTGAGCTGGTTGCCGGTGACGACCTTCTGGTCGGTGAAGTAGGCGCCGGTGGCGATCGAGCCGGTCAGGCCGATGCTCAGCAGAGCCGCGGACGCGACGAGCAGCTTCCTCGTGCTGGGGGCGGGTCGTGAGGTCATGGTCTTGTCTGCTCTCGCTCCGGGATGGTGAATTCCCGCATTGAGCGGGGTGGGCGAGGTGCCGGCCGATTCGGGTTCGACCGGCACCTGGTTTGGTTCAGGACCAGGGAGCGCCGGCCTGGATCGCGTTCACGGTGAGGGTGAACGTGAGGCTCTTGCCCTGCGCGCTGTTATCGGTGGCCGCGGGCAGCCACGCGCGGAACTTGACCGGCAGCGAGCCGTTCGCGGCGAGGGAGGCGGTGCTGTTGATGGCGACGCCGTTGAGGTTGTCCGCGGAGGTGGGGGTCGACCAGGTCGCACCGTTGTCGATGCTGTAAGACACCTTGACCTGCTTTGCGAAGTCGCTGGAGGTCAGGCTGATGGTCGCCTTCCAGTCGATGTCGGCGGTGCCGTTGTTGCGGACGTTGACGTTGAACGTCTTGGCGCTGGCCGCGATCTTCGCGGCGGTCGAGTCGTCGATGGGGAGGACGTTGGTGAAGGTGACGGGGGTAGTGGAGGTGGCGTCGTCGGCGATGTTGCCGAGGACGACGGTGCCGGCGGTGAGCTGGTTGCCGGTGACGACCTTCTGGTCGGTGAAGTAGGCGCCGGTGGCGATCGAGCCGGTCAGGCCGATGCTCAGCAGGGCCGCGGAGGCGATGAGCAGCTTCTTCTTGCTGGGACGGGACGTGGAGTTCATGAGCGGTGCACCTTCGAGGATGGGTTTGAAATGAGCGTCGCGGTCAGTCTGAGGACTGTGATGCGACGGTGACCGGATGCACCGGGCAGAGAACATGGTGCCCGCGGCGTGATCACAGGTCGTCGCCGAATGACGCGCGATGTGTGCGCCGCACCAGATAGCTCCCGCCGACGAAACGGTCCGAAGCAGTTCACAAGTTACGAATAGGGTCAAAACGGTCTGGAACGGAACGTAATTACCATAGCAGGGAAAGAACAGCCTGACGCAAGCAGGTTCGACAGACTCTCTCCACCGACCGCTGAGTTCGCACTGCGACTCGAGCGGTCAGCGCCGACGGCATACCGAACCGTCTCGATCAAGCCGCGCGAAAAGACGCGGAGGCTCCCGCGTGGCACACGCTCTGCCCCCTCGAGGGAGCCGCAGCCTCAGGCGTAGCGGTGGAGGACCTCAGCGCTGCCCATGATCCAGTTGGCGGTGATGAAGTGGCAGCTTTCGACGTGGACGAGGGGGAGATCATCCAGAGGGGCCATGACGTGGCCCAGCAAAGTCACGCGAGCGGGCGCTCGGTATGCCTCGGTTATGTCGAGGCTTGCGGGCTTGAGGGAGAAGAGGGTGGGGCGGGTGGGGTCACCGAGGAGGGGGCTACCCAGCACCTTGACGTAGAACTTGGGTCGGGCGAACAATTTGGCCGCGTCGTCGTGGTCAATCGCCTCGGTCTTGTAGCCGGCGCTACCTCGCGCGACGTCGATGTCGTTGATTTTGAGGGCGAAGTCGGTGATGGCGTTGCGGTGCGAGATGGACACGGAACCGAAGAGTGTCGGCTGCAGGAAACTCTCTCGGTTCCCGATGAGGGCGGGCACACTGTCGGTGTAGACCGCTTGGACGAAGTCGCCTGTGCGACCGTCGGGGCTAACGGCCTCGATCGCTTGGGCCATCTCCAGGATCGGATCTTCGGCGAACATGTCGAAGTACTGGGTCACGTAGACGCTGGCGCGAGCGATTGGCGGCACTCCCAACGGCTCTGGAAGCAGCATTCGAGCAGCCTCTGGGTGCGTGACGTAGTCGACGCGGAGGGTCGTGCGACGATGCGCGAATGCCGCACGAGCAGATAATGCCGGGACATTCGCGGGCGTCGTTAGAAGTCGGGCTACCTCAGCTGCCAGCACGCCGTCATGGTATTACGAGGTTCGTACTATCGACGCAACGGGCTGTTGATGCTATGCGTCGGGGGTCACGCGCGAACGGGCGCCGCCTGCGGATCCGCGACGTTCGAGGCGCGGGAGATGAACTCCACGACCTCATCGCGGATGATCACCCACTTCGTGCCGATGTGGTAGCCGGGCAGGGTGCCCGCTTGAAGGTACTCGTAGACGGTCTTGTTGTTCAGGCCGAGCACCTCCGCGATGTCCTTTGCGGACAGGATCGCGGGGTAGTCGGCAAAAAGGTGCTCTACGTGGTTTGCCATGTTCTCACTCCGGGGTAACGGGTTGGGCCATTCTACGCCCTGGCCTTGCAGAAGGACCTGATGGGCGCGAAATTTGCGTTTCTCGTCCAAACGGTAAGAAACGGGTCATTAGCGCCCTCGGCACCTCTGGGTTGCCCATGTGGGGCCGATGCACTAGGTTCAACCTCGCCCGTTTCACGCCGTTTCGTTCCGAAGGATCCCGTTTTGGACTGCTCTGTACCCGTTGTCCCGGACGTGACAGTCCCTGCCATCTCCTCCCCTGCTGGAGTGGGAGTCGGGGCGGACAGTGACCTTGCCGCAACGGGGCTTCACGTGGACGTTCTCGTGCTCTGCGTCATAGCGGGTGTTCTGCTCAGCGTGGGCGTGGTGGCGCTGGTCCGCTCTCGTCGGAGGAGCAGAGATGAGGGCGGTCCCCGCCGGCGTGGCCGCGGGAAGGCTGTGGGCGCAGTGATAGGGCTGATGCTTCTGCTTAGCTTCGCCGCTCCGGCTCCGGGAGCTCACGCCGCGGTACGGTCGGAATGCACTGCCGTTCAGGTGTCCGTCGTTTCCATCGAACCGGCCCCGTCGGGGAGTGGCTCGCTTGTGATGCTCCCGGGCGCGTCGCCGGTGACCGTGAAGGCCAAAGTCACAAACGTGACGAACGCCTCGGTTTCGCTGTATGTCCTCTCGAGCACGGATCCCTCTGCTGGACTTGCGAGCCAGGTCACGTGGACCGCTCAGCGTCCGGGCGCGAGTGTTTCGAGCATCCTGACCAGCGTGGACGCGCACCCGCTGGGGGCTCTCGCGGCTGGTGAGACAACAGAAGTGACCTTCACGCTCTCGCTGCCTGCATCTGTCGGCAACGAATTCCAGGGCCAAAGTGCCGCGGCGTCCCTCTTCGTGAGAGTCGTCCAGCAGGGCCCGTAATCAGGGCTGGCGATTCCTCCGCGGGTAACGGGTGGATCGCCGAGCGGCGCCGCCTCGATTCGTGGTCGAGGCGGCGCCGTAATCCATCCCGCCCAGGACGTTCCAAGCGGCCTCGCCACCGCTTGGGAGCCCTTCGCGAAAGGGGAGGCTCATCTGACCTCAGTCACCTTTTGTTCTCAAGTGCCCTGATCGATCTCCATGTTCCGAAGCGTGCGGCTCGGCCGATACCAGCGTTGACCGAGCCGCCCGCGCCTCCTTGCCCCCCAATTCCTCGACCCGAAAGAAGAATTGCCATGCGCACTCCGAACCGTAAAATCGCTCGCCTCGCGACACTTGCCACAATCCCGCTTGCTCTAGTTGGCTCCGGGTTTCTGGTCTCGACCGCGTCGTACTCCGCGTTCTCCGCGACGACCTCGAACGCCTCCAACAACTGGACGGCCGGCACTGTCGCGCTCACCAACGACCTTCCCAATAGCGCCGCGTTCATCGCCGAAAACCTGAAGCCGGGCTCTTCCGGGGACAACTGCATTGTGGTTACTTCGAGCGGCTCCCTCCCTTCTGCGGTGAAGCTCTATGCCACGACAGCGACGCAGACGAAAGCGCTTGGCTCGTGGATCAACGTGCACATCACCCAGGGCAGTGGGGGAGGAAACGGAACCTGCAATGGGTTCACGGCACTCTCCAACGCAGCCTCCTACAACAGCACCCTTGACGCGTTCATCAACGGTTCCACCAACTTCGCCAACGGGTTCGGCGACTGGACTACGGTCGGCGGCAATTCGGAACCGCGCACCTACCGGATTAGTTATGACGTGGCGGGTAACGCGCCTTCGTCTGTCATGGGTGGGTCCGTCAAGCTCAACTTCACGTGGGAAGCGCAGAACCAGTAACGCCTCACGGCCTCCGGTTGCCCCGCTTTCGGGGTATGTCCCTGTGCCCGTGGGTGCGGCTGTGCGCGGTTACTCTCGCGCGTGGAATTGTCGCTCTGGTGCTGAGCATGACGTTCTGGGCGATAGCCCCGATCGCGTTGGGGTGGACAACGACAACGGTCATGACCGGGTCGATGGAACCCGCGATCGCTCCTGGTGATCTTGTCGTGAGCCGCCCCATCGAGATTGAGGATGTCCGACCGGGAATGGTACTTCTCGGGCATGACCCAGATCACCATGAACGCTTGCGTCTTCACAGAGTCGTTCGTCAGACCGGCCGTGCGATTGCGACGAAGGGCGACGCGAACCCGCACGCGGACTCCAGCCCCATGGATACGGCGGCGGTTCTCGGCGTGGGCTACCTACGCGTTCCGTCCATAGGAGCCCCCATCCTCCTGGTCGCAGAAGGCAAGTGGGGGTTGCTGGGGCTGTTCGCTCTGGGGGCTGCCGTTGTGGTGTCGCTCGCAACGGCGCCAGCCGTGCGCCGTGACGATCAGGAAACGCAACCGCCGCCTCGGGGGCCTCGCGAGTCAAGCACTCGGGGGCTGGGGGAGCGGTTGCTGAGACGCAGATCGAGCGCGCGCACGGACAGCCCGACGTCGGCCCTCACCGCGTCGATTCGACGTCGCAAGCAGGTCGCGGCGGTTGCCGCTTGCGCTCTCATTGCCTCGGTTCCGAACGCTGCTCCTGCTGGTGCGGCAGTATTCACTTCCGTTAGCCGGACGGGGAGCACGTTCGTTGCCGGCACGGCACAAGCTGCGGATTCTCTGACGTGCCGCAACAACCCTGACGGAACAGCCAGCCTCACCTGGACCTACACGGGTGACCGCCCACGAGATTTCGACGTCCTTGTGGACGGTCGAGGCTCCCTCGCACGCCTAGGTCCCGACGCTCGAGAATTCGTCCTCCGGCCAAGCGGGTTCGTTTCGCTCGGACGCACCTCGATCGTGCGAATCAGAACGAACCTGACTCGCGAGTGGACGGCAACGAGTTCATCCTCCGTCAGCGTCACAAGCGCGAATTTCTTCTGGGTCGGCGTCGTTCGTTGCGCCTAGTCGGCGGGACGACGAGGAGGAGCCGTGTGGCGACTGCGGGTACATGGAGCAGTCCCTGCATCGGCGCTCGACCGTCGCGGATTGAGGGGATCAGGTGGCTCCGCGGAACCGCCCCCGTCGTCAGGTGATGGTGATGGGGGTGCCGAGCGGTAGGAGGTTTGCCAGCTCGGTGATGTCGGGGTTCGAGAGGCGGATGCAGCCGTGGCTGGCTGATTGGCCGATGCTTTCGACGTCGTCGGTGCCGTGTAGGCCGATCTGTCCGGGGCCGCCGCCGAAGCTGGAGAGCACGTCCGAGAATGCCGAGAGTCCGAAGGCGAACGGGCCGTAGCCTTCGTTGGTCGGCTCGAGCAGTTCGGTGAGGAAGAACGCGCCGTGCGGGGTCGGGGTGCCGCCGGTGCCGGTGGCCGCGTTGAACGTCTTCACCGTCTGCCCGTTTTTGAGCAGGGTGAGGGTGTTGGTTTCGGTCGATGCTTCGAGGCTGTATTCGAGACTGTGCTGCTGGACGGTGCCGGCCTTGACCCACCCTGTGCTGCCGTTGGGTCGCTGGGCGAGGTGCACCTGCAGCCAGTCCCCCCGGGTCGCGGCGACGAGGAGGGTGAGGGGTGCGCCGGATTCCTGCGGGTTGGTCAGGGTGGTCGTCACGGTGCCGCCGGGCTCGGCGAACACTTCGAGGGTCGCCCCGGTGGCGGTGGCCGAGGTGGCGGGTGCCGCGGGTGCCGGAGTCGTCGGGGTCGCGGTGGCGCTCGGTTGCGCCTCGACGGTCGCCGAGGGGGCCGCGTCCGGGGTGGCCGCGGGAGTGCACCCCGCGAGCAGGAGGGCGATGAGCGCCGACGCTCCGAGAGCGACGGATGCGGTCGTGCGGGTGGACACGGTGAACTCCTGGGGGTGGGGCGAGAAACGGCGACGCCGGGCCGGAACGAAAGTCCCGGCCCGGCGTCGAAGAGCCGGGGCGATCAGCCCGTGAAAGTCGCGGCGCGCTTGACCGGGGTCGCCGGGCCTGCGACCGGGGCCGACGCGGCGGAATCCGCGGTCACGGCGAAGGTGAGGTCCGCGGCGCGGACCGCTCCGCCATTGCTGGACGCGCTGAGGAAGTACTCGCCCTCGTTGGCGTAGTTCGTACCCGCCTCGGGCACGAAACGCAGCGTCACGGTGCCGGTGGCGTCGGCGACGGCATCGGGACCGGCCTGATCCCCCGTACCGGGGGTGGCGATACCGAACGAGACCGTGGCGCCCGGGGCGAAGCCCGAGAAGGTCGCAGTGACACCATCCTTCAGGTACGACGACAGCGACTGCGTCGCCGGAGACACCGACGAGGTCGGCTGAGCGACGACGGTGATCGTTACGGACGCGGCTTGGTTGACGCTGCCAAATTGCGCGGCGGAGATCTCATGATCGCCAGGGGCGAGTCCGGCGGGGATGGTGACGAGACCTTCGTACCCTCCATTGTCGTCCGTGGTGACGGCGTTTCCGCGAGCGGCGGAGACCAAGAGAGGGGTGGTTCCGTCGATCGAGAACTCGAGTCGCTCGTTGGCCTCGAAGTGCGCGGCGGTGAGCGTGATGTCACCTCCGGCGGTCGCGCTCGTCGGGTTGGAGGTGAGCGAAGGGTCGGACTTTGCGTGCGCGGCCGCAGCTCCGCCGAGCGCGAGGACGGCGGTGACGAGACCGGCTGCCGCGAGAGCGGCGGCGCGTCGCAACGGTGTGTTGTGAGGAGACGTAAGTGACATGGAGTGGTCCTTGTTCTGTAGCGGCGGGGCGGTCCCGCTGAGGAGGGGATCCGCAACCAGCTGTCGATCCCGTCTGCCTTCGGCGGTGACGTGAGTATCGAATCTAAACCACTTCCGGGTCTAAACGGAACGAAACGGATTTATACGGATTCATTCCGCCTGAGATTGCCGAGTTCGGCATGCGATCCCGTCGGGCCGCGGCGCCACTGACAACGCCGCGAGTCCCATCCAGGCGGAGCGGGTCAGGACGCACCACGACGCGAGCTTCGGGTGGCCCGGGGCGCTCTCCGTTCACTCCCTCACACGCCGCGGAGCGCATTCAGCCGAACCCCGACAGCTAACGGAACGTGCGCAGCAAGAAGCACCTCCCCGGACGGTGCGTCGACCCGTCATCGGCGACGGTCTGGTCGTCGGAACGAGCTCGACTTCGTTACGAAGCCGCGGCGGCGACCCGATAGTAGGGCTGGACTCCTCCGGGCGTGCCGAGGTGCACGCGCGGAGCCGCTGACCCGCGACGTCCACGCCCCCGTTCCGATCGGAGCCGCCGCATGACCGCCCCCACCACACGCGAGCCCCACAGGTACCCGGTGCTGACGCTCCCCGTGTTCGATCTGCGCAGGGGCGATGTCGTGGTCGGCACTGACTCCGAGATCATCGGGATCGACGCGGAGAACCCGTGGACTCGGCGTCTCACCGAGCGGCATCCGGACGGCCAGATCACCCACTTCACCTACGACTGCGCGGACGAACTCGCGGTCCATCGTCGGCCCGCCCTCGTGTCCGCTCCCGTTGTCCCCGCTGATGTTGCGGGGGCGCGCTCCGACAGGGGGTATCTCGCCGGGATCCGTTGCCCGCGGTGCGCGCACGAGCGGGCGTTCGTCGTTCAGATCACCCTCAATGTCGTCATGCTCGACGATGGCGTGGATTCGGCCGCTCCCGGGCAACTGTCGGCGGAGCACTTCCCCGCTCGCGTCATCAGCCCCCGGAGCGGGTTGTCCGACGGTGACCCCATCCAATGCCACGAAGGTCGGGGCGGCTGCGGCCACCGTGGAACGGTCGACGAGTTCCGCATGCCCGCGGATGCGGACGCCGCCGGGTGACCCGGACGCCGAGCGATCGCGCCGGCGACCGGAATTCGCTCGACGATGAGAAGCGGAGCCTCCGTCGTCTTCGCGGCTGATCGCGGGCGGGCGAGCGCGACGGCCGTTCGGGCGGGGCCTCCGCGTCCGTGAGAGCGGTCGCGATCGTTTGAGTCCTGCACGCGCAGCCGTCGACCTGCCACGATGACTCCGTGCCCGTCATCGAGTCCCGCTGCGTCGTCCCCGTCGACGTGAGCGTTGCGTTCGCCGTTTCTCAGACCACGGGAGAGACCCGCAAACGCTGGGATCCGTTCATCCGCCGTCAATACTTCGTCGATGGTGCGACCGCCCCGGGGAAGGGCGTGCGGAGCTACACCGTGCAGCGTTTCGGGTTCCGCATGGAGAGCGAGTACGTCTCCTACAACCCGCCGTCGAACGTCGGCATGAAGATGACGAAGGGGTCCTGGTTCTTCGAGCGTCTCGCCGGCGGCTGGAAGTTCACTCCTCTCGCCGAAGACCCCGGCAGTACGCTCGCCGTCTGGCGATACAACTTCGTCTGCCGTCCCCGATGGTTGGCGCCGCTCGCCGAACGGATCGGTGCTGTCGTGCTGCAGTACGACATGGATCGGCGCATCCGCGGCTTCGCGAGAGGATGCTCCGACCCGCTCGTGCTCGCCGCCGTGCGCTGAGGGGGGCGGTTGCAGCCGCGACGCTCGGCGTGGACGCCGGGTTCTTCGTCGTCGCGGCCCTCGTCATCGCCTTCTCGCCGTTGGGTGGTGCGCGGCACGGAGGGACGACGAAGAACTGAGGGCCCCGATCTTCACCCGAACAACCGCCGACGCCCCCGGACCGGCACCGTCCGCACCGCCGCGGTGACGACCGGGGCGGTCACGTCGAACGCCGCTCCACCGGGCACCGACTCGAGCAGCCGCCGCGTGTACGCCTCGCGCGGATGGGCGAACACCTCGGCGATCGCCCCCTGCTCGACGATGCGCCCGTGCAGCAGCACGACCACCTCGTCGCACAGCTCTTCCACCACGGCGAGGTTGTGCGAGATGAAGAGCATCGTGAGGTTGCGCTCGCGCTGCAGTCTCTCGAGCAGCTGCAGGATCTCGGCCTGCGTCGACACGTCGAGGGCGGAGGTGATCTCGTCGGCGACGATGACGTCGGGGTCCACGACGAGAGCCCGCGCGATCGCGATGCGCTGACGCTGACCGCCCGAGAATTCGTGCGGGTAGCGGTCGACGGCATCCTCTCCCAGAGCGACGGATGCCAGGGCCTCGACGATCCGCGCACGATGCCGCCGTTGACGGGCGCCGACGGGATCGATCGCCTCGGCCAGGGTCTGCCCGATCGTGCGCCGCGGGTCGAGGGACGAGAACGGGTCCTGCGGGATGTACTGCACCCGACGCCGCACCGCCGCGACGCTCGCGCGAGGGGCCGAGGCGAGTTCGACGCCATCGAAGACGAGGGAGCCGGTCGCGATGCGGTGAAGCCCCACGATGGTCTTGGCGAGGGTCGACTTGCCCGAGCCCGACTCGCCGACGATGCCGATCGTGCGCCCTCGCTCGACCTCGAGGCTCACGCCGTGCAGAACGCGAGTGCTCCGGATGCCATGACCCAGGTCGACCGAGAGGTCGCTGATGCGCAGAAGAGGGGTATCAGACACGGTCGTGCTCCTCGATCGGGCGGGGTGTCGTCTTCAGGGTGGGAGTGGCCGCCAGCAGAGCACGCGTGTACGGGTGCTCGACCTCGCGGCGGCGGAGCTGGTCGGACGTGAGCCGCTCGACGATCTCGCCGGTGCGCATCACGAGGACGCGGTCGCACAGGGCCTCGACCACGCCGATGTCGTGCGAGATGAACAGCACCGCGGTGCCGTGGTCGCGGTTCACCCGACGCAGCTGTCGCAGGACGTCAGCCTGCACCGTGACGTCGAGGGCCGTGGTCGGCTCGTCGGCGATGAGCAGCTTCGGGTCGGTGACGAGCGAGCTGGCGATGCCGGCGCGCTGCAGCATGCCGCCCGAGAGCTGGAACGGGTGCTGGCCCATGACCTTCTCGGGCTCGCGGATGCGCATCTCGCCGAGGCCGTCACGGAGGGTGTCGCGCGCGGCGCGGCGAGAGAGCCCCAGGTGGACGCGGGCGACCTCGGTCAGTTGTGCGCCCATCCGCAGGGCTGGGTTGAAGGTCGACCCCGGGTCTTGGTAGACCAGCCCGATCTCCTTCGCGAGGCGGGAACGGTGGCCTCCGGCGAGGAGGTCGAGGTCGTCGAGGCGGAGGACCTCGGCATCCACCGCCACTCCATCCGCCTGAAGGCGGGCGAGCGACATCGCGGTCATCGACTTGCCGGAGCCCGATTCGCCCACTAGCCCGAGGATCTCACCGGGCGCGATCTCGAACGAGATGCCGTCGACCAGGATCTTGCCGCCGGGAGCGCGGACGGTGAGGCCGCGGACCTCGACGAGGGCGTCGGGGCGGGTCGAGGGGCCACGCGGGGCGCGGCGGGCGGGGGTCGACCGCGCCGCGCGGGAGCTCCGAGGGTCGAGGTAGACGGCGAGGCCGTCGCCCGTGAGCATCGCGGCGACGCCGGCGAAGACGAGCATGACCGAGGGCCCGACCACCTGGAGGGGTTGGGAGTACACGGCCGGAAGCCCCTCGTTGAGCAGCCGCCCCCAGTCGAACTCGGGGCTCTGCACCCCCAGTCCCACGAACGACAGGCTCGAGATATCGAGGAGCGTGAGGGCGAAGCTCGACGCGATCAGCACGAGCAACGGGCCCGAGACGTTGGGCAGCAGATGCCGGGTGAACAGGCGGAAGCGGGGGACACCGAGCAGGCGGGCGGTACCGACGTAGTCGCGGTTGGCCACCGCCCCGGTCATGTTCGAGGTGATGCGGGCGAAGCTCGGGACGCCCGCGACCGCGATCGCCACGACCGCCGAGGCGGTACCTGCCCCCAGGATCGCGGCGATGACGAGGGCGAGGATCAGAGAGGGGAAGGCGACGGTCGAGTCGATGATGCGCAGCACCCACTCGCGCACCCATCGCGGTCCGACCCACACCAGTCCGCCGATCAGCACGCCCAGGACGACGGAGCCGGCGGTGGCGGCCGCGGCCATGATCAGGGTCAGGCGCGTCGCGACGAGAGTGCGGGCGAGCACGTCTCGACCGAGGTCGTCGGTGCCGAGCCAGTGCGCCGCAGAGGGAGCCGAACGGGTGTCGGGGGTGACCGCGGCGGCGGCCGTCCCCCAGAGGATCGGGGCGATCACAGCGATGACCACGAGCAGGCCCAGCATGATCAGACCCGCGATGAGGGATGCCGGGATGCGGCGGGTGCGTCGATCAGACATGCGTCGAGCCTCCGAGGGTGCGCGGGTCGATGAGGCCCAGGATCACGTCGATGAGCAGGTTGATGAGGATGGCGAGCGCCCCGACCGTCAGCACGATCCCCTGGATCACCGGGAAATCACGGAAGATGATCGCCTGGACCACTTCGAGGCCGAGGCCGGGGAGGCTGAAGACCGTCTCGATGACGATGGCGCCGCCCAGCATGCTCGCGAGGATCAGGCCGGTGAGCGTGAGGGTGCTGGCCATGAGGTTCGGCAGTGCGTGGCGGATGTACAGCCGGGCGGCATCGAGACGGCGCCCGCGCGCGGTGCGCATGTAGTCCTGGTGCAGCACCGCGTAGGTCTCCTGCACCACCACCCGGGCGACGGCGAAGGTCGGGCCGAGCGCGAGCGCGACGATGGGCAGGATGTACGCGGACGGGGTCGCGGCGCCCCCCGCGGGGAGCACCTTCAACCAGATCGCGAAGACCACCACGAGCAGCGTCCCGGCCACGTACGCCGGAACCGAGGCGAAGAAGCCGGCCACCGTGCCGAAGCCGACGGCGAGCCACGGGCGACGACCGCTGCGCGTGAGCACGCCGATGGTCATGCCCACCGGAATGGCGATGACGATGACGAGGAGGATCGCTCCGAGCGCGGTGGTCGCGGTGTACGGCAGCTTCGTCGCGATCGTGGTCGTCACGGGCGTGTTGTAGCGGAAGCTCTGGCCGAGGTCGAAGGTGGCGAGGCCTCGCAGGTAGTCGAGGAACTGCAGGGGCAGGGGCTGGTCGAGGTGCAGGCGTTCCCGCAGGGCTGCGACCGCATCGGGGGAGGCGTTGGCACCCAGGATGGCCACGGCGGGATCGCCCGGAATCAGCGGCACGATGAGGAACGTCAGCACCACGAGGAGTCCGAGCGAGAGGACGAGGCCGCCGAGACGTCGCAGCGCGAACGAGCCCCAGCCGCTGCCCCCGCCCCGACGGCGGACCGGCGGAGCAGGGGCTTCGGCGATCACCGAGAGGTCGACGCCGGACATCAGTCGCCGGTGACCCGGGTCGTGTTACCCGCCAGCGCGGCGCCGCGGGCGAGGGGCGCCTGGCGGTGCTGCCAGTCGAAGACCGGCTCGAGTTCGGCGCCGACGCGCAACACGGTCGCCTCGTCGTAGGGAGCGCCCACCAGCTGCGCGCCGAGGGGCATACCGTTCGCGCCCGTGTGCACCGGGAGCGAGATCGCGGGCAGGCCCGCGATGTTGCAGAACGCGGTGAACGAGATCGTCGAGAATTCCGTCAATCTCTCGCCCGCGGGATCGTTGTTGGCCTCGTCGTACACCGAGCCGACCAGCGGGGTGGGCACCGCGGTGGTCGGGGTCAGGAGGACGTCGAAGTCGCGCCCCCACTGCGCGTTGACCTGACGCGTCTCCCACTGGAGGAGGGCCGCGATCTCGGCGTACTCCCCGGCGTGGAAGGACGCCGCCCGGTCGTAGCGGTACCGGATGTAGGTCTCGAGCTTGTCGGCATCCTCGATCGGAGACGCCCACGTGGACGCGCTGATGATCAGGTCGGCGAAGCCGCGGGTGGCGCGCTCCGAGAACAGGAACGGAGAGACCGGCGCGACGTGGTGTCCGAGCGCCTCGAGGGCCCGCGCGGCCACGAGTGCGGCCTCGCGGTTCTCGGGATGCACGTCGACGCCCGTGGGGGCCTCGAGCAGCAGACCCACGCGCAGGCGGGGACCCGCCGCGCGGATCTCGTCGAGGTACGGACGCGCGGGAGCCGGGGCCGAGTACCACCCGAGCGGGTCGAGCCGGCCGAGGGCGTCGAGAACGCCCGCGGCGTCTTCGATCGTGCGGGTGATCGCGCCCTCGGTCGTGGAGTGCTCCCACGCCCGGACGTCGTTGGGGATGCGTCCGCGGCTGGGCTTGAGACCGATGAGGCCGGTGGCGGCCGAGGGGACGCGAATCGAGCCTCCGCCGTCGGAGGCGTTGGCGATGGGCACGATGTCGGCCGCGACCGCTGCCGACGCCCCGCCTGACGACCCGCCCGAGGTGTAGTCGAGGTTCCACGGGTTGCGCGTCTTGCCGTGGCGGGTGTTCTCGGTCGCCGTCAGAGCGCCGAACTCGGGGCTGTTCGAGCGCCCGAACAGCACGAAGCCGGCGTCTTCGATCAGGTCGACGGTGATTTCGTTGGTATCCGCCGGTCGTTCTTCGACGGCCATGGACGAGTAGGTCAAAGGCTGATCGCGCACCGCGACGAGATCCTTGATCGGCATCGGCACTCCCTCGAAGGGGCGGGAGGCGTCGCCACGGCGGATGCGTTCGTCGGACGCGCGGGCCCGGCGGAGCACGTCGTCACGGTCGATCCAGACGATGGCGTTGACCTCGGGGTTCACCGCGTCGAGGCGGTCGAGGTAGTGCTGGGCGGTCTCGACGGCCGAGATCTCGCCGGTGCGGATCTGTCGGGCGAGCTCGGTGGCAGAGATCGAGGAGGAGATCATGAGGGGTCCTTTCGGGATGCCGGGCATCGACGCCCGGCATCCCTGTTGGCGTGTCAGTTGGCGATGCGGAAGATCGGGTCGTCGAGAGCCCCGCCGAGCATCTGCACGGTGAAGCCGGGACGCGAGGCGTAGATGAACGCGTCGTTGAGCAGCGGAAGGGTGTCGGATCGATCGACCAGGGATTGCACGGTCTTGTCGAGCGCGGCGCAGCGCGCGGCCGCGTCGGATGCGGAATTGGCGGTCGCGAACGACGCGTCGGCCGCGGCGTTGGACACCGCGCCGTAGTTGGTGCCGCCCTGATCGATCGTGGGGCCCGTCAGGTTCAGCAGGGGGCTGGCGAGCGAACCCAGGAAGTTCAGGTCGGCGAAGACCGTCACATCCCAGTCGCCGGGCTTGGCGACGACGGTGGTGATCCAGCTACCGACGTCGGTGTTGGTCAGCTCGACCGTCGCTCCCGCCGCGCGCAACGCCTCGGCGATGTATTCGTTGCCCGCACCCGCGGGGCCGACGATTGTCGGAGCGACCAGGCGGATCGTCTTGCCCGACAGCGCCGACGTGGCCGCTGCGACGTCTTGCGACGGGATGCCGATGGACGAGTCGGAGACGCAGCTGACATCGGGAGCGCCGAGCGAGGTGAGCACTTCGCCGGTGTCCTGCGAGGTGACGTTGCCGAACATCGAGCGGTCGATCGCCTGGATGACGCCCTTGCGCAGGGCCTCGTCGGTGAAGGGGCTGCCCTCTCGTTCGTTGAAGATCAGGTAGCTGTCGGAGAAGTGGTTGACGGTGACGGCGTAGCCCGTCTGGCCCTGGAAGCGATCGCGGGTGGTGGCCTGGATCTTGCCGATGTCGAGCTGGCCGCCGAGGATCAGGTTGGCCGTCGCGGTGGAGTCGGGCGACACGGTGTACTCGAGTTTCTTCGCGGGCGTGCCCGAGATCGCCGTCGACCACTGGGGCCACGAGCGGTAATCGTCGCGCAGCGTGTAGTCGTACTTCACGCCGGGCTCGAAGGACGTCAGGGCGTACGGGCCCGACTCGCTGCCCTTCACGGTGCCCGCGGCGAGGCCGGCGGGATCGGCGAGACCCGCGGGGCAGATGATTCCGGCGCTGGCGACCGACGTGGCGTCGACGAGGTACGGCCAGGGGGTGGTGAGGCTGACGGTGACCGTGTTCGCGGCGTCGTCTGCGGTGATCGTCGGGGTGTTGCCGGGGCCGAAGGTGTAGACGACCTGCGTGGACCCGCTGCCGGGACGCGCGAAGTAGTCGAGGGAGTTCTTCACGACGGTGGGCGTGATCTTCGTGCCGTCGGAGCAGGTCGCGTCGGTACGCAGCGTGAAGGTGGCCTCGGTGGGCGTCGAGGTCCACGAGGTGGCCAGGCCCGGGACGAGCCCCCCGGCGTCGCGACGGGTCAGCGTGTCGTACGAGCTGCGCGCGAGCAGGAAGTCGGGCAGCGACGTGCTGAGGGTCGGGTCGAACGTGGCGGGGATGTCGATCGTCGTGCGGATGGTGTCGGTCGTCGCCGAGGCACCGGCGTCGCCGGTGGTCGTGCAACCGGCCGTCGCGATCGCGACGGTCAGGGCGAGGGATGCGGCGATGACGCCGTGTCGCTTTCTCATGGTCTGCCTCTCGGGTGATGCGCGGGTCGGGTTCAGCTCAGGACTTCGAAGATGTCGATGGTCGTGTCGCCGGCGTGGGCGTAGGCCTTGCCGACGAACATCGAGCGGGTGAGCCAGTGCAGGCTCGGGGCCACGGTGCGAAAGCGCGGCGTGGTCAGGAAGTACTCCTCTTCGTCGGCCTCCGGGGGACGGACGACGCCGACGTTGACCACGTCGATGACGTCGCCGGCGGTGGTGCGGATCAGATACCGCGCTTCGACGTCGTAGCTCCCGTCGGCGCGCTCGAGGCACCAGTCGCCGCCGCCGGGCACGATCTCGCCTTCGATGTCGCCGGAGACCGGACCTCCCGTGATCGGGATGAAGGTGAGAGTGTCGTCTCCCCTTTTCTCGAGGGGAATGGCGGGGTCGACGTGGGCGACGACGGTGAAGCAGGGGCGGAGCGATGGAGCGGAATTCATCAGGGCCTCCGAGGCGGGTGGGCGGCGCTTCGTTGCGCGTGTCCTGAGTATCCTCATAGTGGATGCTTTAGTCAACAGCATTCACTAACTCGTAACATCCGTCGACGGTGGCGGTAACACCGGGATTCGCCGACGCGGCGCGCCCCTCCCGCGTCGCCGACCGTCGGTAGGCTCTCTCCGAGGCGCCGCTTGCCTCTCTCCATAGTGAATGAGATGATCATGACCATTCACTAACCCCGGTCAGGCTGATCGCCGCCCGCCGGGGTGAGATCGGGGGCACGATGGCCGAAGAGGCGAGGACCCGGCGCAAGCGCGGATCGCTCAGTCGCGTCGAGATCGTCGAGGCGGCCCTTCGACTGATGGACGGCGAGGGCGAGTCGGCGCTCACGTTCTCGCGGCTGGGGGCCGAGCTCAAGTCGTCCCCGACGGCGGTCTACCGGCACTTCGCCAGCCGCGACGAACTGCTCGAAGCCCTGGCCGACCATCTCGACGGTATCTCGCTCGAGGGCTACGAACCCACCGACGAGTGGCGCGCCGACCTCGAAGATCTCGCGTGGCGCGCCTGGCGCACCGCCGAGGCGCACCCCGCGGCCGCGGCCCTCACCCTGTTGACCGTGGCCAACAGCATCAACGAACTGCGGGCCGTCGAATGGATCCTGCGCGCGATGGCCGTCGCGGGCCTGCACGGACGCGAGGCGGTCGTGCAGTACCAGGTCTACGCGCAGACCGTGCTCGGCGCCGCCTCGGCGTACGGGGCGCGGCTGGCCGCCGGCGCCTCTCGAGAAGTGGCGGACGGGTGGATCCAGGTCTACGCCCCCACCGACCCCTCGCAGTACCCGCACGCCGAGGCGGCGAAAGCCGAGCTGGCGCTGGTGAATTATCGCGAGGTGTTCGCCAAGCAGCTCGAGATGTACCTCGACGCGCTGGCGACGGTCGCAGCCGTCGTCTGAACGACGAAGGCGCCCCGCCCCCTCTGTGGAGGTGTCGGAGCGCCTTCGTCGAGCAGCTCAGCCGAGGGCGGGCTGCTGCTGCGTGATGCAGTGGATGCCGCCGCCGCGATCGAAGATCGGGCGCGAGTCGACCGTGACCACCCGGCGACCCGGGTAGGCATCGGCCACGATCTCCCGAGCCCGCGCGTCGGCGGTCTCGTCGCCGAAGCCGCACAGCACGACACCGTCGTTGGTGACGAGGTGGTTGATGTAGCTCCAGTCGAGCCAGCCCTCGTCGTCGCGCAGAGCCGTCGGGGCGGGGATGCCGGTGATGCGCACCTCGCGGCCACGGGCGGCGAACGCGTCCGAGAGCTCGCGGCGCACCAGACGCGACACCTCGAAGTCGGGGTGGGTGGCGTCGGTCTGCTCGTGGACGAGGACGTGCTCGGGCGAGGCGAAGGTGGCCACGATGTCGACGTGCCCGTTGGTGCCGAGGTCGTCGTAATCGCGGGTCAGGCCGCGGGAGAGCCAGATGGCATCCGTCGCTCCGATCGTGCGGGCCATCTCGGCCTCGACGCGGGCGCGGTCGGCGAAGGGGTTGCGCCGGGGGTCGAGCTGCACCGTCTCGGTGAGCAGCACCGTGCCGGTGCCGTCGACGTGCAGACCGCCGCCCTCGGCGACGAGCAGCGAGTCGATGCGCTCGGCGCCCAGGTGCTCGGCGACGACGCGGGCGATCCCCGCCGACTTCTGCCACTCCGCCCAGTCAGGGGCGCCCCAGCCGTTGAAGATCCAGTCGACCGCGCCGAGGACCCCCGGGCGGTCGGGGTCGACGACGAAAGTGGGGCCCATGTCGCGCATCCAGAACTCGTCGAGAGGGGCCTCGACGATCTCGATCGCCGACGAGAGCATGCGCCGGGCGCGGGTCATCTCGCTGGGGTCGACGACCATCGTGACCGGCTCGAACTCCCGCACGGCGTGCGCGACGTCGGTCCAGGCCTGGTACCCCTGTTCGCGGAACTCCGCGCCCTCGCCGAGGGTGATGCCCTCGCGGGGGAACGCCATCCACGTGCGTTCGTGCGGGGCGGATTCTGCGGGCATGCGCCACATGTCGTGCTCCTTGTCGGGGTCAGTATCCGGTGGTGAGGACGCGATCGAGCGCATCGACGAAGACGTCGACCGAGGCCCGCGTGACCACCAGCGGCGGTTTGATCTTGAGGACGTTCTGGTAGTCGCCGGTGGGCTGCATGATCACACCGAGCTCGAGCAGGCGGTCGCAGATCGCCGCGGTCTCGGCGGTCGCGGGCTCGAGGGTGTCGCGGTCGCGGACGAACTCGACGCCGAGGTAGAGGCCGGAGCCGTGCACGGTGCCGATCAGGTCGTGCTTCTCGCCGAGCTCTTCGAGGCGGCGCTTGAGGTGCGCGCCGACGACCCGCGCGTTCTCTTGCAGGCCCTCCTGCTCGATCACGTCGAGCACGGCCATGCCGATCGCGGACGAGACGGGCGAGCCCCCGGTGGAGGAGAAGAAGTACCCCTGCGTGCGGTAGCGGTCGGCGACCTCGCGCCGCGTGATCACGGCACCGAGCGGGTGGCCGCCGCCGATGGACTTCGCCACCGCGACGATGTCGGGCACGGCTCCCTGCTGCTGGAAGCCCCAGAACCATTCGCCCAGGCGGCCGTAGCCGACCTGCACCTCATCGGCGATCGCCAGCCCGCCATGGCGGCGGATCGCGGCGTACACCTCGGTCAGATAGCCATCGGGAAGAGCGACTCCGCCCGCGTTGCCGAAGTAGGTCTCGGCGATCATCCCCGCCGGAGGGCGACCGGATGCCGCGAGCTCGTCGATGACCGCGACGGCTTCGGGCGCGTACTTCTCGGCATCCGCCCCCCGGTACTTCCCCCGATAGGAGTTCGCCGCGTCGACGGTGTGCACCCAGTCGGGACGCGTGGCGAGGGCGTTCGGGTTGTCGGCGATCGAGGTCGAGACCGCATCGCTCGCGTAGGTCCACCCGTGGTAGGCCTCGCGCATCGCGACGATGTCGGGGCGGCCGGTGGCCGCCATCGCGAGGCGGATCGCGAGGTCGGTGGCCTCGGAACCGGAGTTGACGAAGAACACGGTGTCGAAGCCGTCGGGGAGGGTCGCCGCGATCCGGTCCGCGAAGTCGGTGATCGCGCGGTAGTGGAAGCGCGAGTTCGTGTTCAGCAGATGCATCTGACGTGAGCCGGCCTCGACCACTCGCGGGTGCGCGTGGCCGACCGAGGCGACGTTGTTCACCATGTCGAGATAGACCCGGCCGTTCACGTCGACCAGGTGCTCGCGCCAGCCGCGCTCGATGCGCGGAGGGCTCGCGTAGTAGTGCTCCTGCACCTCGGCGAGCACCTCGTGGCGGCGAGCGAGCACGTCGTCGGTCTCGGGGTGGGGCGCCGGGATGCCGAGGGTGGCGCCGGGATCACCCGCGATCTCGCGCCAGGCGGCGGCGAGAGCGGGCGTGGTGCGCAGCGGAGGGACGAATCCGTCGAGCGGGCGCCGGGCGGAGAGGCGGGTGCGCGCGGGGAGGGCCGACACGCTCTCGCGATCGGCCGTCCACACGAGCGAGTCGCCGGCGTCGGCGGGGGCCGCGAGCCACACGAGCACATCGGTCGGCACGGTCTCGGGCGTCGAGGGAAGCGGGGCTGTCGTCCCGGTGAGGCGCGCGCGCCACGCCGGCACGGTCACGACGTCGGCGCCCGCGTCGAGGGCGGCGAGGGCCGCGTCGTCGAGGGTGGCGGCGTCGAGCCACGCGCCTTCGTCGTTCAGCGGTGACTCCGTCGAGGCGTCGAGCTCGACGTGGCGGCCGAGCGAGAGCACCGGAGCGCCGGTCCACGCGGGCTCTCCGGCGCGGCAACGCCCGAGATCCGCCCGGGTCGCGGCGGTGATCACGGGGATCGGAACGGATGCCGCCTGCACCAGGATCCGGAACTCGCGGTCGAGCGCGACGCTGGCGTACGCGTTCTCGTCGTCGAGGCGCACCTGCGCGCGCCCGCTCAGCACGAGCACCGCCCCGCGGAGGATGACGAGCGGCCAGAGCGCGGTGAGCTCGTCGTCGCTCAGATCGCGCACGCGGTCGAAGGCGCGGATGGCGGGGAAGGCGCTCTCGGGGGTCGCGCCGTCGTGGTGCAGCACCGACGACACGGTCACGGCGATCTCGCCGACGCGCCACGACGCGCACACGTCGCCGAAGTCGATGACCGCGTCGGGCACGGTTTCGCCGGGGGCGCGCAGCACGTTGTCGTCGGTGACGTCGAAGTGTCCGGCCTGCACGGGCAGGGCGTCCTGCACGGGTGCGAGGGCGGCGCGGGCGGCGTCGGCGGCGCGCTGCACGACGTCTCGCACCTCGGCATCCGGTTCGAGGGGGAGCAGGGTGTCGATGACGCGCCCGGCGTGGCGGAGGTCCCACTGCAGCACGCGGCCGCTCGCGGGGTGGGTGAAGTCGGCGAGGGAGCGGCTCACGGCCCCCGATAGGGCGCCCATCGCCTCGACGACGGCGGTGGAGAGGTAGCCCGAGCCCATCAGCGTACGCCCGGCGATGTTCTCGATCACGCGCGCGTGAATGCGGCCTTGGCTCGACTCCCACCACGTCGACATCGCGCCCCGCGGCCCCTCGACGATCCGCGGGATGCGCACGTGCGGGCTCCGCTCGGCGACGAGGGTCGCCGCGGCATCCTGCATCTCGATCTCGGCCTCGCTGAAGACGGGGTTGCTGAGCTTCAGCACGCCGAGAGGCTCGGTCGAGCCCCGGGCGAAGACGCGGAAGTTCTGATCCTGCTGACTGCCGAGCGCCTGCACGTCGATCTCGACGCCGAAGGTGTCTGCGAACAGGCGCTGCACCTCGTCGTCGGAGAGCGTCGGGGTGGGCAGGTCGACCTGGCTGAAGTAGTCGAAGACGGGGGTCGGAGCGGTCTCGGTCACGGTGTGTTCCTCGGGTGATTCGGGTGTCACAGGGGAGAGTCGGATGCCGTGGCGACGGCGCCCGCGACGGCGCCACCGGCATCGCGCACGACGACCACGACCAGCGGGCCGTAGGGGGCGACCCACTCGCTCACGGGCTCGCCGTGCGGGGCGGGGGAGGCCTCGGCGGTCACCCGGCCGTTCTCGAGTCGCGCGGGAACGCGCACGCCGTCCACGAAGAGGGCATGATCGACCGCGATGCCTCCGCCGACGGTGGCCGAGACGGTGACGCGCTCGCCGTCGCGCACGACCTCGGCGACGGTGACCGACAGGTCGCCGTCGGCCGCGGGGCGGGGCTCGGCGAACGCCGCCTCATCCGGCAGGGCGGGGGTGCGCGGGGGCGTCGTCCGGCGCTCGCCGAGGGCGGCGATCGCCTGGGCCAACTGCACGAGGCGGGTGTCGCTGTAGGCGGGACCGGCGAGGGTCAGACCCACAGGCATCCCGGTGTCGGCCATGGTGCCCATCGGCACGGTGACGGTGGGGATGCCGAGGTGACGCGGAACCAGGTTGCCGTTCGACACCCACACGCCGTTGCGCCACGCGATGTCGGCCGAGTCGGGGTTCACGTCGGCGTCGGCGGGACCCACGTCGGACTGCGCGGGGAAGATCACGGCGTCGAAGCCCTCGGCATCCATCCACTCCTCGAAGTCGACGCGGCGGGTGTGCTCGAGACCGCGGAGGCCCTTCTCGAGGCTCGCCACGTCTTTCCAGTCCGGCTCCCACTCCTGCGCGCGGGCGACGTACTCGCCGATGTCGTACGCGATGTCGTAGTGCCAGATCCCGTATCGATCGGGAAGCGCTCCCGGCGGGTGGGGGAAGATCAGGGCCGCCTCGGCATCGGCGAGACGGGGCAGACTCGCGTCGCCGTTGGTGCGGAGGAACGTGTCCATCGCCCAGACCGCGAGGTCGCCGACCTCGTCGTCGAGGAAGGCCCGCGTGACGAATCCGCGGTCGAGGAAGTCCTCGTCGCCCGCGTGCAGCTTCTCGTAGCGGTCGACCGCGGGGAAGTCCGTCTCGACGACCTCGGCGCCGGCGGCCTCGAGGTCGGAACGCAGATCGTTCCACAGCGCCATCACGCTGTCGCGCGTGACGATAGGCGAGGCGTTGTCGGGATCGCCGTTGACGTAGATGCGCGGCACGGCGAGGCGCAGACCCGCGAGCGGCAGCGGCGCGAGCGAGGCGAACGACTCGGGACGCACCTCGGACGGGCGCGGGAGGTCGATGAACGGCTGCGTGCGCCACAGATCGCCCTCGGTCTCGGCGTCGTCGGCGACGACCGCGTCGAGCACGTGCTGCAGGTCGCCGATCGTGCGCGTGTGCGGCACGACGACATCCATCGTCGGCACGAGGGGCCAGTTGCCACGCACAGAGATCACGCCGCGCGAGGGCGTGTAGGCGACGAGGGCATTGTGCGAGGCGGGGGCCCGACCCGACGACCACGTCTCTTCGCCGAGTCCGAACGCGCAGAAGCTGGCCGCGGTGGCGGTCCCGGACCCGTTGGACGAGCCGGAGCCGAAGGCGGATGCCAGGTAGTCGCCGTTGTAGGGCGACTCGGCGCGGCCGTAGACGCCGCGCTGCATGCCGCCCGCGGCCATGGGCGGCATGTTGGTGAGTCCCAGGAACACGGCACCGGCTGCGCGCAGGCGCTCGACGGCGAAGGCGTCGTCGCCGGCGATCAGGTCGCGGAAGGCCGGAGACCCGGATGCCACGGGCAGGCCCTCGACGCGGTAGCTGTCCTTCGCGGTGAAGGGGATGCCGTCGAGGGGGCCGAGCGTGCGACCCTGCGCGCGGCGCCGGTCGGAGGCGCGGGCCGCGGCGAATGCGCGGGGGTCGAGCACCGGCACGCTGTTGAGCCGGATCCCGGTGCGGTCGTAGGCCGCGATGCGGTTGAGGTAGCGGGCCACGAGCTCGACGCTGGTGAGCTCGCCGGCCTCGAGTGATGCACGCAGACTGTCGATGTCGGCGTCGACGACGGTGAGGGCCTCGGTGGTCATGGCGGTAAACATACACCGTTTGTTTTAGGTGTGCGAGAGTGAATTCGTGAGACCGTGGACCCACGGCTCGCACCGAAGGGGGAGGCCGTCATCGCCAGACCGCACACACCGCTGCTGAGCCGTGATCTGATCGCGCGGACAGCCCTCGCGCTCGTCGACCGGCACGGTCCCGACGGGGCCAGCATCCGCCGTGTCGCCGCGCGTCTGGGGGTCAATCCCGCCTCGCTGTACAACCACGTTCCCCACCGCGCGGCCATGGTCGAAGACGTCCGAGCGCTCGTCTCGGCGCACATCGACTCGAAGCCGCTGCGGGAGCTGCCCTGGGAGGACGCGCTGCGCGCCTGGGGTCGTTCGTATCGGCGGGCCTTCGCACGGCACGCGCGCGTGGTGCCCCTGCTGATGACGGAACGTGCGTCCGCGCCTGTGCTCCTCTCGCAGTACGAGGACTTCGCGGCCGCCGCGGAGGCCGCCGGCTGGGCGCCGCGAGACGTGATCCCGCTGCTGACCGCCTTCGAGTCGTTCATCCTCGGCAGTGTCCTCGACATGTCGGGTCCCTCCGTCGTCTTCGACCCCACGGGCCAGGAGGAGGCGTTCCCGCGCTTCTCGGCTGCCTTCGAGACCCTGGCCGACGAAGATCCCGACGACCCGGTGGCCACCCGGGCCTTCGAGCTGGGGCTCGACATGCTCATCGCGTCGGCGCGGCCCCGCTGAGCGATTCCGGTCGCGCCCATGCGACCTCGGTGTTCGTCCCCCACGTGTCGATCAGCGTGAACCACACCTCCACCGCGAGGCTCGCGAAGCAGTCGTTCCAGTCCCGCAGTACCCGATCGCGGAGGGTCGGGAACCGCGCCTGCAACTCGTGATCGCTGGTGGCGAAGGCCAAGACGACGTCCGGCGTCACTGCGGCGTCGACCGCCGACCGGTTGAAGGAGATCGTCGTGCATCGGCTCAGCTCGACGATGATGTCGTTCTCGGGGATCTGCAGGACGCCCTGTGCGGCCGTGCACAGCATCTCCATGAGGGCATCGCCCGCCTCGCTCAGCCGCGACTCGGCGGCGGCGTTCTTCGGAAGGACGCTGATGTACGTCACGCTCGCGCTCCGAACCGCGGGAAGGTGGAGGTGCCCGACGGGGGCCATGTCACCGGGCAGTGGCCGGCGACGAGAAGCGCCCCCTCGGCCCGCGCGAGGGCGGTGAGCCGGTCGTGCGACGTCCGCACCGCTGGTGCGTCCTGCTCCCGCGCCCAGGTGCCGACCACGCGATCGAGGTCGATGCCCGCCTGAAGGTCGATCGCGTCCATGGCGAACAGCCACGTGCGCTCCGGTGTGGTCACGCGATAAGACATGTGTCCGGGGGTGTGGCCGGGCGTGAAGACGGCATCGACGCCGGGCGCGATGACGGCGTCGCCATCGAGGAGTCGCCAGCGGATCGCCGGGTCGTCGTAGTCGTCGCGGAGGTAGGCGTCCTCGCGTCGGGCCTCGTGCATCGCGAAGGCCAGTTCGGATCGCTGGATGCAGACCTCCACGCCGGCGGCGGCGAGGTGTCGGAGTCCGCCCGAGTGGTCGAAGTGCAGGTGCGAGATCGCCGCGACGGCGATGTCCGACGGGACGAGACCGTGCTCGGCGAGGGCGTCGAGGAGCGGGTCGCCCTCGGTGGGGAACTCCGGAAGCCCGGCGGGGGCGTAGAGGTCTCGGGCGGGATTCTCGCCGCGGAACCGCCGCGCGTCGGTGCCGGTGTCGAGGAGCACCCACCCGAGCGAGGTCCGGACGAGGATCGCGCAGACGGGTTCGCGGAGGATACGGTCGCCGCCCCCCTCGAGCGAGACGGACTCGGGGATCTGGTCCCAGGCCAGCGTGAGGCAGATGATGCCCTCCGCCATCTCGCCTGACCGGGAATCTGCGGACGTTCCTGTCCTCATCGGGGGCCTCTCGTCGCGTTCGCCGTGTCCGACGAGGGTCATCGGAGGTGGCGGAGCGTGCGCGGGGCGGGGTGACGTCGTCGTGGAACTCCCCTGCACGCGGATGTAGTGAATCACATTCACTAACGGGTGGACAAGCGCCCGCCGGACTTCGCCCGCGTCACACGGTCGGACAGCCCAGGCTCGAGGCGACGGCGACCATCGCATCCACTGCCTCGTCGTGCGTCGTGACCCGGTCGGCGACGATGTGGATCCCGTAGCCGTCTTCGAGGGCGACGAAGGTCTGGGCGACGAGCTCCGCACTCAGGGCAGGGGTGAACGCACCGTGTTCCATTCCCGCCCGCACGATGCTCCGGTACGTCGCGAGCTGGCGCCGGTTGAGTTCCTGCATCAGTTCTTCATGGAGGGCGGAGCTGCCCGCGAGCACGTCGAGCTCGAGGAGGAGCCGCATCAACGCGTCGTCCGGTCCGGACGGCAGGCCGGAGCGGATCGCGACCCCGAGCATGTCGCGCGGGTCGGACGCGGCGCCGACGCGCGCGTCGCGCTCATCGCAGAATCGGGCGACGCCCGCCGCGTGCGCTTCGACCAGCAGCGAGTCGAGATCCTCGTAGTAGTAGAGAACGGCGCCGCGGGTCAGGCCGGCCCGCTTGGCGACATCGGTCAGCGACAGCGAGCGCAGGCCCCGTTCGAGGCCGGCTGCATACGTCGCTTCGATGAGGGCGCTCCGTCGCGCCGCTTGATCACGATGACGGGCCATCAGTTGACAGTACCGGCGCCGCGTGCCAACCTCACTCCAGATTCTTTGACTTCTGCGTCAAAGAATCGCTCGGATCCGCCCGGAAGAAGGATGCCCATGTCGCAGACACCCATGACCCCCATTGTGGGTGCGGCCTCGGCGCCGAGCAAGAGTCTCGAGCGCTCCCTGGGGGTCACCGGCAACGTGCTGCTGACGCTGTCGTCGATCTCGCCCGCGGCGAGCGTCTTCATCCTCGGCGGTGCGGCTCTGGCCACCTACGGCACCGGTGTCTTCTGGGGCTTCCTCGTCGGTGGGGTCATCAGCCTGCTCGTGGCGCTCTGCTACGCCGAGTTGGGTTCTCGTCATCCCATCGCGGGCGGCGACTACGCGCTGGTCAGTCGGACGCTCGGTCCCGCCTCGGGGAGTGCGGTCTTCTTCCTGGGCCTGATCGCCCTGCCGTTGTCTCAGGCGGTCTTCGCCCTCGGCGTTGCCGACTACCTGGGGGTCACGATCGCGGGGATGGACCCGGTCGTCACCGCGCTCGCCGTGACGTTCGTCGCGACCGTCGTGTCCTGCCTCAACATTCGGACGAATGCCTGGGTGACCGGCACGTTCCTCCTCGTCGAGGTGATCGCTCTCGCTCTTCTGACGACGCTCGGACTCGTCCACATCGAGCGCCCGCTCACCGACCTCCTCAGCCCGCAGGCGATGGACGACAGCGGTGCCCTGGCTCCCCTCGGGATCGCCGGTCTCGTCCTCGTCGTCACGCAGGGCGTCTTCGCCCAGTTCGGTTTCGGCGGAGCCGTCTACTTCGCCGAGGAGACCAAGGATCCGCGGCGCAACATCGCCCGCGCGGTGCTGTGGTCTGCGGTGATCACCGTGATCCTCGAGGTGGTCCCGCTCACCTTCGTCATGCTCGGGGCGGACTCCCTCGACGGCCTCGTCGGATCCGACCTCCCCGTGCAGGCCTTCCTCGAGCAGCGCGCCGGTCACGCCGTCGCGGTCTTCGTGCTGCTGTCGATGGCGCTGGCGATCCTGAACGCCAACATCGCGCTGAGCCTGCAGGCGGGTCGGTTGCTCTACGTGGCCGCCCGCGACGGCGCGATGCCGCCGGTCCTCGCCGCTCCTCTGTCACGCGTCTCGGGATCGGCGCACATGCCGCGCGTCGCCACCATCGTGATGGGGGTCATCTCGGGTGTCTGCTGCCTGATCCCCATGACCGTCCTCGCGAACGCCTCCGGTTCGCTCGTCGTCACCGGGTTCGCCTTCATCGCCGTCGCGGCCATCGCCGTGCGTCGTCGCCCCGGTGCGAACGAGAAGGGACTGTTCCGGATGCCGCTGTGGCCGGTGCCCGCGCTCGTGGCGCTGCTCGTCATCGTCGCCGTCGTGGGGATCGGTGTGTTCGATCCGGCCCAGTGGGTCAGCCTCGGTGTCGCGGCGGGGATCGTCGTCGCCGGCTACGTGTACTACGCCGCGTATCTTCGGCCTCGTAAGGGAACGCAGTTCCTCATGCTCGAGGCGTCGGACGACGATCCGGCCGAGAAGTCCGTCTGATCGTCGCGAGACGACCCCTCGCCAGAGAAGAGAAAAATCATGCCCGAATCGACAGACATCGCCATCGTGACCGGGGCCGGAAGCGCCGAGGGGATCGGCGCTGCGACGGCGCTCGCCCTCGGGCGCGCCGGCATGCGGGTGATCGTGACGTCCACCACCGATCGCATCCAGGAGCGCGTGGCCGAGTTGCGCGACGCCGGGGTCGACGCCCGCGGCGTCGCCGCCGACCTGACGGATCCGCTCGGAGTGGAGGCGGTGCTCGATGCCGCGCGTCGGGCGTTCGGCGAGCCGACCGTCCTCGTCAACAACGCCGGCATGACCTCGGTGTCGACGGCCGATTCGCCTGCCGCGATCGACGACATCACCATCGATCAGTGGGCCATGTCCCTGGATCGCAACCTCACCACGGCTCTGCGCATGACCCGGGCGGTCGTGCCCGGCATGCGGGCCGCCGGATACGGCCGCGTGGTGAACGTGGCATCCATCTCGGGTCCCGTCATGGCCTACACCGGAGATGTCGCCTATCACGCGGCCAAAGCGGGCATGCTGGGACTGACCCGCGGCGCGGCCGTCGACGTCGCGGCGGCGGGCATCACCGTCAATGCGGTGGCGCCCGGATGGATCGCGACGTCGTCATCGAGCGCGCACGAGATCGCGATGGGGGCCGCCACTCCGGTCGGACGATCGGGAACCCCGGCTGAAGTCGCCGCCGCCGTGGCATTCCTCGCGGGTCGCGGGGCCTCGTACATCACGGGCCAGTTGCTCGTCGTCGACGGGGCGAACTCCATCAACGAGGAACGCGGAGCCTGACGGGCGGACTGGTCGACGGGTCGAGGCGTCCAGCGGAGTGCTCTCGGCCCCGTCGGCAATGGCTACCGTTCGAGTGCCCCGACCTGTCACGATTCCCGGATGGATGCCACCACCGACGCGCCAGCGCTCCTGCCCGATCGACCGAGGGTCGACGCGCGCCGCCCCATCGCCCTGATCGTGGGCGTGGCCGCCACGGTGCTGTTCGTGGCGTTGCGCGTGGCCGTGGACCTCGACGGTGGGGCTCCGCTCGCCTTCGACCAGTGGTGGGACGGCGCGATGGCCGCGCTGGCGAATCCGGTGGCGGTGATCGTCGCGTGGATCCCGGCCACCGTCGGGGGAACGATCGGGATGATCGCGATCGGCATCTCGACCACGATCGTCTTCCTCCTGGTCAAGCGGCCGTGGGATGCCCTCAATGTCGCGGGGGCGATCGCCCTGGTCGTGCTCATCGGTGCTCCGCTCGCCGCCGTGATCGCACGTGCCCGACCGTCCGGCTCGCTCGCCGAGACCCAGGCGACCTCGTTCCCCTCGGGGCACACGGCCGTGGCGACGACCATCGCGATCACCCTGGCTCTCATCTTGCGCCGCGGGTGGATCTGGGCTGCGGGGGTGGTGTGGGTGCTGCTGATGATGTGGAGCCGCACGTACCTCCACGCGCACTGGCTCTCCGACGTGACCGCGGGATTCCTGGAGGGTGTGGCCGTGTCGACGTTGGTGTGGGCTCTCGTCGAAGTGTGGCGAGTGCGTCGCGCGCAACGGGTGGTCGGCGCGGCCGCGTGAGCGCTATCGTGCCCGGATGACTTCCGCCTCCGCCTCCGCTTCTGCCGCCGCCGACAAGGCGCAGGATTCCGCTGCCTTCCGCGCGGCGGCCCGTGTCGGCTACGTCGTCCTGGGGCTGCTGCACCTGCTGATCGGGGTCATCGCGATCTCGATCGCCACCGGCAGCGGCGGTGAGAGTGCCGACCAGAGCGGGGCGCTGGGGCAGGTCGCGCAGGCTCCCGCGGGGATGCTGCTGCTGTGGGTCATCGTGATCGGTCTGGCCGCGCTCGCGGTCTGGCAGATCGCCGAGGCCGTCGCCGAGCGCGACCCCGACGCGAAGAAGCGCTGGGCGCACCGTGCGAAGGACGTGGGGACCGCCGTCGCCTACGGGGCGATTGCGATCACCGCCTTCACCGTCGTCTCCGGCGGCAGCTCCGACTCGTCCCAGCAGTCGCAGACGATGAGCGCGCAGCTCATGGCGATGCCCGGTGGCATCGTGCTCCTCGTGATCATCGGGCTGGCGGTCGCCGTCATCGGCGTCGCGTTCATCGTCCGCGGCGTCACCAAGGCCTTCATGAAGAACATCTCGAGCCCCGGCGGGACGGCGGGACGCGGCATCCGGACCTTCGGCATGGTGGGCTACATCGCCAAGGGCATCGCGGTGGGTGTCGCGGGGATCCTCTTCTTGGTCGCGGCCTTCGCGCACGATCCGAGTGCGGCGGGCGGGCTCGACGCGGCGCTGCGCTCGCTCGCGGGGCTGCCCTTCGGGCAGGTCGTGCTCTGGCTCGTGGGCGCCGGGCTCGTCGTGTACGGCCTCTTCTGCTTCGCTCGCGCGCGCTACGCGCGCATGTGAGCCGGGCTCACGAGGCGGGGCGGGGACGGCCTCCCGCGATGAGCAGCGAGAGACCGAGCTCGAATGCCCGCGTGGCGACCGGGTCGGCCGCGTCGTAGCGCTCGAGCGTGGCGTAGGCCGCGGCGAAGCGCGGCACATCCGCCTCCTGTCCCGAGGGGTCGAACATCACCGAGGGGCCGCTCATATCGAGCACGCTGCCGAGGATGAACGATTCGAACGCCGTGAGCAGGGGCAGGATGTCGTCGCTCGTCCATCCCACGCGCTCCGCGGCGATGGCGAAGTCCTCGTACTGCGACATCAGCAACGGCGTCGACGAGCTGTGCGACATGAGCAGGGGGATCGTCTTCGGATGCCGGCGGAAGGCGTCGCGGTACGACCGGGCCCAGAGCGTCAGCCCCTCCTCCCATTCGCGCTCCCGCAGGAACGACGAGTCGATGCGCGATGACACCAGCGCTCGCACGTCCTCGATGAGCGCGGCGAGGTTGGGAACGTGGTTGTAGAGCGAGGTCGGGTGCACCTTGAGGCGGTCGGCGACCCGGCGGATGCTCGCGCCGTCGGGCCCGTCGCGGTCGACGAGGGCGAGGGCCGCGCGGGCGATCGCCTCGCGGGAGAGCTTGGGCTGGGACGGCCGGGGCACGGCGGAGCCTTTCGGTCGGGTCTGCCCACGCTACGCGATGGCTCGTGTTTCGGGCGTGTAAGACCTCGGTGACGACCTGACGACTTTCGTCCGGTCGATGACGGTGAAGCCGTAGCGTTCTTTAAACCTACGCTGTATGTTTCTCGCAGCGCAGGACACAAAGGAGTCTTCATGGCGATCGTCTTCACGGGCGGAACGATTCGGATCGACGGGCACGAAGCCGACGTCGATCGACTCGTCGTCGTCGACGGTGCGGTGGCCGAGGCTCGGCATCCCTTGCCCGACGACGCCGAGCACATCGATCTCGAGGGCGGGCTGCTGCTGCCCGCTTTCGGCGATGGTCACGCGCACCCGCTGCTCGCCGGTCGAGAGCGCACCGGCCCTGCCCTGCGCGACGCCGGCAGTGTCGACGAGATCGTCGAACGGGTTCGCGCGTGGGCCGCGCGGAGCTACGCTCCCTGGCTCATCGGCGGAAGCTACGACGCCACCGTCGTGCCCGGAGGGATGTTCGACGCGCGCTGGCTCGACGCGGCCGTTCCCGACCGCCCGGTCGTGCTGCACGCGTGGGATTACCACACCGCCTGGGTCAACACCGCGGCCCTGCGAGAAGCGGGAGTGGATGCCGACACCCCCGACCCCGAGCTCGGACGAGTCGTACGCCGAGCCGACGGCTCCCCGTCGGGAACCCTCGTCGAGCGTCCGGCGATCGACCTGGTCCTGAACCGCGCACCCCGCCCCTCGATGGGCGACGACGTCGAGGCTCTCGTCGCGGCGACCGAGGTCCTCGCCGCGCACGGAATCGCATGGGTGCAAGAAGCGTGGACCGAGACGCACGACGTGCCGGCCTGGATCGCCGCGGCGCGGTCCGGCCGCCTGCGAGTCGACGTCGATCTGGCCCTGCGGGCCGATCCGGCGCGCTGGCCGGACCAGCTCGACGAGCTCGTTCGGGTCGCGACGGTCGTCCGGGGCGAGCCCGGACTCACCTGCCGCACGGTGAAGTTCTTCGTCGACGGCATCCTCGAGAACCGCACGGCCCATCTGCTCGAGTGCTACCACGATGCGCGAACGCGGGGTCTTCCCAACTGGGACCCCGATCAGCTCGTCGATGCCGTCGCCGCGTGCGACGCCGCCGGCTTCGATGTGCACCTGCACGCCATCGGCGACGCAGCCGTCCGCGCCGCGCTGGACGCCGCCGAGGGGATCCGCGAGAGCCTGCGTCGCGGTCGGCGGTTCACCATCGCGCACGCGCAGGTGATCGACCCCGTCGACCTGCCCCGGCTCGCCGACCTCGACGTGACGTTCTGCTTCCAACCGCAGTGGGCGATGGCCGACGCGGTCATGACAGAGTTGACGCTCCCGCGCCTCGGTCCCCTCCGCGACCGGCAGTACCGGATGCGCGCCGCGCGCGACGCGGGCGCCCGGCTGAGCTTCGGCAGCGACTGGCCCGTGACGTCGCCCGACGTTCTCCTCGGCCTGCGCACCGCCGTCACCCGTCAGGACCCCGACGGGCATCCGGTCGGGGGCTGGCAACCCGACGAACGTCTCACCCTCTCCGAAGCCATCGACGCCGCCACGAGCGGCGTGGCCCACCAGGCCGGCGATCATGCCACCCGCGGGACCCTGCGCCCCGGCATGCGCGCCGACCTCGTCTGGCTCGACCGCGACGTGCGCCGCGGCCCTGCCGCCCGCATCGCCGATGCCCGAATCCGGGGCACCTGGCGGCGTGGCATCCGCACCTTCT
>Ga0308159_1001520_pt1 | contig 32710 bp, 32 predicted proteins | sample PhyCR1_FD_201040 | JGI IMG/M metagenome (GOLD analysis project Ga0308159, IMG submission 201040) | Phyllosphere microbial communities from UC Gill Tract Community Farm, Albany, California, United States - DLSLC.R1 | ecosystem: Host-associated > Plants > Phyllosphere > Unclassified | place: USA... | reverse complement strand
ATGAAATAATTTTTATCTGCCTTTCTCCATCTCCATCTCTCTCTTTTTTCCCTCTTTCAAACCTCAACCTCTTCCTCCGAAGCGGAGTGCAAAGGTAGAAAAACTTTTCCAATCTCCAAGAAAAAAATAAAACTTTTTTCTTTCCCGGTTGTTGTAGCTTTTCAGTCAGCCCCTCTTCCTCCGAAGCGGAGTGCAAAGGTAGAAAAAAAAATCGCCCCGCGCAACACCTAGCGCACTTTTTATCGCCACAAACCGCATAACCAGCTGGAAGACAACAACAAAAAATGACTTACGCTTATAGGAATGCTTATAGTGGCCCAAATATGTCGGCTGTAAAGGTGCCCCCAGCTAGTCATTAAAAGTATTTAGAGTACGTATGCAATGGAAAAAAGATCCACAGGGAACCTTAATATCTTTCATAAATCGTTGCAAAAAGCTCGAAAACTTTGCAAGGAAGTGTAAATTCTGGTTAATTGAGATTATATAATGGTCATTTGAAAAGTATATACTATATATAATATATAGAAAACAAAGATTATGCGGCCAGTTATTGGGTAAGCGGATCCTGAAATAAATTCAAGAAGACGTTTCGGATAACATAGACTAATTTGACGGATGTATATATAGTTGATTAATACTAGATTTAGTTTTGAGTAGACAACGGTTATTTAGTAGATAATGGCTGCTGTCTATATGATAGATATGAAGGATGACGAGCTTCTATAAAATAACAGCATAGAAATTATAAATACACAGGATGTTAGGAAAAGTTGGATGGCAAACGACTGGCTGGATTTGCAGTATTGCCTGGTTGGGGAACGTGCCACGGAGCAAATACCCATATAAAATAAACCCGATGGAAATGCAAAGCCCGCAAACGAGGTACGAGTGCGGACTTAAAATGTACAGCGGGACTACCTAGTCATAGCAGCTGTGACTGTGCTTTTCCAATTCTTAAAGCAGATTGCTATATTATCTAGCTACAGTATCATTAAGATTTAAGTAGAACAAATTTTGAACGTATGCTTTCACGTTTCCTTGCTCGGCGGTGGCTTCTTTATTGTCTATTAGCAATTTCGTTATTTCAAATTTTGTATCAGTAATGAGTTCCAAACTTACTTTCATGGATGCATTATTTCCTAGTTTGAGATAGACCTCTTTATTATTAGTTGCAAACTGCCTAATAATTTCTGAAGAATGCAACTGGTAAAAGTTGAATTTGTCATTGCCGTAAGAGAAAGGAGTGCGAACATAGAAATTAAGTTTTTTCTGAATACCACCTTCCACACTATACAATTGAATATTGTTATTTTCAAAATGACCTGGAGTAGCTGGATTTAACATGTCGGCCCCTGCGGCATTTTTAACTACTAAAACCAAAGTAGGTTCGTAAGCTGGTGAGCAGGCACATACACCGCCATCGCTTTTATCTAACTTTTTACATCCTAAATTGGCTAGGAAAACAATAAATAAGGCTAATAAAAATTTCTTCATGTTGTTTATATATAAGGTTATGAATACACCAACTATACGCAGGCCTTGATCAATTCGCTACAATTAGATGAAGAATTATCAAACTTGAGCGTTTGCATCTTTGTTATCGATATATGAATTGGCAAATTGGATGCTCGGGATTTTACTATAAAGAATGGAAAGAGTTTTTCTATCCAACGGGCTTAGCACAAAAAGACTGGTTTAAATTTTACTGCGAACATTTCAACACCATTGAGATCAACTCCTCCTTCTATAAAATGCCAACAGAAAAATCACTGGCTAAATGGCATCACGATAGTCCAACTGATTTTTCCTTTACCATGAAAGCCCCTCGTTTAATTACCCACTATAAAAAGCTAAAAGATTGCACAAATGACCTTGAAGAATTTCTTCAAATTGTTAATGCTGGATTGCAAGAAAAGTTAGCTTGTATATTATTCCAGTTCCCGCCTTCTTTTAGTTTTACGGAAGATAGATTAGCGCAATTAGTCGAATTACTTCATACCACTTCCCAAAACATAGTAGAATTTAGGCATCTCTCCTGGTGGAACGAGATGGTATTTGATCGTTTAACTGCCAACGGTATCATTTTTGCAGGACAAAGCTACCCTTCTAGCTTACCAGCAGACGTTATCAACACAGCTAATACGATCTACTATCGTTTCCACGGAAAACCCGTATTATACAAATCAGAATACGAACTTTCGGTGATAGAAAATTTTCTAAAAGAAATCCCGGCAGATACAGAACAAGCTTTCATTTACTTCAATAATACTTGGGGAACTGGTGCAATAACCAATGCCAAACAGCTAATCAACTTAATCAAATCGCACGCTTAAACATTTGGCATTAAAAAAGTGTTATCTCCTTCTATGGAAAAACTTCAACAAACTGTTCACATACTTTTATTTTTCACCTTAAGCTTCGCCGGACTTTACTTCTCGGCGCCATTTGTTATTCCTGTGGTGCTTGCCGCAGTTTTGGCCATGCTGTTTATTCGGTTATGTAATTACTTAGAAAGTAAGGGAATGGGCAGAGCATTAGCAGCGCTAGTCTGTATGTTCATTTTCATGGCAAGCGTTGCACTCATTATATTGTTGTTATCTATTCAACTTTCTAGCTTGGCCGACAACATAGACGAAATGAAAAATAGGCTTTACCAACTATTTAATAATTTACGTAGATGGATTAATGACACGGTGGGCATTGATGCTAAACAGCAGAAGGAGATTATCGACAAAAGTAGTGGCAGCACTGGCGAAATGTTATTCTCTTTTGCTTCTGGAATGATGAATGTTGCCATTAACGCCGTACTGGTGTTAGTATATATGTATCTGTTTTTACTTTATAGAAACCACATCAAGCTATTTATTTTGAAACTAGTAGCCCGAAAGGAGAAAGAAGATACCGATGAAGTTGTTCATAAAGCCGGAAAAGTCTCTCAAAAATACCTGAGCGGACTAGCCGCCATGATTGGTATGCTGTGGGTAATGTACGGGATTGGCTTTAGCTTAGTTGGTGTAGAGAATGCTATATTTTTTGCCGTATTATGTGGCTTGTTAGAAATTATTCCATTTGTAGGAAATTTAACCGGAACCTCCATTACAGTGCTAGCGGTATTGGCGCAAGGCGGAGGTAGTGATAAAATTATCTTCGTATTGCTTACTTATTTTGTGGTTCAGTTTATACAGACATATATCTTGGAACCGCTGGTTGTTGGGGAGCAGGTAAATATCAACCCCTTGTTTACCATTATGGCGATAGTATTAGGCGAGATGGTATGGGGAATTGCTGGGATGATTTTAGCGATTCCTCTTTTGGGAATGGTGAAAATTATTTGCGATAGCCATCCAGACTTACAACCTTATGGTTTCTTAATTGGTCCTGAAAATCCAAGAAAACGAAAAACAAGCGTTATCGATTATGTAAAGCGCTTGTTCACGAAGAAGAATTAGTTTCCAACATTTTTAATTCACCTTAGTTCATTCTAAGTTTTTTGGAAGTGTTTCTAACTGGCTTTGTTCATTAAACCTGATAGTAGCGGGCATCCCGATTCATCGGGATAAAGCAGATAGCAGGACTACAGCAACGATGAAAACCTGCCATCCATTTTCTAAAAAAACAAAATTTGTGTAACGAAATAGCCTTTTTGCTATCTTATCATCGAAACTAAACGATAGATATGTTAAGCGTAAAGAATATTGTAAAGCAGTATGCCACGCACCGAGCCTTGGATGATGTGAGTTTGGAAGTAGAGAAAGGCAAAATTTTTGGGCTTTTGGGTCCAAACGGCGCTGGTAAAACCTCCCTCATTAGAATTATTACCCAAATTACAGCTCCAGATAGTGGAGAAGTATTTTTCAATGGCGAGCGCCTGAACACTAAACACATTTCACAAATTGGCTATCTACCCGAAGAGCGTGGTCTTTATAAAAAAATGGAGATTGGCGAGCAAGTGCTTTATCTTTCTAAGTTAAAAGGACTAGATAGTAACGAAGCTACCAAACGCATCAGATATTGGTTCGAAAAACTAGAGATGAAAGACTGGTGGAGCAAAAAGGTGGAAGATTTAAGTAAAGGAATGCAACAAAAAGTACAATTTGTGGCTACCATTTTACACCAACCTGAATTAATTATCCTAGACGAACCTTTCTCTGGTTTCGATCCTGTAAATGCCGATATCATTAAAAATGAAATACTCGAGCTGAACAAAAACGGAGCTACTTTCATTTTTTCTACCCACCGAATGGAAAGTGTAGAAGAACTTTGCGACAACATTGCATTGATCAATAAATCACACAAAATATTGGATGGCACCGTTGATGAAATCAAAGCCAGCTACCGAAGCAATACTTATTGGGTAGAATATGAGGGCGATTACAACGTATCGAGCAATGACATTTATGAAGTGTTACAAACAGAAAGCGTAAAAGCAAACACCTTGGTAAAATTGCAATTAAAAGAAAACCGTACGGCAAATGAGGCTTTATCACTATTGCTACCACACGTAAACATTCACCGCTTGGATGAAGTAATACCAACTATGAACGATATTTTTATTGAAAAAGTGAAGGGACAAAGCCATGAATAAGATTTTACTCATTATCCAAAGGGAATATTTTTCGAGAGTGAAAAAGAAATCGTTCATTGTAATGACTTTCTTAACGCCACTATTAATTGCCGGCGTTTACGCCATTATTGGTTATTTTACTTATAAGGGAATTAAGGAAACGCATGATGTCGTCGCAGTGGTAAGCGCTAACAAGACACTAACTGAGAAGCTGCAAACCAATGATAATATCGAATATACCTATATCGATAAAAGTTTGGAAGAAGCGAAGAAAAGCATTGGCAAAGCAGATTACGATTACATTTTGTATTTGCCAGAGTTCAGTTTAGATGCGCCAAAAGGCGTAGAACTATTTGGCACCAAACAAGCGGGCATGTCATTAAACAAGCGTGTTTCTGGAGATATTGAAGAACTAGTCAGAACGCAAAAACTTAAAGAAAGTGGCATTTCGCAAGGTGATTTAGACAAACTAAAAACCGAGGTTGACATTTCTACTAAAAAAATTGCCGACACCGGTGCAGAAGAAGAGTCGAGCGCTGGAGCAAGTACTTTCATTGCTTTCACGGCAGGCGTGCTGATGTTCATGTTCATCATGATGTATGGCATCCAGGTAATGCGTGGCGTTATTGAAGAAAAAACCAGTCGTATTATCGAAGTCATGATTTCCTCAGTAAAACCTTTCCAACTGATGATGGGTAAAATTGTAGGTATCGCATTAGTAGGCTTAACACAATTTATGCTTTGGATCGTACTTACTCTAGCGATCAGCACCGCCGCTGTAAGCCTATTTGTGAACAAAGATGACGTTAAGGAAATTGCTGCCGCGCAGGCACAAAGTCAAATCACAACCGGCAATCCAAGTATGGCAGCTGCTGCTACACAAGCTGGTCCAATTGGAGATATCCAAAAAAGCTTAGCGGGCTTAGATGTAGGTAAAATTGTAATGGTATTTATTTTCTTCTTCTTGGGTGGTTATTTATTTTACAGCGCATTATACGCTGCTATTGGATCTGCCGTAGATAGCGAAACGGAAACCCAGCAGTTTATGATGCCGGTAATGTTGCCACTGTTGCTAGGTTATGCGTTATCGCTAAGCGTAGTCACCAACGACCCTTATGGAAGCACCGCTTTTTGGTTGTCTATGGTGCCGTTTACCTCTCCTATTGCCATGGTGGTACGTATGCCTTACGGCGTACCAACTTGGGAGTTAGCCTTATCGATGGCTATTTTAGTAGTTGGCTTTTTGGGCACCGTTTGGGTTGCTGGAAGAATTTATCGTGTTGGTATTTTAATGTATGGCAAGAAAACTACTTTCAAAGAAATGTTTAAGTGGTTTACTTATAAGAATTAGAGCAAGGATTAAGGAGCAAGGAATAAAGATTAAATTGCTTAAGACTTACGAAGTTTTATAAACTTCGTAAGTCTATTTTAAACTGAGGAACAAACATTAAAAATTTCGATTCCATAGCCAAAAGCACCTCTCTCCCATTTAGGGGAGAGATGCCGAAGGCAGAGAGGGGTTTTATAAAAGCAACATCATTACTACTATCAAACTCCTGCCCTGCCAATCGCTCATACTACACGAGGCCTTAGCCACAAGGCTGGTATCCGCTTTTGTCAGGTTTAGAAAACTTAGGTTTGTGCACAACACACCAATATCAACGTGCCTAGCCGAAATTTATTAATATTAGGTGGGTGGAAGTCAACCACATTTAGCTCATGCTAGAGTTTGGTGTCCTCACCAAACTCAACTTCGAAATGAAATAAAAAATATGCCGCTAAAACACTTATTCAAAGCCATATTGAATTGGCGAACCAAAGCCAACTCCGAAAAAAGATATATAAAAAATCACACCATTAGCTTCGAAGGTAAAGACGATTTACAAATATCTGCAGCCAAAGCTTTCAAGGGCGATCCCAGTTTACATAACCCCGAAGACTTATTTTTAAGCAGCTTAATGTCTTGCCACATGATGTCGTATCTTTACGTATGTAGCTTATATCAAATCAACGTACTAGCTTATACAGATAGTGCAAGCGGCACTTTAGAAACTGACGAAAAAGGTAGTGGAAGATTTGTAGAAGTTCACTTGTATCCGGTAGTAACTATTGATGATCCAGAACAAGTAGAATTAGCAAACACTTTACACCAAAAAGCAAATGAATTGTGCTTCATTGCGAATTCTTGCAACTTCAAAGTATTACATACAGCAACCTGCCACGTTGGTGGAAATCTATAATGTCAGTATTACAAAAACATTTAAAACCTATTGAGGCCTTCCTGAATACAAATCTGTAAGAGCGGCTTTTATTCCTAAAAATTTTCACTCATTAGATTTAACTACGTTGATTTTCAATTCTCCTCGTACCCCTGTTGGAATAACGGTATAGCGCACAACCTTTTTGCTACCTTTACTTCAAAATCATTTTCAATGAAAATCGCTGCCATAGATTTAGGAACCAATACTTTTCATCTTATTATTGCTGAGCAGTCACAAAGTGAGCTGAATATCATCTGCAAAACCAACCAACCTATCAAACTTGGCGAAGACATCACCAAAGAGAACAAGATTATTCCTGCTGCATTTCAGCGTGGCATCAATTGCCTAAAAGAGTTTAAAGCTACGCTCGACCAATACGAAGTAGTTAAAATTAGAGCGGTTGCTACTTCTGGCGTTCGCAGCGCTAGTAATGGAATGGCTTTTATCGACACAGTTAAAAAAGAAACTGGAATTGCAATTGACATTATTAATGGTGAGGAAGAAGCCAACCTCATTTATGAAGGTGTAAAATACAGTGGTGCTATTCAAGGTAAATCGCTAATTATGGATATTGGCGGCGGCAGTACCGAATTTATCTTTTGTGACGAAAAAGGAGTTTACTGGAAAAAAAGCTTTGATATTGGTGCTGCCAGATTGATGCAAAAGTTCTTCAAATCAGATCCGATTAGTTCGGAAGATCAAGAGCAAATCCAAAATCACCTCAAAGAAAATCTAATTGATTTAATTGCGTTTGGAAAAACTTTTGGGGCTACCACTTTAATTGGTTCTGCTGGTGCTTTTGAAACTTATGCGGAAGTGCTACAACCTTCAATTAATATTCATCAAATCGCCAAAGCACCAATTGATGTTAATGCCTATCATCAACTCAGTAAAAAACTGATTGGCTCTACAAATCAGGAGCGTAGCCAAATGCCAAATCTTATTCCGTTAAGAGTTGATATGATCGTAATGGCTGCTATAATTACAGATTACGTACTAGCAGCGCTAAATCTTAAAGCAATCATGCTGTCAACTTATGATTTAAAGATGGGGGTTTTGCGAACACTTAAATAGTCCGTCTCTTCAGGTTTATTCTGGAACCACAAAATCCCCAGCGTAGTTAATCGTAATGCGACAGGCAAGATTTATATATTCAATTGCATTAAGATTCCCGCCTACGTAGCGCGTTCCGATATTGTCGGAAGGAATGACGTGAACAGATAAAATTTTCAAAGATTTCTCCACTACGGTCGAAATGACGACAGCTCTTTGAAACCTACCACGTAAAACTATTGCTTACTTAAACTTTTAATTCCTTCAAGAACTGTTTCAATCCAGTCAACATCATTCTCTTCAATAATAATCGTAGCAAAATTATACTTATTGCCTTCTATCTTTACTCCCAATGAATCATCTATATGAATATCAATACAAAAAGCTGGAGGGTACTTCGACGTTCTATTTCGCTGTTCTCGTAATACTTCATCGTGCAGCTTTTGGTTTATGATTTTACCTACATACAACTTATAGGATAAAAACATTAATTTTATTTTAGCTCTTGAACGAAAAGAAGTGGTATAAATATAAATAGTGTGACCTTGACTTTGCAATTCTCGAAAAAGCGCAACTGTTCCTAGTCTTATAGATTCAATACCTAAAGTTTTCTGCAACATGGCCTTTTTTCAGTATCAAATGTCTTTACATCTGGTATAAGTAAATCATCGAGATCAAAAGATACTACCATAAATTAATTCTTCTGTCACACTATTTTCAGCCGAAATATCGGCAAGAATGTTAGTTATAAAACTTACAACGTAAAACTTATAACTTACAACATAATACTTATCACGTTAAAAACCTACTTAAACCTGATCGCTTTTAGCGGACTTATCCTACTTACTAGCATTGAAGGAATAATGAGCACTAACGTACAAATCACTACAGTTACTAAATTCAGTAACAATACATCAGTAAAATGAACTTCGATAGGCACATAATCTAAATAATAGTTGGTTTGATCTAGCTTAAATAAATGAGTATATTTTTGCAAAAAGCAGAGGCCCAACCCTAAAATGTTCCCCAGAAACAAGCCAATGCTCACTAAGTAAACGGCATTATAAAGAAAGATCTTCATCATACTGCTATTGGCCATCCCCATTGCTTTCAACATTCCAATCATATTGGTGCGTTCCAAGATCATGATCAACAAAGCGGTAATCATATTAATTACACCCACAATCAGCATTAAAATCAAAATGACCCTTGTATTCACATCCAACAGAGACAACCATGTAAATATCTCTGGCGTACTTTCCTCTACCGATCTTGAGCGCAACTTCAATTCTAAATTAGCATAAACATCACCAGCAACCTCCTTCAATCGTCCAAAATCTTTAATACGAACTTCTATACCTCCCGTTTCTTTCGACTGCCAATTGTTTAAACGCCTAATGAGTCCAATGTCGCCAATTACAAAACCTTTGTCTAGATTTTCTATACCAATATGATAAATGCCTACTATAGTCAACTTTCTTTTTCTAGGCGGATTTTGAACAAAGTGCATGATAAAACTATCACCTGTCTTTAACTTCAGCCGTCTAGCTGTAAAATCAGAAATTAAGATTTGTTGCGCAGATTTCGTGCTATCAGAAAAATCAATGACCTTACCACTGATCAGATGTTTATTAATGTAGTCCCAGTTGTAGGTGGCATCTATACCTTTAAAATTAACTCCTTCCACTTCTCCATTAGCAACGATAATAGCTGGCTTGGTAGCAAACGGATAAAAAGCAGCAATCTGTTGATTATGCTTCAGATGATTTAATGTTGTATCATTAGGTATGAACGGCGATTTTTCAAAAGAACCATTTAAATCATATCTATAAATCTGAATATCACCTACAAATCCTCTAACCTTATCCTGTATTTCAGTCTTAAAGCCCTTGATAATGGCAACAGAAAGTATCATCACGGCTAAACTTAGCATTACCCCCACAATAGCAATGCGTACAATAAGCTTAGAAAAGGTTCTTTCTGACTTTAGGGAAATGCGACTCGATATGAAATATTCTATATTCAACTTTTTGCAATAAATTGTAACTTAGCAAAAGTGCTATTCTATCTTGTTTTAGCTTTACAAATGAATAAAACCTTAAAATGAACAAATCAATCGTTATTTTTAAAATTCTTGTAGCTGTTTTTACTTTTTCAGCTTGCGGCCAAAGCAGCAAAAAAATGCAAAAACCAAAAACAAACATCAATAAAACCCAAGCATCAGAGCTGTTTAAAACTGGCGCCGAACAAACCGAACTTTACCTCCCTCTATTAAAAGGAAAGCGAGTAGGCATGGTGGTTAATCCAACTTCTGTTATTGGTAAAACCACAACAGTTGATAGCTTATTAAAACTTGGTGTAAAAATAGTAAAGATTTTCGGTCCTGAGCATGGTTTTAGAGGTAATGCTAGTGCTGGTATCCATGTCGGTAATGAAATTGATGCTAAAACTGGCATTAAAGTAGTTTCTTTATACGGAAAACAAAGTACACCGAGTAAAGAAAATTTAGCTGATATCGATGTGATGATTTTCGACATCCAAGACGTGGGCGTACGTTTTTACACTTATATCAATACCTTACAACGTGTAATGGAAGCTTGCGCTGCTAACGGAAAGGAAGTAATGATTTTCGACAGACCTAATCCGAATGGTTTTGTCATTGATGGACCAATTTTAGATCCGCAATTTAAATCGGGTATAGGCTTTCAACCAATTCCAGTAGCACACGGATTAACAGTTGGAGAATATGCACACATGTTAAACGGCGAAGGCTGGCTAAAAGATAAACTAAAGTGCAAGATCACCGTCATTAAAAATGCGAATTATAATCACGATATGCCATATGAATTGCCGGTTGCTCCATCTCCTAACTTAAATACGGCACAAGCTATCTTATTATATCCAAGTACTTGTCTATTCGAAGGAATTTATGCCAACCTCGGAAGAGGCACACAATTTCCTTTCACTGTTTTAGGGGCTCCTTATTATAAAGGTATTTATGAGTTCTCTTTTAAACCTACAGGAATAAAAGGCATGGCAGAAACCCCACTCTTTAAAGATGAAATCTGCTATGGACTAGATTTAAGAAACTACGATACATCGATCTTCAGAAAAACTCGACAGATTAACATTCAGTGGGTAATGGAACTCTACAAGGCCTCTCCAAAGAAGGAAACTTTCTTTGACTCCAAATTGAGCAACCAAATGCTACCTATCGAAAGGCTAATTGGAGTAGCAGATTTCAGAAAACAAATTATTGGAGGTAAAAGCGAAGCCGAAATAAGAGCCAGCTGGGAACCAGGATTAAGCAAGTACAAAGCAATGAGAAAGAAATATTTGCTATATAATTAGAATAAGGAGCAAGGAGTAAGGATTTGAAGTTTAGACGCTATTATCTTTATTCTTTGCTCCTTGTTCCTTGTTCCTTGATCTTTCATCTACCACTACCAGGCCTGATCGCCAACTAAAGGCACAAACCTGAAGGTATCCAATTCTATCCTATCGTATTCATTTTCGCTAACACGGATAACGGTAATCATCTTTTGCGATTTCTCATCTCCCACCGGAATCACCAATATACCTCCAATTTTTAGTTGTTTGAGAAGTATTTCTGGTACAAAGGGCGCTCCAGCAGTCACAATAATCTTTGCATATGGGGCATGAGCTTCGATCCCTTTAGAGCCATCCCCTAAAAAGAAATTAGCTTGATAACCCATTCCAGGCAACACCTTAATGGTCCTGGCATACAAGTTCTCCTGGCGTTCTATGGTAAACACATTTGCACCAAGTTCTAAGAGAATGCAAGTTTGGTAACCCGAACCAGTACCAATCTCCAGCACTTTGTCACCTTTTTGGATATGTAGCAGTTCTGTTTGATACGCCACCGTGTAAGGCTGTGAGATAGTTTGACCATCACCAATAGGGAAAGCGATGTCCCTGTAAGCTTGGTTCCAGAAAGTTTCATCGAAAAAAAAATGACGTGGCACTTTACCTATTGCCCTAAGGACCTTAGCATCAGATATGCCTCTTTCCTTTAAAATTTCTACGAGTTTTTTTCTAGCTCCCTTTTCTCTATAATTATCTACAAACTTATACGCCATTTGCGTCAAAAATAGCTTTAAAGTCGCTATTTAACGAAGCTGAGCACCATAATTTTTACCAACAATTGGATGTGCAAATAAAATAGCCAGAGCTAATCCGCAAATAATTAATTAAATAACCCCATAAAGGCTCAGTGATAACAAATAATTTATACTTTTACGACATCAAGATCGTACACATGAATAGATTTATACTTGTTATTGCTTCATTAACGATTAGCCTCTCAGCTTTTTCCCAAGTAGACGGAAATTATAATTACAGTATTGGTATAAGAGGCTACAGCTTGATGCAAATGCCTAAAATTTTACAGCAAACCAATACCGACGATTATACCAACGCCTGGCTAAATGGCGGTATCATTAAATTTAATGATAATCAAATTGCGTTTAGAGTTAGTGGTCATTATTTATTTAAAAGAGATTTAACTTTCGCTAATAAATGCGACGAATGCGAAACTGCTAAAGGGAACATGACCGACTATGCTGTTAAATTAGGTTTTGAGAAAAATTTCAATTATTCTGTAATACAACCCTATTTCGCTGCAGATTTTGGTTTTAGATCAAACAGTTTCAAAGGAAATGTGACACCTGATCATGCTACAAGCGCTACCGCTCAATATGCTGCTATAACAAGTAAAGCCGGAGGCGTATTTAGCCCTACTTTAGGCATTAAAGCAAATGTACTTAGCCGGTTCAGTTTCTTTGTAGAATCTAGTATGGATTTCTATTACGCTTACGAACGTCAGGAAACCGTTTTTAACGATGCTGCAAATACGAGGACTTTTGCTAAATCCAACAAACTAGAGATGTTGCTAAATCCAGTTTCAGTTGGCATACAAATTCATTTAGTTAGAAGAAACTAATACGGATCTACGTCAATCTGTGTAATTACACTTCTAAAATCTTTTTGGCCATTAAATTCTCTTATTGTATCAACTAATACAGTTTTCACTTTCTGCATGGCCGCTGTACGTTCTATTTTAAGAATAATCTGTTTAATATAATAGTTTCTAACACGTGCTACCAAAGGCTGTTCGGGCCCCAAGACCCTGGCACCCAATTGCGCCCTAAGATTGGTGGCTAAGGTTTGAGCAGCCATATTGAGCACATTAGCATCCTTGTGCTTAACGTTAATAAAAATCAAACGTGAAAAAGGTGGATAGTTGAATTGTCTTCGCTCCTCCAATTCATCTTCATACATCTGCTCGTAATCATTACTAATTACCTGCTTAATAATCCGGTGATCATCTGCATAAGCTTGGATACAAACTTTTCCCTGCTTATCTCTTCTGCCAGCCCTACCCGCAACTTGTGCCAACAACTGATAGCTACGCTCAAATGCCCTAAAATCTGGAAAGTTCAGTAAGGTATCTGCATTAATCACGCCAATCAAGCTCACATTTTCAAAATCCAGCCCTTTGGCTACCATTTGCGTACCAATTAAAATATCATTTTTCTTTTCTTGAAAATCACTGATAATTTGCTGCATACCGTTTTTAGTTCGCGTACTATCTAAATCCAGTCGAGCTATTTTAGCATCAGGAAAAATCAAACTAAGCTCTTCCTCTATACGCTCAGTACCGAAACCTTTTTGCTCTACATGCACAGAGCCACAAGCCGGACAAACATTAATACTACTTTGATGGTAACCACAATAATGACAATGTAATTTACCACTAGATTTGTGATAAGTTAAACTTACATCGCAGTTAACACATTTTGGAGCAAAACCACAGGTTGCACAAATTAAAATAGTTGCATATCCTCTACGGTTCTGAAACAAAATCACCTGCTCCTTTTTTTCTAAGGCATCAGCAATATCGTCAATCAGTACGCTTGTAAAGTAAGAAACCATTTTCTTTCTCTTAGTTTCTTCCGCAATACTAACCACTTCCTGCATTGGCAATTGTACGCCGCCAAAACGCTCGGTTAGCTCCACCAAGCCATATTTATCAGTTTTGGCATTATAATAACTTTCCAAAGATGGCGTGGCAGAACCTAAAATTACCTTGGCTTTGTGTAAATGTCCTAAATAAATTGCCGCATCCCTAGCCTGATATCTTGGCGCCGGGTCATACTGCTTGTAGGAGTTTTCATGTTCCTCATCTACTACAATTAACTTTAGATCATTAAAGGGCAGTAATACCGCAGATCTGGCACCAAGTACAACCTGATAAGCACCGTTCAATACTTTGTTCCAAATTTCAACACGTTCGTTATCGTTAAACTTGGAATGATAAACTCCTATTTTATGTCCAAAATAAAGTTTAATTCTTTCTACAATCTGTGTAGTTAGCGCAATTTCCGGGAGTAAAAATAATACTTGCCCTCCCTCTGCTATGGCCGCTTCTATAAGCTTGATATAAAGCTGAGTTTTACCTGCAGCGGTAACACCATGTAATAAAACCACATCTTTGGTTTCAAATTGCTGCTTAACTTTGGTTAACGCCCCTTTCTGGTGATCACTCAACTCAAAATTGATATCGAACAATTCACCATCACTACTCAATCTGCTTACAGGGCGCTTTTCTATATGGAAAATAGCTTTATCAGTCAATGCCTTTAAAGCCGCCTGACCACTTCCACTTTCCTCTATCAACTGATTTTTAGCTACAAACCCCTTGTCTTTGCTCAATTTCAAGTAGGCCAATAAAGTATCCAACTGTTTAGGCGCCTTCTCTAATTGCTCAAATAAAATTCGCAAATTGTCATCTTCGTGATAGAATTCATTCAACTTCACAAAAGATTTTAGCAAGGGTTTGTATTTGTCCACTACTTCTTCGGCGGCTACAATAACTTCCTTAGCAATCAGAGAATTCACAATTGGATAGACTGTTTTTTGTCCAAGCAATGCAGCTACCTCATCAATACTAATGCGATGCTGTTTATGCAAAACCTCTAAAATGATTTGCTCCTTATCATTCAAGTTTAACTCATCTGGCAATTCGTCCTTAAGCAGCAAGACCGTTTCACTTGCGAGTTTTAAGCCCGTAGGCAAGGCCGCCGACATCACATCCCCTTCGTTACATAAATAATATGAAGTGATCCAGTTCCAAAACTCAAACTGTTTTTGCGTAACAACAGGATAATCATCTACGACATCAATAATATATTTTGCTTGATAGTGATCTGGTGGGGTATTACCAATAGCCTTTACCAATGCAGTATAGATCTTGTGCTTACCAAACTGTACCACTACCCTTTTACCTACAGCCACCGATTCATTTAACTCAAAAGGTACACGATAAGTATAATTAATAGCTAAAGACAGCGGTAAAACCACTTCTACAAACAAGGTATCCCGCTCCAAAAAATCCGACTCCGCAAAAAACATCTTATTTATCCTTTAATGCCGCCAAAAACAAGAAACTCCATCCCAAAATAAAACACAAACCACCAATTGGAGTGATGGGGCCTAAAATAGCCGCAAATGAAAAATGATAAGCATCTTTAAGTGCAAGCAAATACAGGGAGCCTGAGAAAAATACAATTCCTAAAATAAAAAACAAAAACGACAGCCCTATTAATTTGTTCTTATAACGTGCAAATGTAGACAGATATAAAATAGCGAAAGTATGATAGAATTGGTACTCCACCCCTTTTTGCCAAATTTCTAATTGGTTCGGCATAATGATGTTTTTTAAACCGTGAGCACCAAACGCACCCAATATTACAGCTAAAGCACCGAAGAAAGCGGCGGTTAAGATTATTCTTTTATTCATGTAGCAACGGCTTTAAATAGCGCTAAATTAAGAAAATGCCTTTACAATCTCGCTAATCGTAAAATTAAATTAAATTTGCTGTGGTTGTTATGAGAAAGATTTATATCCTATTAGTATTTTTAATGCTCGGCGTAGCGGGCATGGCTTACCTTTACTTTTCGAACTTAGGCAAAGAAGCTAACGCTTCAGAAAACTCGATAAATCTAGTGGCAGCCAGTGCGCCAATTATTTTCACGTTCGAGAGCGACAAGAGTTTCTATGAAATTCTTAGTGGACAAGACATTACCGATAATATTTTAGGTACTGAGAAAAGAAACTTACTAAGCGCACTTCGAGAGAACGTCATTAAAAATAACGAAATCAATCAGCTAATTGATGGCGAAAAAATAGTGATTGGCTTTTTAGCTGGCGAAAAGAACAACAGTGTAGATTTTGTGATGGCTACCCAAACCACAAAAGCGATCATCGATCCAGCCCAACTTACCAAACTAAAGCTTCCATTAACGAAAGTAGGTGATTTTTATGAGGTGAAATTTGGAGATAGTGCAAAGCTTTATCTTACCATCAATAAGCAGTCTATTTTATTTTCCAATAGTTTGGCCAGCTTGGCCAAAACAGCAAAGATAGATCAAGAGCAAAAAAACAATTTCGCTAATTATATCAAACAGAATATCCAAGTAAATAAAAATACATTGGCTAATGTTTACATCAATTATGCAAGCCTACCTTCATTACTAAAAAACATACTGAACACCAATTTAATAGGTGAGCTTAACGTTTTCAACAAGCAAGAAACTTTTGCCGCTTTGAGCTATAACTTCGGTAGTGATAAATTACTACTTAACGGCTATACCGACATACAAAATCCCAAAAATTATTTTAAGCTTTTTGAAGATCAGAAAGAACAGAAAATCACCATCGATCAACTTTTCCCCGATCAGACTGCCAATTATACCGTATTTACCATCAACGATTATAAAAAATGGAGTAGTGCACTTTACAACTTACAAAAAGAAAATAAAGAAGCTGATAAAATTGAACAGCAACGTAAAGCAATAAATGAAAAGTACAGGATAGACCTCCATCAAACCTTTCCTCAATATTTTAATAAACAATTAGCCGTTCTGCAATTAAAGAGTGGCGAAAAATTGGGAATTATTGAAATAAAAAACGGAGACAAACTTGGTCAGCTGCTTTTAGATTTGAGCAGCGAATACGCACCAGATATTCGCATTTTTAAAGAAGCTTATTTACTGGCCAATTTCTTTGGAGAACCTTTCAAAAGATTTGAGCGTCCATTTTATACCATTATTGATAATCATTTTGTATTAGCAAATTATGCGAGCACCCTACAAGTTTTCTTAAATAGTTATCAAAATGATCGACTACTGGCCTCTACACAAGATTACAATCATTTTAAAGACCAAACGTCCAGTGCTGCGACTATTGCATTCTACATCAACAATAAAAACAGCAATGATATTTTCGGAAAAAATTTAAAGACACCTTTCTACAAGCAATATCAATCGAAGGCAGGCTTTAAAGAATACGATGCATTTGGCTATCAATTGTCGGCCGATAATGGCAAATTTTTGAGTAATATGCTTTTACTCAAAAAGCAAACAAAAAACGAATTAGATAGCTTGAAGATAAATTAATATTTTATTTTTATGATGCTAAAATAAATCATAGCATCTCATGAAAATCTATTTACCATTAGTTGCATTAATTGGTTTATCATTTGCTGCTCATTCACAGCAGTACGCCTTATTTAACACCAAAACTTTATTCGACTCGTTTGAAAATCCAGCGCAAAAATCATTTGTTCTTGATTCCTCAAGGCAATTTGCGTCTAACTTCCTTATACCTTACTTAGAATTGAACAGTTTAAGCAAAGGAAATTCAAATACTGCCATTGGTAATTTGGTCAGACAAGGCTACACGCAAAATAGAACTGGAGAATTTTTAAACCCTAAGCTAATGCGTGAAAACGTCAATGTTTACCTTCTTGCCATTCGACTTTTTAAATATCAAAAATACCATAGCGAAATGGGCTTTTCTTGGCAAATTAAGTCCGAAACACAGATAGACTACGATGAGAAAATTAGCAGAGGTTTATTTTACGAAACTTTTGATCGTTTTGCAACCGTCCCCCGGATCAATGTTTTCAATAACAATGGTAAATTCCAAGCTTATCATCAAATCAGCTTTAATTATCGCGAGAACTATACTAAACGTTGGGCATTGGGAGCTAAAGTTAGCTTATTAAGTGGCATTGGCTACTCAGAGTTTAACGCCAGTAGATCTAATGCTGCTATAACTAGAACAAATCTAGACGTAGATATGGCTGCAAAATTCAGATTGAATTACCCGGATGGAGGTCAAATAAATTTCAAGAATGCCTTACCTTTTAAAAACTTAGGCGCTGCAATTACCTTGGGTACAACTTACACCACAAAATCGGGTATATTCCTAATGGCTAACGTGAAAGATCTAGGCTTCATTAGATGGGGAAAAAAATCATATTCAGGTTCATTTAATGTAACCGAAAATATCCCGTTTGTTAATCAGTATCGCGAAGAAGACAGGTTACAAAAAGCCCTCGACCAAATGGCAGAAGACAACACACAGCAAAAAGCTTTTGTCACGCCAATCAATAGCAGAGCCGATTTTCTAATCTCCAAAACTTTTGGTTTCTATACCCCAAATTTAATCGTTACCAAAAATATCTTTACTAACTATGGCGAAGCAGCACTAGTAAACACCATTAAACGTGGCACTTTCTCAATGAGTGTTATCCCAAGTTACGATACAGATAAAAACTTCAGGCTAGGACTTCAAGGCATGATCCAAACTCCGAATTTTGAAATGTTTTTGGGAACCAATGACCTTAAACAAACCTACCGCGCAGCAAAGGAAATCCAGAAGAATGATCAAGCAATGGCAACCGGCTATAATAGAGCTGCTGTATATCTAGGAATGGCCTTTAAAATAGGATATGTAGTAGAACATCCAATGAACATGAGTTGGATGCCTGGTGTAGGGGAAGACAAAGACCGCAAAAGCTTCTTCGGCAGAATCTTCGGAATGTTTAAAAAGAAGAAAAAGTAGTTTTCAGTTGACAATTTCTTGAAAATCTTAAATTGTCTAAACTTTCTTTTTAGGCGTAGTAAAAACGAAATCTTTTAGGTAAAAAGGCTCAAAATAGGCTACATCTTCAAATTCATTCGCTTGATAAGCAGCATACGCTAAGCTACTCATAAAAGCAGCACTATTATAGTTCTCTAAATGAAAATGCGCATTCGGATCATCAATCACAACTTTACATTTTTCTGCACCATCACCAATAAAAGAAACGTAGTTGTTCTGCAGTTCTAGCACAAAACTTTTATCGTCAACAATTTTAGCGTGCGTATGCGCCACCTCATTTAACTGGTGATCAAAAATCGCGGTAAACACTTCCATTCTACGTGCATCAATCATTGGACAGACCAAACCGCCGAAATGTGAATGCTGCAACAAATAACCATTTGCCATCATTTTTAATGTATTGATCGCAATGAGGGGTTTATCCAATGCAAAACACAGTCCTTTTGCGGTAGAAACTCCAATACGTAAACCGGTATAAGAACCAGGACCCTTACTCACCGCAATAGCATCTAAATCAGCATAGGCAATACCCGCTGTTTTCATTGCCTCATCAATAAAAAGTGTAAGGTTTGAGGCGTGGATATTCGGAGCTTTTTCTTCCTTGAGCACTACCGTTTCTCCATCTACCGAGATGGCTACCGAACAAACGGGCGTAGCTGTTTCTATCTGAAGTATTGTTGACATTGATTAGTGAAAGTCTAAAGTGCAAAGTTAAAAGTTTAATCCGCTTTCTATTTTTATCTTTCTACTTTTTAAGGTACTGGATCATGACCGTGTCCACCCCAAGGATGACAGCGGCCTATACGCTTAATGGTTAACCACCCGCCTTTAAACGGTCCGTACTTTTTTATGGCTTCTACCCCATATTGCGAACAGGTAGGTGTATACCTACAACTTGGACCTAACAGCGGCGATAGCAGCCATTGGTAAAGTTTGATGATGGCCAAGAACAACCACGAAAACAAAAGTTTAATTACCTTCATTGCCAATCTGCGTTAATAGCTTTTGAAACAATTGTCCAAGTTTCTTTTCCAAAAAAGAATAGGGATAAATCTTTTTACCTACGTATTGTAAACTTAAAAGCAAGAGTTGTTCTTTATTCGGTAACAATTCGTATAAAGCAGTTTGTTTTTGCAAACGATAAGCTTCGCGAGTGCGACGCTTAATTAGATTCCGCTCGTTAGCATGCTTATAGCGTTTTTTCGCTACGTTGATCACTACCTGTGCAGGGAATTGATGTGGCTGGGCATCGAAACAGAAAGTAGCCCTGTAAGGATATAACAAAAAAGAAGAGCCTTCTTTGAATAGCAAGTCTAAAGACTTTTTGCTACATAAACGCTCTTCTTTAAAAAATTTATTCATTCTTGATTGCTAAATGCAGGAACTTAATTGCTGCTTTCACCTAAAAAGGTGGCAATCAAAAATTATGCTTTATGACGACGCTCGTCAGAAACTGATAATCTTTTTCTTCCTTTTGCACGGCGAGAAGCTAAAACTCTTCTACCATTTGCTGTAGCCATTCTTTCGCGGAAGCCATGCTTGTTTCTTCTCTTTCTTTGCGAAGGTTGGAATGTTCTTTTCATAACTATATAATATCTTAACTAGAGTTTTTAATAGAGGTGCAAATATAAAGCGATATTTTTAAAAATGCAACAGCTATCTACTTTTATTTTTAGAAAATCGAATATAGTTATCATCAGCTCAATTTACCCCCGACATCTGCTATGCTTTTTTGCCTACGGTGTTCACCTTCATTTAATTCCAAAGTTAAAAATCTTTTAGCCTAGGCTGCAATAAATCTAATTTCACCTAATTCTTCGTCGAAATAACACATAAAGTTTTTCTGCTAATACGAGCGTCCAAACCTAAAATACAGCACATTAAAAAGCCCGATAGGTGACCTAAACCTATCGAGCTACATTTATTAACTAACTACAAATTTTTATTTTTTAGGCCGCCCCTCTTATTACTCTTAATAAGATAGCAACAATAGCAATCACCAACAATGCATGAATAATTCCGCCTGTATAATAACCGCCTAAAAAACTAATTGCCCAAATAATTACTAATATAACCGCAATTACGTATAATAGATTTCCCATGACTTTGATGTTTAATTTTAAGTTTAAATTGTTAATTAAGTTGATTTAATACATTAACAAGCCTTGTTTAAAATTGTTCTGAAATTTTTTTCAACCACATAAAAAAAGTCATAACTGCCCAGATTTCGCCTCCGTTTAGCAATTATGACTTTTTATTTTCAACGAAAAAACCTTACTAACCTTTCCTATTAACTAGTATGGGTTTCTACTTCAAAAGAATTTAAAGATGTTCGAAATAAAGCTTTTGTTGGCGGGGACGCCAACTTGCTTTGCAATATTTTAGAAAAAAATCATGTTTCGAACACTCCTAATTTAAATTCCTAGTGCAGCTTTTACCTTAGTGTAACCGGTCTTACTTACAGGCAACCAAATTCCAGATTTAAGCAAAACCACATAGCTTTCCTTTTCTTTAAGTTCAATTTTGGTTACCTGCGCCAGGTTAATGATATAAGAACGATGGATACGGATAAACTGTGTTGGATCTAACGTTTGTTCAAAGAAACTCATCGTTTTATTCTTTTGAAAATTACCCTCAGTGGTACTTAATTTTACATAATCATCGTCTGCTTCTAAGTAATGAATGGCATCTACAGGAATAATTTTGATTACTCCAGCATTTTTAACCACTACCCTATTATTTTGTGCTGGCGATAAGGAAGCGGTTTCTAAAAGGTCTTGGCTATCGTCGCCCGTGGCTAATTTAGCAGGAAGCTTTTGCATGGCCTGTTCAAAACGACCCTGCTCGATGGGCTTTAGTAGATAATCCACTGCGTTTACCTCGAAAGCTTTGATCGCATATTCGTCAAAAGCCGTAGTAAATATCACAGCCGGACGTTTCTCTACCAATTCCAGCATTTCAAAGCCACTAATTTTCGGCATTTGGATATCCAAAAATATCAGGTCAGGCTGATGCTGGCTAATGGCCTTCAATCCCTCAAAACCATCACTGCATTCTGCCACTACCTCTATATTTGGAAAAGCCTTTAAATAATGTTTAACAATATCCCTAGCAAGTGCTTCATCGTCAATCAGTATGGTTTTGATCATTATTTTGAGGTATTTTTAGCGTAGTAATATACAAATTATTGTGCTTCGATTCTGCCTGTAACAAGTTGCTGTCTGCAAAGAGTAGATACAATCTCCTTCTAATAGCCGAAAGTCCAAAACCTGTACCTTTTGAAGCTTTCATTTCTGGATCGTATGGATTGGTTACGCAGATTACCAACAAATTATTTTCTAATGTTACATCTACGGTAATGGTAATCGCGGTTGAGGTATTATATAAACCAAACTTAATGGCATTTTCTACAATGGGCTGCAATAACGTTCCAGGTAAATGAAGTGCCAATGTTTCTTCAGCAATGTTTACCGCTATGCTCAACCTATGGCTGAAACGAACTTTTTCGATATCAAGATACAACTGAATATATTCCATTTCATCTGCAACACTTACCCAGACCTCATCATCACGTTTAAGCGTGCCCCTTAAAAAAGCAGCCAATTTAGTGATCATGGTACCCGCTTCGGTTGGGTTTACAATGGTTAAAGCATAAACAGAATTTAAACTATTGAAAAGAAAATGTGGCTGTAGCTGATGACGAAGCTTATTTAATTCTGCTTCTTTAGCTAGGGTCTGTGTAGCCAACATCCTTGCCTGCATTTCAGATTGCTCTTCTAAGCGGTACCATAAAATATTAGCCAAGGCACACCAGCCCAAACAAACAAAGGAGATGGCCGATTTAAAAACATCTGAAAGATCTAAGAAGGATAAATAACTTGCTTCATTAGCAAACAAAAATGTCAAACTGTATTTAGAAGCCATTACAACCGCCGCACAAATGACCAGCGTAACAAGCAAAACATATAGCAATTTCTCATTTTTAGGCTGATAATAGCCTAACATATTGCTAATGATGATACAGCCAATAGCCAAGCAAAAATTGCTAATTACACTATCTGCCAAAGAAATTTGCCACGAAAAGTTAAAAAAGAAATATAAAACCGCAGTACCCGCAGCCTGCCAACATAAAAGAATGATGCCTGCTATGGTTTTGATCTGCGGTTTTGATAGTGGAGTGGTTGTCAAAGCGCTTAGTTTTAGGTTAAAAATTAATAACTCTTAAACTCTACACCTCCAAACAACACCGTTCCCCTGATAATTACAAGTTTATCTACTTGTTCACCTGCCGGATAGATGGTTCTTTTATCATCTACACCTCCAAAAACGGCAGTCACTTCAGATTTAACCTGCCACGTTGGTGGAACTACTATTTTTACACCACCAAAAATTGCTGTCACCTCAAGTATTACTTGGGTATCAAAGTCTGCTTGAGTCAAGTTGATATCTCCCCCACCAAATACAGCTGTAATTTCCCCACCTTTTAGGTTTTTAGAATAAATGATCTGATTGCTGCCACCGAAAACGTTGATAGATTCGATATAATCATTGGCATTAAATTCGCCTTTAACATCTTCCATAGCTGCTTCCGACTCTTGACCTAACGGATTTACACTTTCAAATCTGTTATAGCCCCTATCTCTAGTTCTGTATTTATTTTTCCTAAAATGATTTCTACGCTTAGGTTTAACAATTAGAAATAAGCCTAACGCTAGTAACATGATAGGGAAAACAATATTCGCCATATCATATTCTCGAAAGATTTTTTCCAGCGTAAAGTAAGCGCCAATTAGCACCATGATGAACCAGCCACTGTTTCTAAAATTATGGCGTGCTCCCAAAAACAAGCCAATAACGATTAGCCAGGTACTCCAACTAAAAATCCAATGCGGAAGGTACAAGCCAAAGTTTCTTAGCAATAACAGTGCACCGAGACCTACGATGAATAAACCTGCCCAAACTTTTCCAGAGCGATTAACCATTTCTTTATTATTATTTATATTTTCCATTGCCTTATGTAATTTGATATGCCCAAAAGTATCTCAACTATGAAGGCAACACAATACAAGACGGCTATTTGCTATCCAATTATCGGTAAAATGCATTAATTTATCGGTAAAAATTTTCGTTAATTTGATTCTTGCGTTTTGCAATGCCGCTCGTCATACTAAATACATTTCAGCATCAGCTGTAAAAAGTTAAGTAAACCACAGTGCGGCAGACCGAAGGCTCAATTAAGCTTTCTAATAAAATTAACAACAATGACAAAAATATTCTTTGTAGCCCTTCTCCTATTTCCATTCTTTGCACAATCGCAAGACCTTAGCCAGCACTATAAAATCTACAACGTACAACAACAAAAGATCATTACTTTAGATGCTATTGTTGCTGATATGGCTAATGCCAATGTTTTATTTTTCGGCGAAGAGCATAACGATTCTATTGGGCATTACTTGGAAGCTACATTGTTCAAGAAACTAGCTGTAGCCTATAAAAATAAGGTAGGGCTTACACTAGAAATGTTTCACACCGATGTACAGCCAGTCATTGATGAATACTTAGCAGGAATAATCAATGAGAAGAATTTTATGAAAGAAGCGAGAGCTTGGAACAACTATAAGGACTATAGACCCATACTTGAATTTGCCAAAAGCGAAGGCATTAGTGTGATTGGTGGAAATGCTGCTGCAAGATACAGTAACTCCGTAACTAAAAACGGATTAGAAATATTAGCAAAGCTCCCTGCCAATTCTAAGCAGTTTTTGCCGCCAAATACCATTGATACCTTAACAGGAAGATATTGCGAAAAATTCATCGGCTTACTTGGTGGGCATGGTATGGGTGCAATGAAAGTTTACCAAACGCAGAACTTTTGGGATGCCACCATGGCCTGGTCTATCGACAAATTCGTCAAAGCCAATAAGGACAAAAAAGTTTTTCAAGTAAATGGTCGGTTCCATAGTGACGAAAGACTAGGTACTTATGCACAATTGAAAAAATATGCACCTAAAATGAAAGCGCTAGTTATCTCTGCTTTTCCGGCAGAGGATTTCAACAACCCAGATTGGGAGAAACATAAAGATCTGGGAGATTACGTGATTCTTACGGATCCAAAAGTGAAGAAGACTTTTTAAATTTCCCTCTGGCTTCGCCATCTCTCCCATAGGGAGAGAAAAGCGATATGCTTAAACAAATTGTAATTCTCTCCCTATGGGAGAGATGCCCAACGGGCAGAGAGGGCTTATTTACTTTACAACCAACTTAAATCCAAAATAAAAATTAAGAGCTCAGCGGAGGCAAGCTAATTCTGAGCAACCCTGATAGATCTACGCTCCCTACTTCAACCACCCCACTTTTAGCCCAAAGTAAAAACTACGCCCAGGAGCAACATTATAATATCGGCCACCAAAACCATTGATATCATTACCTAAACTGTAAGTTTGGTCTAACAAATTATCTGTGCCGGCAAACAACTGAAAAGGAATATGCTTTATCTGCTTTTGATAGCCCAATTTCATCGAAACCAATTGAAAATCATCCGCATACTGCGTATTGGCATCGTTCAATGCAATTTTAGCGCTATGGTTTAAACTAAAAAAGGCAAACCATCCACTTTTGTGGTTCAGATCTGCCATTACAGTATAACTACGTGGTGCTACCCCAGGCAACTGATTCCCAGAGAAATTATCATTCAGCTGTACAAACTCATCGTATTTAAAACGGTGCCACGCATAAGCGCCCTGCAACAAAACCGATAGTGGCTTTTCTTTAGTTACTAATTGATAGGAAAGGTTTGCTTCAATCCCCTGCTGTTTGGTTTTTCCTGCGTTAACGTAATAATTGGCACCATCGGCATCTCTACGAGTTACGATAGAATTGCTTAACAAGGTATGGAAGTAACTCGCATCTAAGAACAACCTTTCCTCCAATAAGCTCCATCTCATTCCAAGCTCTACATTCCAACCTTTTTCAGCTTGCAGGGCTAAGTTATAGCTATTGTTGTCGGCAAAAATCTCACTACTCGCTGGTGGCGAAAAGCCTTTAGTTACATTTAGATAGGTGGCAAAATGCTCATCGATTTTATACAGTGCAGCAAAGCGAGGCTGAAACTGAGCCTTAAAATCTTTACTTGCGTTGATATTTGGCGTTTCGCTGCTACGTAAAAAATCTAGGGAGAACTGATTTACACTTGCTCCAGCGCTAAACAACCAACGCGCTGCCTGCCAATTCACCTGGGCAAAAGCCATCCACTGTAACAAATCCAGCTGATCGTCTGTTACCTGATTGCCACGATTGCCCTGTAAATTACGATAAGTCTTAGAACTAAAATCTCCGCTTTGCAATTCACCCCCAAACTGCACCGACAAATCTTTTTGCGTATACATCATACTCGTTCTTCCACCCCAATGCGGTTCTTTCTTTAGTTCGTAGTTCTGTATGGCAGGATTTTCTGTTTCATTATAAAAGCCGTACAAACTTGTGGTATTGCTCCAACTTGGCGAAAAAGAATATTTATGTGTTAAGCCCAACAAGGCAGCTTTCTGATGAATACCAGCATTGGCTAAAACTGCTCCCTGGTTTACACCTACAGTGGGTCTTGCCTGGCGGGGATTGGCTTGGTACTCCGTCAAAGTCAAAGCTCCTGGCGTTTGATAATTCAAATCGCTATAAATGAAATGTACACTCAGTTGCCCTTTAGCAAAAGTTGGGATTTGTGTTTGATAGTTCGCCAAACGACGCTTCATTTCCGTATGCTCACGGTAACCGTCTACACTAGCCTCTTCATAATTAACTACATGTTGCTGCAGCTGTAGTCGCAAATTATAGTTCAACGCACCAAAACTACCCGCTGTTACCCCTGCATCTATATGCATTCTACCATCTATCGGCAACGCATCAAAGAGCACCACTCCTCCTGTTCCGGCACCATACAAACTACTTCCCGGACCTTTAATGATTTCCATGCCACCAATGTTGTAAAAGCCCAACATATTCAACATAGAGTTGCCACCTGGAGCCGTGAAAGGAATGCCGTCGTAATAAATTTTCACATTACGAACGCCATAGGGACTACGTACTGAACTGCCCCGAATATTCAATCGGTAACTGCCCGGCGAACGCTCTTCCATTCTCACCCCAGCGGTAGCATTCACTGCTTGTATAATATTACCATCGGCATAACGCTGCAACTGGCTAAGGTTTATTTTATTGATGGCTGCCGGCGTTGCTAATAGTGTTTTGCCCGCATATGCACTTACAACAACACTATCTAAAGCCACTTTCAGCAAAGTATCTTGCCTTTGGGCGGTGACATATTTGGCAAAGAAGAAACAAAAAATCAGGCTGAATAAAAGAGGTTTGCGCATTGCGTGTAGAACAAAAAAATAGTGGCTTTGTTTAAATTCTTAATGAAAATGCTCCCCGGTAAAATAGTACCATTTTCCTGCCTCTTTCTTAAAAACAGAGCGTTCGTGATGGATAAATTCCTTTAATCCCTGATGATAAGCGGCTTTAAATTCTACTACATCCTTTTTAGCTGCTACAATCTCCAAGGCAAACCAATGGTTCGTCTTTGCCCATTTTTCCATATCGGCCTTATCATATAGGTACCTTTTAGCAGGATGCGTAGTGTCCCATAGGTAATCAATCAAATGTAAGGTATAAGCACTGTACCTAGAACGCATCAGCTGTTCTGGAGTAGATGGCAAAACAGCATTAGCATGATAAGGCTGACAACACTCGGTATAAGATTTTCCTGAACAACAGGCACATGAAATCGTCGACATAGTATATAATTAAAACGCCAAAAATACATTAAAATGAATTTAAATGGACTGAATTTACACTTTATAATGCTAACGCTATTTTTTGTAAATTGCATCAAATGCAATGAGAACTTAAACATTAAGCCGTGCAAACTACCCGAACCATCCCTAGCAATGAAATGGAAAGACTAACGAGCTTATTTGAGCTTGACTTAGACTATACCAGTTTGAACGAGACGTTTAATGATTTGAGTTATCTGGCAGCCAAAATTACCGAAACTGAAATCTCACTCATTTCTTTTATCGATTCTTACACGCAATGGGTGGTTTCGCGATTTGGCCTAGACATTTATCAAACACCTATAGATGATACGATATGCCAATTTACCTTAATGGAAGAAGATCATTTGGAGATTGAGGACATTTCTAAAGATGCCAGGTTTATTGCAAAGGGATATTCCGACGACCCCATGAATTTAAAATATTATCTCGGCATCCCACTTAAATCTAGTGATGGATTAAACATTGGATCGCTCTGCGTATTAGACAGCCATCACCATAAACTTTCTAGCGAAAAGATAGCACAGCTAAAAGTAATCGCACGACAAGTGATTAGCAGAATTAACGATACAAATACGATCAAAAAACTAACCAAAGCGCTCGACAAACAGAACGACACCTATAAAAAAGTAGCTCACGATATCCGTGGCCCTATTGCAGGCATTATTGGGTTAGCAGATATGATCGGCACAGAAAAGGCAGATTATCAAAAAGAAGATTTGCTCAATATCGTAGTCATGATGGGCAAAAGCGGCCAGTCTGTTTTAGAGCTAGCCGATGAAATCTTAAAAAACTCCCATCAAACCATCGACCTTTCTGCAGAATTTTTCACACTTCAAATATTTAAAGATAAATTACAAAAACTCTATCAGCCTCAGGCCTTCAATAAACAGATTACCTTAGATATTCAATCCAACATTGCCTTTGATACTATCCAGATCAAAAAAGATAAGCTAATGCAGATCAGTGGCAACCTCATTTCAAATGCCATTAAATTCACCCCCAATGGCGGCAATATCAAAATCTACTTAGATTTAATTTTAGCTGCAGATCATAAAACATTGCTTTTCGATATCCAGGATACTGGAACAGGCATGACTGAAAAAGCCATTCAGGAAATTTTAAACGGAACGGCAGAAAGTAGCGACGGTACAATTGGAGAAAAGGGTTACGGTTTTGGCCTACCTTCCGTTAAAAAATTCTTAAACGATTTAAAAGGCGAAATGAGTATCGAATCCATTTTAGGCATAGGAACACATTTTAAAATCAAAGTGCCTAACGTCTAAGTAAACTTATCCTTACACAATCATCTAAAAACACACCTCTGACATGGTTTTGTCAAATATTTGGACAAAACTAAATATTCCGCGCAAACCCAAAACTTTCCCTACAAATCACTTGTAATAGGAGCATACACTTCTGAATTATCGGGAGTAACATTTACTAAAAATTTAAGCTATGTCATTACTATCAAACAAAGTTGCCCTAGTAACAGGTGCTGGTTCTGGTATTGGAAAAGCCATTGCAGAAGCATTTGCTCGCGAAGGGGCTAAAGTTGTCCTATCAGACATTAACGAAGCGCACGGAAACGAAACCGTTGTAGCGATTAAAAATAATGGTGGAGATGCATTTTTCTTCAAAGCCGATTCCGGAAGTGCGGAAGATAACAGAAAATTAGTAGAAGCTACAGTAGCACAATATGGCAGATTAGATATTGCTTGCAACAACGCAGGTATTGGCGGTCCACCGGCAGCTACTGGCGATTACGATATTGAAGCTTGGGATAAAGTAGTTGCCGTTAACTTAAATGGCGTTTTCTACGGATGTAAATATCAATTATTACAAATGGAAAAAAATGGTGGTGGCAGTATTGTCAACATTTCATCCATTCATGGCACGGTAGCTGCGCCTAAGAGTTCGGCCTATACAGCTACAAAACATGCGGTAGTTGGCCTAACCAAAAATATTGCTGCAGAGTATGGGGAAAAGAACATCCGTTGCAATGCCGTTGGGCCAGGTTATATCAAAACACCGTTATTAGATAAAAATTTAGATGAAGCTAGCATGAAAGCCATTGCCGCAAAAGCCCCTATGAACAGATTAGGTACCACAGAAGAAGTTGCCGAACTGGTGGTTTTCTTAAGTTCCGATAAAGCTTCCTTTACCACAGGTGCTTATTACATTGCAGATGGCGGCTATACTACGGTGTAGCCACAACAACCATAGCATTCAAAAGGCCGCTAACGTTAAAATTAGAGGCCTTTTTTTATTGGGGAAAATACGTTTTGTAAAAAAACTACAAACTTTAATATCACAGGTGTGTTACTAACCCGAACAATTAGAATAGCATATTATGAAAACTCACTTTAAATTTTTAACCCTCTTATTTATATTACCACTTGTATTTTTAGCTTGTAGCAAAGATGATGATCCAGCAGACAACGACTTATTTGTAGGCACATACAATGGCAAAATTAGCTACACCAACGGTAGCGAAACAAAAAGTACAGATAATGGAAAAGTTACCGTAGTAAAAACTGGCAACAATTACGACTTTAAATTTTCTGATGGTATTCCTGATTTGAATGGCGTAGAATTCACAAAAAATGATAACGAAGTGATTTCGATCGGTAGCGATGAAAGTAAATACATTAAAATTACAGCAAACAAGTTAACTATCGGCTTCTTGAAAGACGGAGCTAGATGGACAGCGGATTGCAGTAGATAGTATTTAGCAAAAAAAATGTAAGGCGTAACTTTCTAAGTTGCGCCTTTTTTGTTGGCAAACAAACGAAAGAGCATCACTATAGCAATGTAAATCATTAGCTTTGTCTCTATTAAAATGATACCGAGACTCCAAGCAATTCAACATGGGCAGTTCCAATAAACCTCTGCTCCATATTTTATCCGGCATTACATTCGTAGTGCTTTGGGCTTCTGCCTCATCAGCTACAAAGATTGGCCTGCACTCGGTACAACCTTTGGTACTCTCTATCCCCCGTTTCATACTCGCTTCGGCATTAATGCTGGGTATTGCCCATCTACTCATGAAACAACCTTTACCGAGCTCCAAAATAGCATGGAAAAAAATTGCCATTTATGGCTTTCTAAACGTTGGGCTATACCTGGGCCTATATGTAGTGGCTATGAAAGAAGTTTCAGCGGGTTTAGGAGCGCTGTTTATTGCCATTAACCCCGTGTTAATCATGTTAATCAGTACCATTTGGTTTCGTCAGCCATTAAAAATGGTCACAGTACTTAGCTTTTTGTTGTGTATGGCGGGTATGTTAATTGCCGCTTACCCGTTATTAGATGGCAGTCATGCCAGTCCGCTGGGCCTTTGTCTGCTGCTTTTAAGTAACCTATCCTATTCCGCTGGCGCCATTTATTTCTCTAAACAACAATGGCAGGGCATGCATATTTTAACCATTAACGGTTGGCAAACACTTTTCGGCTGCCTGTACCTGCTTCCTTTTGCCCTATACTTTTATCAGCCCGCAGCTAACGTATTTGATCTTGGCTTCATCGGTGCTGTAGTTTGGTTAGCTATTCCAGCCTCTATTATTGCTTCTTTATTGTGGATGTCACTACTTCGTGAAAATGCGACCAAAGCAGCTGCATGGTTATTTCTATGTCCTATTGCTGGTTTCTCCATTGCTGCGATCATCATGAAAGAGCCACTTACCTTATATACGTTGTTCGGCGTAATTTTGGTAATCATTGGTTTGTATATGGTACAGCGAATGAAGCGCACAACAAATTAATCTATACTCCTACAAACCGATGCCGACGGTTCGTGTTTGTTAGGTATGAGAAAAGCTTTATTTGCATTACTGATCCTCTTTTCCGTCAGTACCTATGCGCAAGAAAAAGACTGCAAACTTCGTTATACTAAAACACCAACTGGTTTTTTAATGGTTTTACGTCAGGGCGATGATGTGTTTCAACAGCTGGAACAAATCGCTTTAACTGAGAAAATCCCCGCTGCCAGTATCTACGGTATTGGCTTTGGTAGTAAAGCCACCTTCGGCTTTTACGACTTTGAGCAAAAGAAATTCAACCCAAAAACTTTTGAGCGGGTAGAAATGGGAAGCTTAAATGGCTCTATCGCTTGGAGCGAAGGCAAACCCTCCCTACATATCCACGGCGTAGCCACCGACGAGAAGTTCAATGCCTATGGCGGTCATTTATTGTCCTTATCAGTAGGTACAGGCTCTATGGAGATTACCGTTTTAGTCCACGATAAAAAGTTGGAAAGAAAAGTAGAAAAACCATTGAATGCCAACGTACTACAGCTGCCCTGCAACCTTAAATAAGCATTTAGATCGATCACTTCCTTACGGATTAACCTAACATTAAATTTGGTAACACTGCCATTTACATGCTATACGCAACTCTCGCCCCTTTTAGGGGAGAACCGAGCTTGCGAGCTCATTGATACCGATAAAAACAAGCTGTTAAAAATCAATAGATGCCGAAGGCAGAGAGGGGTAAAAGAGCTGGCCTTGCCTGCTGGCTTTCCACTCATGGCCGTGGGGGCCTAGGTACTTTGTCGCGCCAAAGTACCCAAACCGCTTGTCAACGCCCTAAGGTGCCTCTTCACAGCCCAACGCATCAAAAAACTTGTCGCAGCCTGTCAGAATTAGACAGGCTGATGCTCGGTAATGCGAGTTGATCTGTAATGCTACATTTTTTGATCAGGCTGGCACCGGGCATTGACGGGCGTACTATCAACGGACTCCCGGTTAATCAACGGTAGCTCCTGCAACCGTATATCCTACCACCTCCATTCCCAAGCAAATTCTCGCCCCTTTAGGGGAGAGATGCCCAAAGGGCAGAGAGGGGTTAACTACAACCGTACAACCCTACCACTGCCCTAACTAAGCACGCACCCCGCCTTGCCCCTTACCGTCATTGCTGTAAAGGTTTAGTAATTCGGTAACAGAGTTAGCTTTGTAAGAGCTAAAACACAATTTATGCGGATAAATACAAATGACCTCACCCTAAAGCGGAACTATCTAAGTAAATACCGTTT
>Ga0308159_1001518_pt1 | contig 32755 bp, 29 predicted proteins | sample PhyCR1_FD_201040 | JGI IMG/M metagenome (GOLD analysis project Ga0308159, IMG submission 201040) | Phyllosphere microbial communities from UC Gill Tract Community Farm, Albany, California, United States - DLSLC.R1 | ecosystem: Host-associated > Plants > Phyllosphere > Unclassified | place: USA... | reverse complement strand
TTGGTGCAAGTAATTTTAGGCTCAACTTAAACGTGCAAAACGTTGGCTGTAATTAAATAACGACTCAATGCATAAATTAAAATACTTCATTATTATTGCATGTTTCTCTTTTTTTCTATTAGGTTGCGAAATGCCTAGCGCAGGACAAGAAGGGTTTTATGGGTTTTCAATAATTGACAAACAAGTTTTACAAATTGCCATTTATTTTGACGAAAAGAATGATTTTGATTGGGCAAAAGAAATTTGGAAAAACATAAAGCTAAAAAAATAACGAACGCACAATAAGGGTTTACCTTAGGTGAGGGCTTCGCCGTTTGCAATAGTGGGGCGAACTGCAAAGCTCAACGGCAGTTCTTCGATTCAACTTTTGTACAAAATTGAAGATTTGCACTTCGGTTGCCCACCCTCGCAAAGCCAAAAAATGCTATCGTAACCAACAACACCTCAGAAACCAATGAAGTACAAAAAAATAAAACCTTGCGAAGAATTAGAGCCCTATATTCATTTCTATTGGGAACTGAAAGGAAACGAAGTTGAAAGACAATGGGAACGGGTTTTTCCAGATGGTTGTGCGGGCATTGTAATGAATTTGGGAGATGCTTGTTTGACTGACAACGGATCAACTATAATGGAGTTTGGGAAAACTTATGTAGTTGGAGCAATGACTTCATTTAAAGACAGCTTTATTGATAACGAAACGCATTTAACAGGTGTGTGTCTAAAACCTGCAACCTTTGCAAACTTTTATAGCTATACTTCACAAAATGAGCTGACCAATGATACCGTTGAATTTGAAAAATCTAATTCATTTAATGTTGATAAAACATTAGAAAATCCATTCATTTATTTCGACCATTTTTATTCTGAAAGAATAAAAACAAAAACCAATCAATTACAATCCGTTATTAATGATATTCATTCAACAGGTGGACAAACTGGTATTTACGAGCTATCAAAAAAACATTTCACTACAGTAAGACAATTAGAGCGAAATTTTAAAAAGCTCATCGGACTTTCGCCAAAAGAATATTCAAACATTATTCGTTTTCAGAATGCTTTAAGTTTAATCAAAAAATCAAGTCAAAATGGTAGCTTATTAGATATTGCATTTGAATGTGGCTATTACGACCATTCGCATCTTAGCAATGAAATCAAGCGAAATACTGGTCTCCCACCATCATTACTTTAATTTGTCGCATTTTTACAAAGTGCAACTTGTTGTTAAAAAGTATTTTTGCGTAACCATTAAAATTTAAAACAGATGCGAAAAATATCACTTTTTATTGCAACAAGTTTAGACGGCTACATTGCAAAACCAAACAACGACCTTAGTTTCTTGAAACTTGTTGAAAAGGAAGGCGAAGACTATGGCTATGCAGAATTTACGGACACGATTGATACATTTATTATTGGTAGAAAAACCTATGATTATGTGCTTAAAGAAATTGGCTCATCTCACTACGACAATGGAAAACGAGATGTTTATGTGATTACAAGGACTGAAAGGCCGCAGATAGGCAGAACCATTTTTTATACAGGAAACATAACTGAATTGGTTAAACAATTAAAGGCAGAAGAAGGAAAAAATATTTACTGCGATGGTGGGGCAGAAGTAATAAATGAACTATTGAAATACGATTTAATAGACGAGATAATAATTTCGGTTATACCAGTTTTATTAGGCAACGGAACAAGACTTTTTAAAGATGGAAGACCTGAGCAAATACTTGAATTCATCGAGGTCAAAGCATTTGAAACAGGCTTAACGCAACTTTATTATAGGCGTAAAAAATAAACAGAAAAGCGCCAGCGAGGGTTTATCCTCAATGAGGGCTTCGCCGTTTGCAGTGGTGAGGTGAAATTGCAAAATTCAACAGCAGTTCTTCGATTACCCAAACATCGCACAACCCCAATAAATTCAATATACGAAAATCATAGTTAATAAGTAAGTAAACCTAGTTCTTGATAAGTGAACATCGAGCTAATATTAATAAGGCATTTGTAATCTTGATATAAGTCTTTTTGCTTGATACTCAAATCTCGATAGTTATTGTGTATTTTTGCGGCCAATGGGAACACAGGTTGATTTAGGAATAAAAGGATATAAAAATTACGGCACGCATTTGCGTGAGAAGTATAATGGGCAAAGGGTTTTTAAAACTATTGTTGATGGCGGATTTACATGTCCGAATCGTGATGGGAGTAAAGGTTATGGCGGATGTACTTATTGTAATGTAGATTCTTTTACGCCAGAAATTTCTCGAAAAATGCCTACAATCCGCGAACAGCTTGAAAAAGGTATGGAGCGTGGAAAGAATTTTTATAAGGCAGATAAGTTTATAGTTTATTTTCAGCCCAATACCAATACCTATGCACCTGTACATTATTTAAAGATGATGTATGATGAGGCACTTTCTGTTAATCCAGAAGATGTAGTTGGTTTTTCAGTAGGTACCCGACCAGATTGTATCGATGCAGAAAAAGTTGCTTTGTTAGAAAGTTACACCGATCGGTATGATGTTGATTTGGAAATGGGAATGGAGTCGATTTACGATGAAACCCTTAATCAAATTAACAGAGGCTGCAGTCATGGTGAGTTTGTGGAGGCTGTAAAGCTTTTAGAAAACAGCAAGCTTGACTTATGTGTGCATACAATTTTCGGTTTCCCTTGGGAAACAAAAGAAATGATGTTGGGTTACATTCACGAAATTAACCGCTTTCCTCAAATCAAATTTGTAAAGTTTCATCATTTACATATTGTAGAAGGCTCGATTATGGGTGTTAAATACAAAAAAGAACCGTTTAAGCTTTTTACTTTAGAGGAATATACTGATCTGCTTTGCGAGTTAATTCCATTATTGCGCCCAGATATTGTAATACAAAGACTTTTTGGTATTTCTGACTGGGATTTATTAATTGCGCCAAACTGGGGGCTTAATAAATCGTCAATTCAAACCTATATTGATAAAGAAATTGAAAAAAGAGGCGTTGTTCAAGGTTCAGCATATTTTAGCTAAAAAATTAAAATTTAATATAATTTCGATAGAATCTCATGAAATTTCATGAGATTTTTTGTTTTTATGAAGTTTTGAATGCTAATTTCTCATAAAATATAGGTAAAATAATACAATTGTATTGTATTTGGTTATTTTGTTTTTGGTAAAAAGAGTTGTTCATAACTCAGCTTTTTTTAATTAATTTCAATTATTGATCTATTTTTTGTTCTGTTTTATAAAAATTCCCTGTTTTTGTTAAAATATTTAATGTTGGTGGTGTAAAAAGTACAATATGTTGTACTTTTATTGAAATAATTTTAGTTATTTCTATTATTTAATCAACCAAACAAAATAAAACTTAAAACTATGGGTAAAATTTTAGTTAAACAGTATGCTCCATTTGTGATCTTGATGATTTTCGCAATTTTGGCACTATTTGTTCCATTACTTCCAAATTTTGATGAAGGAAAGTACAGTGGGCCAGACATGGCATTTATTTTAATTGCTGCGGCACTTGTATTTTTAATGACACCAGGACTTGCATTTTTCTATGGTGGTATGGTTCATCGTAAAAATGTTCTTTCTACTATGATTAAAAGTGTTGTAGCTGCGGGCGTAATTACGGTTCTATGGACTGTTGTAGGCTTCAGTTTAGCTTTTGGCGATACTATAGGTGGTTTTATAGGAAATCCTTCGACATTTTTATTTTTTAAAGGTGTAAATTCAGGCGCACCACACCTTCAAGGAGGATCGGACTTAACTATTCCGCTTTCTTTGTTTGCTGTGTTTCAATTAATGTTTGCAATTATTACACCTGGTTTAGTAGTAGGTGCAGTAGCAGAGCGTATCCGTTTTACCTCTTACATTTTATTTATTGTTTTATTCGCCATATTCGTTTACTCACCATTGGCACACTGGACCTGGCATCCACAAGGTTTCTTGTTTAAAATGGGTGTTTTAGATTTTGCAGGCGGTACAGTAGTTCACATTTCTGCTGGTATGGCGGCTTTAGCTGGTGCGCTAGTGTTAAAACGTAGAAAATCTCACCTGGAGCATAAAGAAGTTCCACCTGCTAATATTCCTTACGTATTAATTGGTACAGGTTTATTATGGTTTGGCTGGTTCGGATTTAATGCGGGTTCTGCATTGGGTGCAAATAGTTTAGCTGTTTCTGCTTTCTTAACTACCAATACGGCTGCAGGTGCGGCAGGTTTATCTTGGATGTTTTTTGATGTTGCAAGAGGTAAAAAACCTTCGGTTCTTGGTTTTTGTATCGGTGCCGTTGTTGGTCTTGTTGCCATTACGCCTGGTGCTGGTTTTGTAAGTATTCCTTCTAGTATATTTATTGGTGCTATTGCGGCAGTAGTTTCAAATCTTGTTGTTTCATGGAAACAAAAAACAAGCTTAGATGATACTTTAGATGTATTTCCTTGTCATGGTGTAGGTGGTATTGTTGGTATGTTGTTAACTGGTGTTTTTGCTACCAAAACGGTAAATGCTGCTGGTGCCGATGGTTTGTTTTACGGTAACCCTGCATTCTTTGTAACACAGTTAAAAGGTGCTGTAATTGTAATCATCTTTAGTTTTGTTGTATCATTCGTAATTTTCAAACTAGTCAACTTAATCAACCCAATCAGAGTATCTGATGAGGAAGAGGAAATTGGTCTTGATGCATCTCAACATGATGAAAAATATTCTCAAGGTACCTTGTTAGTGGATGAAAGAGCAGCTTATGTTGCATCTAATAGTCCTGTTCAGGAAGCCCTTTAAGAACAAGTAATTTATATCTAAACCCATTTCATAAGCTCAAACATGAAGAAATTTTTAACCGCTATATTTAGTATAGCAAGCACTACGTGTGCCCTGGCGCAAGAGGCGCCAACGTCTCCACTTGAATTTTCAGGTTCTGTAGATACCTATTATAAATATGATTTTGCTAAAAGATCTAATATTCCGACATCATTCGTTTCTGACCATAATTCAGTTTCTCTAGGGATGATCGATTTGGTTTTAAAGAAAAAAACAGGAAAAGCATCGTTTGTTGGTGAAATTTCATTCGGTCCCCGTGGTCAAACACAATCTCTTCCAGATGCTGCCGCTGGAGGTTCATCATTCCACATTCAGAATTTATATGTGAATTATGATTTTTCGGATAAGTTTTCAATGACTGCAGGTTACATGGGAACATTTATTGGCTATGAGGTGATCTCGCCAGTTGGAAACTTTAACTATTCAACTTCATACTTATTTACAAATGGTCCGTTCCAGAATGCAGGTATTAAAGCAACCTATAAATTCTCTGATAAAGTGAGTTTAATGGCTGGTTTATTTAACGATTGGAATGTTTACAGTGCAACCCGAGGTGTTTCGAGCATTGGCGGTCAGTTAATGATTTCGCCTGTTGAAGGCTGGACGGCATACTTAAATGTATTATCTGGAGCAGATCCTTATGGTTACGGTACAATCGAAGATTTAACAACTTCATATCAAATTACGAAATCTTTTAAATTGGGTTTAAATGCAGCTAATTACGATATGGCTGATGATGCAGGCGGTTACGCAGGCGTTGCTTTGTATCCTCAAATTGCTGTTGCCGAAGCAGTAACTTTAGGTTTAAGAGGTGAGTATTTCAAAACAAAAGATGTTGGTGCGGTGCAAGGCACATCTTACACGGGCTTAACGCTTACAGCTAATATTAAATCAGGCGGTTTAACTTTTATTCCTGAGGTGAGATTAGATCACAATGGTGATAAACCATTCTTTAATAAAACAGGAGGTGCTGCGCCTAATGCAGGTCAGTTCTCTTTAGCAGCTGTTTACGCTTTTTAAGAAATAATTAATTTCGAAAACTAGCCTCTGGCTTTTAAGCCAGAGGCTTTTTATTACCTTTATTTTTTTAGTAAATATTTGCCAATATGAAATACAGTTTGATTTTATTATTAACGATTGCTTCATTAAATGTTGTTGCCCAGCAAAAGCAATTTCCATTAGATGATAATGGTAAATATATTTACTATGAGGTTGTGGATACGAAAACAACCAATAAAGATAGCTTGATGTTAAGAGCTGCCTCTTTTTTTAATCTTTATAAAAAATCGATCAACACAGAAAGCACAACCGATACCTCAATGCTTGCTAGGGGTAAAATGATAATAGATAAAACAATCTTAGTGGCAGGACACCCAAGCGGAGAGGTGAATTACAAGTTCAGCTTCGAAGCAAGGGATAAAAAATATAGGTTCTGGTTAAGCGAATTTGAGTACATTCCATACGGACGTGATCGATATGGTAATTACGTTGCAACTACCAAAATTGCAACCCCCTTAGAAAAAACGCCAGGCAAACTAAATGCTGGCGAATGGAAGGATATTGTTGAGGCTACTTATGCAAAGGCAGCTAAGCTTGCTGAAAATTTTAAGAAAGCACTTGCGACTAACCTTACGGAGAAACCGAAAAAAAAGGCGGAAACAATATCGACTAAAAAATGGTAGCCAGGATTTAGAGCCTGCCAAATAAGGCTTCTACTTTTTTATATCTGAAATTAAATATTCCATTTATTTTATTGTTTACAATAATACTATTGGCAATAGATCCAATTGGACCCCAACCAATGGCATAGTGTAAAATATCGTGCATCAAAACACCACTATCAATGGCTTCGAAATGATGATTGTGGTGCCAAAAAGCAAATGGACCAAATCGCTGCTCATCAATAAAATATTCTTTATCCTTTACATGGGTGATTTCTGTCATCCAGTTTAATTTGATCCCCAATAAAGGTGCAACCTTATAGGTAATAATCATACCAGGGTACATTTTTGCATCTTTTGAAATGGGTGAAGTCACATCAAAAGTCATATCATCTGGTGTAATTTCAGATAAGTTAAGTGGTGATGAAAAGAAGTTCCAGGCTGTATCTAAATCAACTGGTATTTTTTGCGAGAATTCTAAACGATAAGTTTTCAAATTATAAATTTAAAACACAACAGCCGAAAAGCTATTTTGTTGTTTTTATTTTAAAATGAAAAAGGAGTATCTCTTCCATTATAAGTTAATGTTTTAAAGATACTCCATAATATGTTTAAATAGTTAATGCACCATTTTATCGGCGCAGGTGGAGCTTGCAAAAGCTTCGGGTTTGGCTTTGAAAATAAAGCCCATGCTTAAGATATAGCCCATTGCATCGTTCAAAGCTTTATTCGATTTAAATGATGGATTGGTGTTGATATCTGCATGTACTTCGAGGGCTACATCATAGATATCGAGCAAGTCGCAAATGGAATAGGCTGTTTCAATAGACTTTTGCACCTCCATTAACATTCTTTCCTTAATACTTACCTGTTGATTTGACTTTTCCTGGTGGATGTACATAAAACCACCATGATGTTCTCTTAGTAATACGATTACAGTCGCAAAATCGGTTATTAAACCCTTAACCTGCGAATCGGTTCCGATACAGACTTTAAGTTTGTATCCATTTTCTGTTTCTCTGATAATTGCTTGTTCAATTTCTTCCAGGATAGAAGATTGGATTACTTCGCCACTAAATTTTTTCCATGTCATACATTGTTTTTTTTTGAGGTTAACAAATGGTAATCAGGTTTTTATAAAAATAAGTGCTAAAAATTAAATCCTTGTTAAGTCGGTATTGTTTATTTGCTAACAAAAACTTAGTTATCAACAGGTTAAATGTAATTTGTTGGTTATTTTGGTGTTTTTTACAACAATTTCAGTTTACTAAACGTTACATTTACTATTAGTTAACCAAATCGTTTTTTATTATGAAAGCTGAATTAATCCAGGAACTTCAATTATTACAACAAAGTCGTGCTAATAAATTTGCAGATGAACTTGCAGAAACCATTATTTCATCGGTTGATGCTGTTACTGAGAAAGTTACGAATTCTATGTCGCAAAGAGGCAGAATGTTAATGTTATTAGAAAAAAGATTTAATTTTTCTGTTTTGAAAAGATTAAAAACAAGATTTCTGAAGTTCTAATTAAATCTTCGGTAGATAGCAACAAAGAGAAATGATTATCTTTGGCGTAATGATAGAAAATGCGCTTAAAAGATTAAATATAACTGCCCTTAACGATATGCAAAATGCATCGCTTAAGGCAGCAAAAGCTGGCAAAGATGTTGTTTTAATAGCACCTACGGGTTCGGGTAAAACATTAGCATTTTTATTGTCCTTATTGTCGAACCTCAAAGTCGACATTAAAGGTGTACAAGCGCTTGTTTTGGTGCCATCGCGTGAGCTTGCTTTGCAAATAGAGCAGGTTTTTAAGCAAATGGGCACTTCTTTTAAAGTGAATTGCTGTTATGGCGGCCACGCTGTTCGTATAGAAAAGAACAATCTTGCGCATCCGCCCGCTGTATTAATTGGCACCCCAGGGCGAATTGCCTATCACTTGGAACATCAGAATTTTGATGAATCTTTCGTTGAAACCTTAATTCTTGATGAGTTTGATAAATCGCTTGAGTTTGGCTTTGAACAGGATATGTCGTACATCATCGGTTCTCTTTTATCGTTAAAACAACGAATACTTACTTCTGCAACGAAAATGGAAGAAGTTCCTGCCTTTGTTAAATTAAATAATCCTGTTGAAGTTGATTTTTCTAAAAATGCAGAAGTAAAGCCCGATTTAAAATTAAAAAAGGTTATTGCGCCAACAGCGGCTGATAAGCTTGATGTTTTATTTAAATTGCTGAGTAAGATTGGAAACAAGAATACCTTAGTTTTCTGTAACCACCGCGAAACGGTTGACCGAATTAGTGATTTGCTTTTTGAACATGGCTTAGAGCACGATGTTTTTCATGGTGGCATGGAACAGTTTGACCGAGAAAAGGCTTTGCTGAAATTTAGAAACGGAAGCCACAAAATCTTAGTTACAACCGATTTGGCGGCCAGAGGCCTTGATATTCCTGAAGTAGAAAACATCGTTCATTACCAACTTCCTTACACAGAAGACGCCTACATTCATCGTAATGGGCGTACCGCGAGAATGAATGCAAAAGGCACTGCTTATGCGGTTTTAACTAATAAGGAGCATTATAAATATCTGCCAGAAAACATTGAAGAAGAAAAGTTAGGCGAAAAATATAAAATGCCTGAAGTTAGTGATTGGCAAACGCTTTATTTGGCTCATGGTAAAAAAGATAAAATAAACAAGATTGATATTGTTGGTTTATTTTTGCAAAAAGGTGGCTTGGATAAAGAAGATCTGGGACTTATCGAGGTAAAAGACACAACAAGTTACATTGCCGTTAAAAGAAATAAAGTTGATAAACTTTTAAAGGTATTAAGCGGCGAAAAAATAAAGGGTAAAAAACTAAAACTCGAAGTAGCAAGTTAGGTTTTTTGTTAAAGGTTAAAGGTTAAAGGTTAAAGGTTAAAGGTTAAAATAAATTGGGTGACAAGTTAGGTAATTAAGCCTGATATCTGATTATCTAATTATTCAAAATTCATTTATTAAACATGAGTAACAACGATATATTAAAAAAGCTAAGAGTAGCACTTTCTTTAAAAACTGAAGATATTATAACCATTTGTGATTTGGTTGGTTTTAAAGTAACAAAAGCCGAATTAGGCGATATATTTAGAAACGACGACCATGAAAATTTTAAGCCCTGCGGCGATCAGATTTTACGTAATTTCTTAAACGGTTTGGTTATTTATAAAAGAGGCCTAAGAGAAGAGAAAAAATAAATAATTTAACCTCTGTAGATTTTTTAAATCTTGTTAATTCTCAATTTGATTGTCAGGCTGAGTTCATCGCAATAGGTTTTGCATATCATTGATTTGACAAATAGATCTCTATTAAAAAATGAAAATAATATTATCCCTATTTATTCTCGTTACAAGCGTGTGCAGTTTACATGCACAAAATACGAAAGAAGATTTTTCTGATGATTGGGCGGCTTTATCAAAATATAAAAAAGAAAACGAATTAGTTGGTCTTCCTAAAAAGGGGGAGAAGCGTGTGGTGTTTTTAGGGAGTTCTATTTTTGAATTCTGGAAGCAAAAAGATCCAGCGTATTTTAGTAACAATGCTTATCTAGATCGAGGAATTAGCGGACAAATTTCGCCGCAGTTGTTAATCCGTTTCAGGCAGGATGTGATAAATTTAAAGCCTAAGGCTGTAATTATTTTAGCGGGTAGCAATGATCTGGCGGGAAATAAAGGTCACGTTTCGAATGAAACAATTCTCAATAACATTAAATCAATGGCCGAATTGGCAAAAAAAAATCATATAAAAGTTATTCTTTGTAAATATCTGCCAGTTTACGAATACCCTTGGAATAAATCGCTTAAAGGAACAGCAGAGCAAATTATTGCTCTCAATGCAGCTATCGTAGATTACGCTGAATCGAAAAACCTTACCGTTTTAGATTATTTTACCCCTTTGGCTGATGAAAGAAATGGTCAAAAGGCAGAATATACGACAGATGGTGTTCACCCAAATTTGGCTGGCTATAAGGTTATGGAAGTTGTAACCGATGCCGCGATAAAAAAGATTATAGGAAAATAGATAAAAAAAACGCCCGATTCTCATCGGGCGTTTTTTTTAGTTTAATTTTTTGTATCTAATTCGTTTCGGCGCAACATCACCCAGACGTTTCTTTCTGTTTTCTTCGTAATCAGAATAGTTACCTTCAAAGTAATACACTTCAGAATTACCTTCGAAAGCCAAAATGTGCGTACAAATACGGTCTAAGAACCATCTATCGTGACTAATCACAACCGCACAACCTCCAAAGTTTTCTAAAGCTTCTTCCAGCGCACGTAAAGTGTTAACATCGATATCATTGGTAGGCTCATCGAGTAAGAGTACGTTAGCACCTTTCTTTAAAGTAATCGCCAGGTGAACACGATTACGTTCACCGCCTGACAAAATACCAACTTTTTTCTGTTGATCACCACCGTTAAAGTTGAATTTAGAAACATAAGCACGGCCATTTACAGCTTTTGTACCTAACTGAATATTATCTAAACCATCCGTAATATTTTCATATACCGTTTTATCAGCATCTAAATCGTTATGCATTTGATCTACATAACCTAATTCTACGGTTTCACCAACACGGAAAGTTCCGCTATCGGGTTGATCCTGACCAGTGATTAAACGGAACAAAGTAGTTTTACCTGCACCATTCGGGCCGATAATGCCTACAATACCTGCTGGTGGAAGGGAGAAGTTTAAATTATCAAACAGCACCTTATCGCCATAAGCCTTCGTTACATTTGTAGCTTCGATAACTACATTTCCCAAACGCGGTCCTGCAGGAATGAAAAGTTCTAATTTGTCTTCTCTTTCTTTTCCATCTTCCGATGCTAACTTATCGTAGTTGGCTAAACGAGCTTTAGATTTTGCATGACGGGCTTTTGGAGCCATACGTACCCACTCTAACTCCCGTTCTAATGCTTTCTGACGCTTGCTTTCCGTTTTATCTTCTTGCGCTAATCTTTTTGCTTTTTGCTCTAACCAGCTACTGTAATTTCCTTTCCATGGAATACCTTCACCACGGTCAAGTTCTAAAATCCAGCCTGCAACATTATCTAAGAAATATCTATCGTGTGTTACTGCTATAACAGTTCCTTCGTAGTTTTGTAAGAACTGTTCTAACCAGTCGATGCTTTCAGCATCCAAGTGGTTGGTAGGCTCATCCAATAATAAAACATCAGGTTTTTGAAGCAACAAACGGCACATCGCAACACGGCGACGTTCGCCACCAGATAAAACACCGATTTTAGTTTCAGGATCAGGACATCTTAAAGCGTCCATTGCTCTTTCCAACTTCGAATCCAGCTCCCAGGCACCCATTGCATCAATTTTATCTTGCAATTCGCCTTGTCTAGCCATTAATTTATCCATGGCATCGGGGTCAGAATAGTTTTCTTCTAAACCAAAAGCTTCATTAACTTCTTCGTATTCTTTTAAAATTGCAGTTACTTCAGCAACCCCTTCTTCAACAACTTCACGTACAGTTTTTTCAGGGTCAAGAATAGGTTCCTGAGCTAAATATCCAACAGAGAAACCTGGTGAAAAAACAACCTCACCTTGGTAAGATTTGTCTAAACCAGCAATAATTTTAAGTAAAGATGATTTACCAGAGCCGTTTAAACCAACAACGCCAATTTTAGCGCCATAAAAAAATGAAAGGTAAATATTTTTTAAAACCTGTTTTTGTGGTGGGTAAATCTTATTTACACCAGCCATTGAAAATATTATTTTCTCGTCAGACATTGTGAAATTTTTGTTTTTGCAAAGATGCTTAATTTCAAATGAAATGGAAACTTGTTTCGAGAAAGATAAAGAGATTAACGAATTGCCAGGATTTGCGTTTAAATGGATAGGAATATAATAGCGATCCAGATTACGCTAAAAACAGAGCCAATGTAAACCATTTGCATGTTCTGCTTGATGTTTTTCTTTACTAAAGATGCATAAATTAACCAGCCAATAAAGGCTATAAAATATAAAGGAGCAGCAAATAATAGCATATGAGGTAAGTTTATACTCAAATATAAGCTAAATTCTAGTCATTTAAAGAGTAGTTAAATATCTTTTCAGGCTTTTAAAAGCCTCTTTATTATGTTTCCTTGCAATGGTTACTATTATAACACCATTTTTGATAGACTGTAACAGTAAATCCATAAATTAAATAAACATTTTAGGCTCATTCAAAAAGATTACTTTTGCAGAAATCCTTAATTGATGACTAAGAATAAAAAAAACCTTTCAATTCCGCCAGTACCTGCTGTCTTACTATCTATTATAAGTGTGCAAGGTGGGGCTGCAATTGCTAAAGGAATTTTTCCAGCTTTGGGCGCTGCATCAACTTCTGCATTAAGGATTGGCTTATCTGCTATCATCTTGTTCATTTATAATAGGCCCAATTTAAAAAATTTAACATCAGCACAATGGAAAGCAGTTGCCCTTTATGGTTTAACATTAGGAGCAATGAATTTGATTTTTTACTTAGCACTTGCCAGAATTCCGCTCGGATTGGGGGTTACACTAGAGTTTATCGGTCCGTTGGTTTTGGCTTTAACGGGTTCGAAGCGCATTTTAGACTATTTGTGGGTAATACTTGCTGCGGCGGGAATTGCATTAATTGCGCCATGGAGTAATAATGGTGTAGATTTAATCGGTGTTTTATTGGCGCTACTGGCTGGAGCTTTCTGGGCTGGCTATATTGTTATGGGTGGCCGCATTTCTAAAATAATGGATGGTGGACAAGCAGTTGCAATAGGCATGTTATTTGCCTCTGCCTTAGTACTTCCTGTAGCCATTTGGGATGGACTTTTATTTAATATAAAACCAGTTTTTTTACTCTCGGGCTTAGCCCTGGCTTTACTATCGAGTGCTATTCCTTTTACCTTAGAAATTAATGCCCTACGGAAAATGCCAGCAAAAACATTTAGTGTTTTAATGAGTTTGGAGCCCGCTGCTGCGGCCTTATCTGGCCTTATATTTTTGCATGAGTATCTTTCGGTTTACGAATGGCTTGCTGTCGGTTTAGTTGTTATTGCCAGTGCAGGGGCTACATTAACAAGTAAAAAACAGGAGCATATTGCTCCAGAATGTTAAGGATCCAACAGATAACCTATACCATTCACAAAAGATTACCTATAGGCTAGTGTCTCACCCGCCGAAACAAGATAGTTTTACATGCTTGGGTATAGTAACCCGATATAAGTGAAAATACTTTGGTTAATCTTCAAATAAATTCCCTGCGCCATTCACAAAAGATTGCAACGTTAGCGGGACTGGCAATAAATATTAGTAACTACACTGCTTTTCTAAAACAATAGCAACTTTATAAGGGTTTCTTTCGTATGAATATTTATTTAGGTTAGTAGATTTTCTAAAAGCATATAGATTTTAACGTTGTAATATGTTAAATGATGTCAGCTTGTTTTTATTTTTCTGTCAAAAACTGTAAATTGCATAGTCGAAAAGCAACAATTTGTCAGTAAAATAACCAGAATAAATCCTTACAATTAGACGACAAATAAGGTAGTTTTAGTTATGCTTTAGACTTTAACTTGTTTTAAAACCCACGAAACAGTTATTACGTAGATATATTTAAGCGAGTAATTATTTGTCTGAATGCTATTCATAGAGTAATTTTTAGGTAGTTAGATATCCGAAAGCCTGTTTATCCACCTATATGGCGCAATTGTTGATAAAATAAACAAAACAGTAAGGTCGCTTTTTATAATTAATTTTATAGTTTAGAGGCGAGCTGTTAAGAAAGGTATTATGGAAGCAAAATTTTCACCACAGGTTAAAGATGTAATCTCTTTTAGTAGGGAGGAAGCTCTCCGTTTAGGGCATGATTACATTGGAACCGAACATTTATTATTAGGCCTCATCCGCGAAGGCGATGGTATGGCAATAAAAATTTTACGATCGTTAGGGGTTGATACCAGTAAATTGCGCCGCTCAATTGAAGATGCCGTTCGCGGTACATCGAGTGTTACCGTAAATTTAGGAAATATACCATTAACCAAACAGGCAGAAAAAGTTTTAAAGATTACTTACTTAGAAGCTAAAATATTTAAAAGCGATTTAATTGGCACCGAGCATTTATTATTGTCGGTTTTGAGAGATGATGATAACATTGCCTCACAAATCTTGTTGCAATACGGGGTTACTTATGATGTTTTTAAACAGGAAGTTGAAGTAAATAAAAATGGCTTCAGAGACGATATTTCAAACAGCGCATCGACAGGTGGTGATGATGATTATCGCGAAGAAGAAAGCTTTACGGCGCCTAAAAAGGTTTCTGATATAAAATCTAAAACACCAGTATTAGATAACTTCGGCCGTGATTTAACGAAGGCCGCAGAAGAAGGTCGTTTAGACCCGATTGTTGGCCGCGAAAAAGAAATTGAGCGTGTTTCGCAAATTTTATCTCGTAGAAAAAAGAACAATCCAATTTTAATTGGAGAGCCAGGAGTTGGTAAATCGGCAATTGCAGAAGGTTTAGCCTTGCGTATTGTGCAGCGTAAAGTTTCGCGTGTGCTTTTCGGTAAACGTGTAGTTACTTTAGATTTAGCATCGTTGGTTGCTGGTACAAAGTACCGCGGTCAGTTCGAAGAGCGTATGAAAGCTGTGATGAACGAGCTTGAAAAGTCTACTGATGTAATTTTATTTATTGATGAGATTCATACAATCGTTGGTGCAGGTGGCGCATCGGGTTCGCTTGATGCATCGAACATGTTTAAACCAGCTTTAGCGAGAGGAGAAATCCAATGTATTGGTGCAACTACTTTAGATGAGTATCGCCAGTATATCGAAAAAGATGGTGCATTAGACCGTCGTTTCCAAAAAGTAATGGTAGAACCAGCTACTCCTGATGAAACTGTAGAAATTTTAACCAGAATTAAAGATAAATATGAAGAACATCATGGTGTAACTTACACTGATGAAGCGATTCAGGCTTGTGTTACTTTAACTTCTCGTTATATTTCGGATCGTTTCTTGCCAGATAAAGCAATTGATGCATTAGATGAAGCAGGTTCGAGAGTTCACTTAACCAACATTCATGTTCCTCAAAACATTATTGATATCGAAGCTAAAATCGAAGATATTAAGTTAGAGAAAAACAAAGTTGTTCGTAGTCAGAAATATGAAGAAGCGGCGAAACTTCGCGATACAGAGAAAAATTTAATTGAAGAATTAGATAAAGCTAAAGCGGAATGGGAAGCTGAAACTAAAACTAAGCGCTACGAAGTTTCTGAAGATAATGTAGCTGAAGTTGTAGCCATGATGACAGGGATTCCTGTACAACGTGTTGGCCAAACAGATAGCGCTAAGTTATTGAACATGTACGATAAAGTGGCCGAGAAAATTATCGGTCAGGATGATGCGATTAAGAAATTAACAAAAGCCATTCAACGTACCAGAGCAGGTTTAAAAGATCCTAAAAAACCAATTGGTTCGTTTATTTTCTTAGGCCCAACTGGTGTTGGTAAAACAGAATTAGCAAAAGAATTAGCTCGTTTCATGTTTGATAGTGATGATTCACTAATTCAGATTGACATGAGTGAATACATGGAGAAATTCGCGGTATCTCGTTTAGTAGGAGCGCCTCCAGGATATGTAGGTTACGAAGAAGGTGGACAATTGACTGAAAAAGTTAGAAGAAAACCTTATGCTGTAATCTTATTGGATGAGATTGAAAAAGCACACCCTGATGTATTTAATATCTTATTGCAAGTTTTAGATGAAGGTCAGTTAACAGATAGTTTAGGTCGTAAAGTAGATTTTAGAAACACGATTATCATTATGACATCTAATATTGGTGCACGCCAATTGAAGGATTTTGGTCAGGGTGTTGGTTTCTCTACTGCAGCAAAAACAAATCAGGCAGATTCTCACAGTCGTGGTGTAATTGAAAGTGCTTTAAAACGTGCTTTTGCGCCAGAGTTTTTAAACCGTGTTGATGATGTAGTTGTATTTAACAGCTTAGGTAAAGATGAAATTTTCAGAATTATCGATATTGAATTAAAAGCTTTATTCGGTCGCGTTCATACATTAGGTTACGAAATCGTATTAACTGAAAATGCTAAAGATTACATCGCTGACAAAGGATTTGATAGTAATTTTGGTGCACGTCCGTTGAAGAGAGCTATTCAGAAATATTTGGAAGATCCAATTGCTGAAGAAATTTTGAAAGGCGAATTAACGGAAGGTGATGTTTTAGAAATTGATTATGATAAAACAACAGAGTTAATTAGCATCGTTCATAAAAAGGGCGAGAAGAAAAAAGAAGAACCTAAAAAAGAAGATTCTTCAAATTAATAAATCGAAAAAGCTTCAGATGAAAATCTGGAGCTTTTTTGTTTAAGGTGGTTATTAATAACTGTATTGGTAAACTTACATTTTTGTAAATAACTGGTTAGTAGTGAATAATAAGTCTGTGCCATCTTGTTGGAAAATAAACTGCAAATTCTTTTTTTACCAATTAACTACGTATTTTCGTTACAAAATCCCGAATTGTGAAGAAGATATTTATCCTGATGATTGGTTTTACCATTGTTTTTACTGCTTGTAAAAAGACAGCAATTGACGTTGAAACGATCCCTCCAATTAATAATGGTGCTGCAGTTACCACAAATTTAAACAACGATCTTTTATTAAAACTTGTAAATGATAAGCGAATTTCTGGTTGTAACTGTGGTACAACGGTTATGCCTCCTGTTGCTAAATTAACCTGGAATAATTTATTAGCGGCCGCTGCATTATCGCATAGTAAAGATATGAATGCCAATAACTACTTTGATCATACTTCTAAAGATGGCAAAAATCCTGGAGATAGAATTACGGCTGCTGGTTACAAGTGGACAACCTATGGAGAGAACATTGCCGCAGGGCAACCAACGGAACAATCTGTTTTCGATGCCTGGATAAACAGCGAAGGGCATTGCAAAAATATTATGAACGCTAATTTTAAGGAAATGGGTGCTGCCAAAGATGGTAAATACTGGACTCAGGAATTTGGCAGGCAATAAGTCTTCATGGCTATAGCTGCTACGGCCATGAAATGTTTACTTATCTAGATTAATGCTTTTAAAGCATTGTAATAATTCTCATAATTTTGAGGAGCAGTATTCAAAAATAAAAAAGGCTCGATTAATTCTAATTCCATTAGTAAGAATTGGTTATTTACGAATGTGCCATCAACCCTGGCGTAAAGGCAATCTTTGGCGAAAAGCTTTACATATTCTGCAGCAATTTCTATTAAAGCCTGATCTGGGTTTTGGATATGTACAGAACCACCATGTGCGGGTTGAACTCTAAAATCTCCTTGTTTTGCTTTTTTAACTAAAGTATGGCTATAAATGCCATTAAAGAAAATAAACGACCATTCGCCGTTTTCTAAAATTTCAGGGAGAAAGGGTTGAATAATAAAATCCTCATTTTGAATAAGCAAACTTAGTTTTTCATTAACCGCCTCAACATTATCTATTGTAACCTTAAATGTATTTTTTGCACCACCACTAACGCAAGGTTTTACAATAAGTTTATCGGTGTTAAACTTTTCAAAAAAAGCATTAAGATTTATTTCGTCGCTATTGGTAATGAAAATACTAGGTGTAATATTCAATCCAGCCAACTCAATTTCTTTTAAATAATGTTTATCGGCATTCCATCTAACAATATCAATCGGATTTAACAGTCTGATATTTTTTCCTTCCAGGAGATTCAACCAACTTTTAAAGTCTTCATATAAATCAAAATAATCCCATGGCGATTTTAATATTGCAAGCTGGTAATTTTCCCAGTTAATCTGCTCACCATTCCAAATTACCGTTTCAATATTTAAACCTTTTTCTTTTAAGAATAACAGGAGTTTATCATCTTCACTTTCAACCGTCGGACTATCATAAGCACCTTTATCTTCGTAAGTTATTAAAGCAATATTCATTTTTAAAACTAAGTTTTAATCAACTAACTGACAAATAAAATTAGAATAATGACATTTGATCGGTGGGGATTTTGAACTGGCTTCTATCCAAAAATATTTCCTTCGTATTTATACCATTAAGTCGACAATGTAACCGAAAACTATCTCTTATCATTTTCGCAATATTGCCGTCGCCTCGCATTCGATCGCCAAATCTGCTGTCGTTAACATTACCACCATGGCAACTTTGTATCATATGCCAAACTTTATCAAACCGATCAGGAAAATTTTTACGCAACCAATCTTCAAAAATTTGAGCAATTGCGCCATTTAAACGAACAATTGTATAACCTGCACGAATGGCGCCCGCGTTAGCAACTGCTTTTAAAACCGTAGGAATTTCATGGTCGCTTAATCCAGGAACTAACGGCGCAACCATTACACCCATCGGAATTCCAGCCTTGCTTAACTCTTCTACAACTTTTAAACGTTGTTTTGCCGTTGCAGTTCTTGGTTCCATAGCTAATCTTAGTTTATCGTTCAAACTATTTATTGATGAATAAACCATAATCAAATTAAGCTTAGCCATTTCTTGCAGAATATCAATATCTCTGAGAATAAGCGAATTTTTTGTGATCATGCCAATTGGCTGCTTATATTCCAGTGCGATTTCTAAAAGCTGGCGGGTAAGCCTGAATTTTCTCTCAGCTGGCTGATAACAATCTGTATTGCCCGATAAAGAAATTGTGGTAGCATCCCAACCTTTCTTTTCCAGAAACTTTTTGAATAGGATAGGAGCATCTTTTTTGACGATTATTTTTCGCTCAAAATCTAAGCCTGCACTGTAACCCCAATACTGATGTGCATTACGGGCGTAACAATAAGTGCAGCCGTGTTCGCAACCCTGGTAAGGATTTAATGAATAATCCATGCCAACATCAGGGCTATCAACTTTATTCACAATGGTTTTCGAGTTTTCGAAGAGAAAAGTTGTTTTGTGATCACTTTCTTCCCAATCATCAATCCCTTCATCATGCTCTTTTACGTAGGCATCTTTTAAAAATTTATTGTGCGGGTTAAATTGAGCGCCTCTTCCCTTAAAATATGTGCTTTCGTCCTCATTAACCATAATATAAAATTACTAATATTTTTAGTAATTTTATGCAGATGTTAATAATTTGTGTAGAAGTATTTACCAGTAGAAAAAGCGCATAGTAACTATTTCTTTCCTATCGGGATATAATCCATCGGCACCATATCGCCTATTTTTTCGTAGGCCCAATAGCCTTCGTAAAGCATAGAGCGTGCATCGTAAACTCCACCATTTGCATAGAAACGAACTGGACCCTGACTTAAATTTATAACTGAGATTTCATTTTCAGGCACATCAAGCGGACGGAAAATCCAAAAACCTGTATTAGAATAAGCAAGAGATTCTTTTTCTTTGGTGTACTGAACACAAAGTGCATCTGTGTAATTGATCCACCTTAAATTGTTATTGTAATCGTGAACAAGCGTATCAGGATTAACATCTGCCCGACTAAATTTATCTATAAACCTTGGCATTTCTTTTTGCTTGGTCCAAAATTCAAGCAGGCCACCATCAATCTTGCCTGCAACTTTTCTTACCCCTGTTTTTTCGGGAAGTGTTTTTATTTTAACAAGCATATCGTTAATTACCTCTTCTGGATAACGATTTGGATTTGGTGTTTTTATAATTTTGTTAATCAGAAATCCTTCTTCCTTACTTTTATTTTCGTAAAGTGAACGGAAAAAATGTTGAAACGAACCGTAATATGCCGTTTCTCTGGCTTCAACATATTTTTTCTTTTTGGCAGCCGAAGCTTTTAATTCTTCAAAAAATGGGTGACCAGAAAAATAAATTATATGTGTGCGACTATTGTACTCAAAATAATCAAGCATATATTTTAACCTGTAACCCAAGGCTTTATTTTCTACAATTAAAAATTCTGTAGTTTTTACGGTTAATAAGCTTTTAGTAACATCAAAATCTACATTTAAAACCTGCGGATTTAAAATTTTGCATTGCTTGGAATTGGGTGTAATTCCAATAAAATACTCTGTAAACTGCTTTATATATTTTGCTCGGTTTGGATCGGCTCTAATGGTAACTTCATTCAGTTGAAATGTATTTTCTTTTAAAAGGAGGTCAACCTGTACCGACTGATCAGAAATAATTACACTTTTAGAAAAAGGTAGATATCCAACCATTTGAACCAATAAATCATAACTCCCTGGCTTAAGGTTTGGTAAGCTAAAGTTGCCGTTATTATCTACAACGGTAGCAATTTTATAGCCGCTTAAGTAAACGCCCGCACCAGGTAATACGCCACCACTGTCTCTAACTTTTCCACTTATCGAAAAAGTTCCCTGGCTAAAAGCACTCATTGTAAAAACCCAGAAAAGCAGAAACAGAAAAGCGCTTTTAATCATGAGAGCGAATGTAGCCAAATGGAATAATAATTGTTAAAACTTTTATTGGATTTTAACAATTTTAACATTCTAGGGTTTTTGCTTTGGTGGAAGATAATCGAGCGGCACGCTATCTGCAATTTTTTCCCAACTCCAATAGCCTTCATACAACATAGATCGTGGATTGTAAGTACCGCCATTCTCATAAAAATAAACAGGAGCAACCTGTAAATTTATAAGTGAAACCTGATAATCGGGCATGTCTAAAGGTCTGGATATCGATTGCCCAATTCGGTTGGCATAAATAGAAGCCTCACGCTCATTTTTATAAATTACATACAGTACATCATTAAAATTAATCGATTTTATACTTTCGTTATACGTTTTAACTAATGTATCGGTATTAACCTGTTGCCTGTTTAGCATGGCGATTGTGGCAGGAGCATTTTTTTGCTTGCTCCAATAGTTAAGAGAATCGCCAGCCATAATTTTTATTGTACCATTCAAAGCCTGTTTAACCTGCATTAATCTTTTAATATTGGCATTAATTAGGCTATCTGGTGCCCTATTTGGATTTGGCTGTCTAATTAATTTGTTAATTTCGAAACCTTCTTCTTTTGATTTTCCTGCATATAAACTATTAAAAAAGTGCTGTGTTGAGCCATGGTACGCTTCAATTCTTTTTTCAGCCCATCTTTTCATTTTTCCCTTCGAGCCTTTTAAATCTTCATAATAAGGAAAGCCTTCATAATAAATGATTCTGCTCTTATTATCAAACTCGAAATTATTTAACTGATACTTTACCCGATAACCTAACGCCTGGTTTTCGATTATTAGAAACTGATTGGTTTTCACCGTTAGCTTAGCATCGTCGTTGCTATAATCAATGATGAGAACATTTGGATTAATAATTTTGCAAAGCTGGGCGTTTGGCGTGGTCCCGATAAAAAAATCGGTAAACATTCTGATATATCCTTCTCGGTTTGGATCTGGTTTAATGGTAACTTCCTGAAGCTGGAAGGCATCTTCTTCTAAAACAAAATCAAATGTTAAGGCTTTATCGGCTACTATAATGTTCTTATTGAAAGCTTTAAAACCGATTAGCTGTACAAGAATATCGTAATTTCCAGGTTTTAAACTTAAGCTATAACGACCATTGTTATCTGCAACGGTAGCAATTTTATAACCACTAACGTATACACCTGCGCCTGGGAGCGGTTCTCCTTTTTTGTCTTTAACTGCGCCCGAAAGCATAAAAGCTTGTTGCGCAAATGTGATCGTGGCGACAAATACAAGCAAAGAAAATATTAACGCTCTTTTCATTAAAACAAATATAAACTAATTTGTTAGTTTATAAAAGAGGTTTAAAAAAACCGTTAATGAAGAAAATTAATTTAATAGTTCCTTGGCATTTTCTATTGCAGAAGCACCAGGATTTCTACCACTTAACATTTCTGCAATTACATTAACTCTTTCTTCCTGCTTTAACTTTCTGATTCCTGTAGTGGTTTTTCCGCCATCATCATTCTTATAAACAAAATAATGCGACTTGCCTTTTGCAGCAATTTGAGGTAAATGGGTGATGGAAATAACCTGCATATCTGCTCCCAATACCGAAATCACTTCGCCAACTTTTAATGCTGTTTCTCCAGAAATCCCTGTGTCAATTTCATCAAAAATAATGGTAGGGAGTGCTGTGTGTTTAGCTAATAATGCCTTAATGGATAACATTAATCTCGAAAGCTCTCCACCCGATGCTACTTTACTAACAGGAGCAGGTAATTGACCCGCATTTGCAGTAAACAGCAAATTAATCTCATCCAAACCATCTTTGTTCAGTTCCGATAATTGATTTTGAGCTAATACTAGTTTAGCATTTGGCATACCAACCTTTATTAAAGTTTGAGCGGTTTGCGCTTCTACTAATTTTATTGCTTTTTTTCGTCCAGCACTAAGCTGGTTTGCTTGTTTAAGCAATTCAGATTCTAACTGTTCGATTTCCTTTTGCAGCTTTTCAATGTTTTCATCAGAAGATAATAACTGGTTCAAGTTATTTTCCAATTGTTGTTGCAAGGCCAGTAATTCTGCGTTGCCACCAACCCGATGCTTTTGTTGAAGCGAATAAAGTAAATCTAAACGCTGGTTTATAAGTTCCAGTCGATCGGCGCTATGAATTGTGTTGGCTTCAATGGCCGAAGTTTCATCGGCAATATCTTTAATTTCTATAATTGATGAACGTAAACGTTCGTAAAGCACATTAATATTCGAGTCGAATTTTTCTATACTTTGAAGTTGTAGCTGTGCTTCTTTCAAAAGTTGCATGGCCGAAGGTTCAGCTTCAGTTAATAATCCTGAGGCCGTAATTAATGCCCTCTTAATCGTTTCAGCATGCGTTAATTTTTCCAGTTCAAGTTCCAATTCTTCCTGCTCGCCTTCTTTTAAATTTGCCTGTTCCAATTCATTAAATAAGAACTGTTCGTAATCCTGTTTACTTCTTGCTTCATCAGCATCGCTGGTTAATTTTTTTAAACGGCTAGTATCTTGCTTCAGCTTTTTAAAACCTGATCGATACTGAAGTAAAGGGGCATTGTGGTTGGCCAGAGAATCAACGATCAACAATTGAAAATCGGCATTGTTAATTTCTTGTGTGGCATGTTGCGAATGTATGTCAATTAACTTTTCTCCAATTTGTTTTAAAAGCGATAAATTTACTGGCGTATCGTTTATAAAAGAACGTGATTTTCCATCGATAGATATTTCGCGGCGAAGAATGGTTTCGTTAAAAAAATCTAAATCCTGTTCCTCGAAAAGCACTTTTAAATTTTCATCAGCTAATAAAAATGTGCCTTCTATTACGCACTTTTTATCCTGATTAAAGAAATACTTGCTTTCGGCCCTTTGACCTAAAATTAAAGAAAGCGCACCTAAAATGATGGATTTTCCAGCACCAGTTTCACCAGTTATTATGTTTAAGCCTTGATCAAATTCGATATCAAGACTATCAATTAATGCGTAATTACGAATGGAAAGTTTTTGTAGCATACCTAAGCAAAAATACTAAAAAGTTATTTTAACAATGGCCGAAAATAAAAACAGCGAAGATAAATCTTCGCTGTCGGTTATAATTTGTTTGGTTTTTTTATTGTTCTTTCAATTCAAGCTGCTCAGGTTTTTCTTTCTTTTCCTGTTTCTCCATTTTTTCTTTAAGTTCTTTTACTTCCATGTCGAATTTTTGTTTCAACTTTTTATATTCTTCGCTTTGTCTAAGTTTGCTATTTGAGTTGTTGAAATAAAATACAGAGCCGTCTGGACCAGTAAGTTTGTTATTTGAACCTCCAAACGCAGTATCACCTCTTACTATTGTTAGTTCTGATAAGCCTTTAAGACGAGCATTCGTTGAAGCTTTAATTCTGGCCCGATCTAGCTGCGCTCTAAATTCTGGTGTGTTTATTTTAGCCGCCATATCTTCGCCCATTTTTCTCCATTTCGCTTGTGCTTCTGGCGAATTGTATTCTTTGGCAACATCTTCTCCAAATTTTTTCCATTTAGCCTGTGCCTCTGGAGATGAGTATGCCTTTGCTAAATCATCACCCATTTTTTTCCATTTAGCCTGCGCCTGAGGTGATCCATATTCCTTTGCAATATCTTCTCCAAATTTTTTCCATTTCGCTTGTGCTTCTGGCGAGCTGTATTCTTTTGCAACATCTTCTCCAAATTTCTTCCATTTCAACTGGGCAGCTGGCGAATGGAACTCATTGTACATTTTTCTAGTTAATAACGAATCTTTATATTCAAATAACGAATCTGATTTATAAATGAAAGCTCTTCTACCAGCAAAAAGCTCGTCCTTATAAAAATCTTTTCTCAAGCTATCTGGCATTTCTTTTACCGAATTGTACTCCGTTTTCTTGCCATTTGCATCAATGGTTACAATTTTTATTTTTCGTTTCTTAGTCGTATCCATAAATACAACTGTTTTACCATTGTCTGCAACAGCAGTAAGTTGAAGGATATTATGTTTAATTTCTTTTTTTACCGTGTTTTTCTTCGCAGTAGGGTTAATCCAGGCGATTGAGAATAAGCATGCTACACCTAAAGTTAGCGCTGCCATTTGCTGTTTGGCGTTTAAATAATTTGTTTTCATGTTGGTTATTCTTTTAATACGTTGATACAAATTTTGCGATTTGCCAGTAGCAGCCAATGCATAAGCTGGACTGGTTTTGTCTTTAAGTAGTTCTAGTTTTAGTAAGGCATGCGCATAGTTTAGTGGCTTTCCAGTTATTTTAAGAACCAGATCATCACAAGCATGCTCCCGTTCAATGTGTATAAATTTACCCGCCATCCAAACAAACGGATTGTAAAACAAGAAGGTTTCAATCGCGGTTTTGATTAGGTTTAATAGAAAATCGTTTCTGCGAACGTGTGATAATTCATGAATTAGAATGGCCTCCACCTGATCGTTGTCTAATTGGTTAACCAATGCAATAGGGAAGAGTACAACTGGTTTTAAATACCCAATTACCAATGGCACATTTACAATAGCCGATAAATGAAACTGGATAGATTTATTAATTTTTAAATTAGCCGTAACGGTTTCGAAAATGGTTTTCCAATGCGCTGGAATAGCGCTCAGGCTATCCTTTTTTAATTTAGAAAGTTTACTATAACCTTTAACAATAACATATAACTGCAGTGCAATACCAATCAGGTAGAATGTAATTATTAATGGGAAATATTGCTCGGCCTTGCTGCTAAAACTTTGTGGCAAATTATTAAAGTATTGATAATCCTCTAACTTTTGTACTCCAGACAATGCATTTTGAGTCGGCATATTTTTTATAATATGACTAACAAAATTGTAAACAAAGAAGGCAAACATTAAAACGATTGCTCCAAAAGCGAGGTTGTGCTTATACTTCGCTGCAAGTTTTGGTAAGCTAAGTAATACGATAAACAAAGCCCCATAAATTAGGGCACTTTGCCAAAGCGAGTTAACAATGCTCCAGCCGAATGCTTTGATAAACTGTTGTACTAAAGTTTCCATATTAGTTGTTTTTTTCTAATTGTTCTAAATACTTTTTTATCTCGTCTATTTCATCTGCACTTGCGCTATGGTTACCTAAAGCCTGCATAACCAATCTTGCCGCCGAACCATTAAACACATTGTCAATCATTTTATTTACCAAATGTTTTTCAGTTTTATCCTGATTAACTATCGCTTTGTAGATATGTGTTTTCTGATTGGTATCTCTTTCTACCATTCCTTTTTCATGCATAATTTGCATTAATTTTAAGGTGGTCGTGTAACCAGAATCTTTTTTATCTAAAGCTTCATGAACTTCCCGAACCGTGCAAAGGCCTTTTTGCCAAAGTACTTGTAAGATCTCCATTTCGCCTTCGGTTGGTTTGATGTTGTTATTGCTCATATGTTACAGTTCTACGAATTATTTCGTATTCAAATGTACGAAGTTATTCGTAATATCAAAATGTTTTAACAAATTTTTAACGAAAACGTGTATTGTTTGCTATAAGACGTTGTTTTATCGAAAACGTTGCATGTAATTTTAGGCAATTATTTGCGGAGTAGGGGAGTTTGAAAAACTGCTCGGAGGTAATTCGTTATAATTTAATAAGGACATACTTAATTGCCTTACCGATTTTAATAAAATTATTTGAAGCGCAAAGCCTGTGGTTCTTTTGTAATCTCGTTCCCGCCAATACTACAATCTTTTGGTTACGGTGTCTGCAGGTGTTTAAGTTGTTGTAACCAAAAGTATTTTCGCGTTTGTCGGGGCTAATTAAAAAAGTAATTTGCTTTTGGGTTATTTACTTTGAATCTAATAACAAAACCAACATATCACGTAACTCTTTTCCTTTAATATCTTTAGCAATAATTTTTCCATCAGGATCGATTAATACATTAGAAGGTATTGTTGTAACACCATAAAGTTTAGCCGCTTCATTTTCTTTTTTAAGATCAGAAACCTGTATCCACGGAAGTTTGTCTTCCTTTATAGCATTCAGCCAGTTCGTTTTATCTGTATCAATAGATACACTTAAAACAGTGAAGTTTTTAGAATTGTATTGCTTATAAATATTTAAAATATTTGGATTCTCTGCTCTGCAAGGAGCACACCATGACGCCCAAAAGTCAACCAAAACATATTTACCTCGATAAGAAGAGAGTTTAATTGGATTTACATTTATGTCATTTTGTATAAAATCCTTTGCTGGCATGCCTATTGAAATTTTTCTGCCTTCACTAATCCTTCTGATTATTTCCTTGCCTTCTGGCATTGCCTTTAGGTTGGCACTTAACTTGGCAAAACTTTGTTCTACTTGTGGTAAGAATTTGGATGATCGAGCCATACTTCCTAAAGTAAGTAGACTTACATAAGAATCTGGGTGCTTAGTTATAAAGTTAAATTGAATGGGAAATGTATCATAATAGGCAGCCTCTAATCTTGTTTTGTTCAAATTTAGTAATGCCGTATCTTTCAATTCTTTATTAGCATCGCTTAATTTTTTCATATGCTTATTAAGCGTACCTAATGCTTTAAGAAGTTCTGCATAATCATTATTTGATGGTGTTCCAGAGATGATTGAGTTACTCAAAGTATCGATAGAATTTAGAGTAATTTGTCCTGCCTCAACATAAATGCTAAAGGAATCAGATAGATCTACAGCATATCTGGGGTTGTTGTTTCTCGATAAATAGCCTCTTACTTTTGTATTAGTGCTTCCTTTAAATCCGAATGTAGATTGATTTACTATAGTAGAATCATCAATTATCTGACCACTTTGTCTGTAGCTTAAAAAGATCTTATCACCATCTTTAAAACCTTTTCCAAAGCCACGAATAATGAAAGATGATTGGGCAAATAAACTTAATGGAAAAAGGCAAATAGTAAGAAACAAAAACCTTTTCATCATTTAAGAGATTATAAGTGTTGCAAGCAGAAATTAATTCTGTTTTAAACCTTCGTATTTGCCAATATTTGCTGGGTCGATTTCTGAAAGCATATTGTAAGCCTTCATTCTTTCCTGGGTATTTAACTTTGAAAGTACATTGGTAATTTCTTCGGCTTTTGTTGCGAAGTACACATTTGGAAAAATTGAACCTAACTTCTGTTTATCCATTTGTTGCAAGGAAGAAAGTGCGTTTACAATCGGCATTAATCCTTTATCGTTATCCGTTAATTGATCTAAACCAGAGAAATGATAGTTGTAAATGAAATTGCGCAGCTCAGAGAAAATTGGATTTAGCGCATTTTCATTGAACCAGAAACGATTGCGTAACCCATCGGCCGCTCTCCAGCCAGCATTACCCGAAGCTTGTGCCAGATTAATAATATTTTGGGCCTTTTTAAAGTAAAAAGTACCGCCCATTTTACTAAAACTATCTTTATCTAAACCAATAATGGTATAAGCATAATAGGTTAGCAGAGCGCTGATATTCGAAATGTAATTCTGGTCGGAAAAATCGATTACGGAGCCATCATTAAAGCTAAAGTCGAAATTTTTATCGCTCATGTTTAGCAGTGTGCTGTTGTAAGTGCTGTTAAAAACAGGGCGACTGCTTTGAATTTGAGCCTCGGCCGTATAACCAGAACCACCATCCCAGGAGTTTATTGTAATTACAAAATTGCAGTCAATACGTTCTTGCGGCTTATAGCTTTCGTTCGTAAACTTATTGTTGTTTAAAAAATCCCGAATCGTTTTTTGTAAGGCATCTAGTGTAGGTTTGCTAATGTTTGAAACCTGGGGCGCTAATAATTGTACCCTCGCATTAAGTTCCTGTGCCTGTAGTTTTCCAAAACCGATAAGCAATAGCAAACAAATAATCCTTTTTATCATTATATTATTTTTAAAATGGCTTCGCAAATATCTTTCGCAACTTCAGTTTTCGATTTTAATTCGAATACCGTTTTCTCTAAAGCCTTGTTAAAAATAGTAATTTTATTTGTATCTGATTTAAATCCTGCACCAGCATCGTTTAACGAATTTAAGACAACTAAATCTAGATTTTTCTTTTCCAGTTTGCCTTTCGCATAATTTTCTTCGTCGTTAGTTTCTAAAGCAAAGCCAACTAATATCTGATTCGGTTTTTTACTTTTTCCTAATGACGCAAGAATATCGGTTGTTTTCTCTAATTCTAAGTTAAAATCGCCGTCTTGTTTTTTAATCTTTTGGTTAGCTACGGTTTTAGGCTTATAGTCTGCAACAGCTGCACACATTACTGTAATATCGGTTTCATTAAAAAGAGCGTTGCAGGCATTTAGCATATCTAAAGCGCTTACTACATTTATTCTTTTTAAGGTGTGATTTGATTGTTGAGCAGTTGGCCCTGCAATTAAAGTTACCTCAGCACCCAATCTTGCAAGTTCATCGGCAATGGCAAAACCCATTTTACCTGAAGAATGATTTCCAATAAAACGAACTGGATCAATGGCTTCGTAAGTCGGTCCCGCTGTAACCATAGCCTTTTTGCCAAACAAAGGCATCGATTTTTTTATGGCATTGTCAAGAAAAGAAACAATTTCTTCAGGTTCAGCCATTCGGCCTTCTCCAACTAAGCCACTTGCTAATTCACCATTTCCTGGCGAAATAACAACATTGCCAAAGCTGCTTATGCGCTCAATATTTTGTTGTGTGCTTTCATGCTTCCACATATCCAAATCCATAGCGGGTGCTACATAAACAGGACACTTGGCAGAAAGATAAACCGCAGTTAACAGATTATCACATATTCCAGTAGAAAGTTTAGCTAAAGTATTGGCACTAATTGGAGCAATAATTATTAAATCAGCCCAAAGCCCAAGTTCTACATGGTTGCTCCATACGCCAGTTTCTTCTTCGAAGTATTGTGTATAAACAGGATTTTTAGAAAGCGTAGCAAGGGTGAGTGGTGTAATGAAATTAGCACCATCGGGGGTAAGAATAACCTTAACGTTTGCACCAGCTTTAACTAGAAGCCGAACTAAAAATGCCGACTTATATGCTGCGATGCTACCGCAAACGCCAAGGATTATATTTTTATTTTTCAGCATAGCGTAAACGCATTACTTTATAGTGCAAAGAGCCAGAGCGTATGCATATTAACGCCATGCCCTAAACGCCATGCTTTGCAATTTACTTTTGTTCTTTTGAAGGATTTCTGTGATAAATTTTTTCGTTTAAAAACTCATCAATTGCAACCAAAACAGGCTTAGGCATACGCTCATAGTGCTTGCTGATTTCAATTTGCTCACGGTTTTCAAAAATCTCTTCTAAGTTATCATTGCTCGATGCAAATTCTGCCAATTTACCATGCAATTCTTCTTTCATGTTATTCGAAATCTGATTTGCTCTCTTAGCAATAACAACTAAAGACTCATATAAGTTATCAGTTGATTTATCTAAATCGCGTACATTTCTGGTAATTGTTGTATTTGGTACAGCAGGTTTGTTAGTATTCATGTGTTACTTGTTTTTAATATTTGTGTTATCTGCTTTAATTGGCTTTGCAGAAATTGTGTCTTTAATTTTGCCTGTTCTTTTAAGCATTTCCATATACTTAGCCTGGTCGGCAGCAAAAGTAGCCATTTCTTGTTTGTTAAATGCTATACCAGATTCAATATCTGATTTAAGCTGTTTAGCATCATTGGTAAACTTACTTTTAGGGTAGTTTTGTGTAAACTCGTTATATAAGTCGGTAGCCTCATTATATCTATCTTCCTGACGAACAGGGATACTATTTTTAGCATACATATACTGAGATTTTATCATTAGAAAATCCATTTCTTCAGCATATTTAATATCTGGGTAATCTCTTTGTGCATTTTTTAACGCAATAACTGCAGCTCTGTAATTTTCTACATTACTCGGGCCAGTAGTTAAATACATTTTCGCATTTTCAAAGGCCTTATCTTCCAATTTACCTCTAAGCGTTGCAATATACTTTGCAGCAGCCACAGCACGATCGCTTGTTGGGTATAAGTTGATAAATAATTGCAATGCATCAATAGCTTTATACGTATTCTCCTGATCTAAAGAAAAAGTTGGCGATTCTAAATAGTAGCAATATGCTGCCATATAACGAGCCTCCTCTGCATCTTTACTCGCAGGATAAGTGTCGGCAAAGCTTTTAAATTGATATCTTGCAGTAGTATAATCCTGTAATTTATATAAAGTATTGGCGTAATAAAAGTTCAAACCCTCAGCTTGCTCACGTCCGCGATATTTCTGAGATAAATCTTCGAAAAGCACTAATGCTTTACTAAAATCCCTTTTATTATATAATCTAATAGCCTCCTGGTATTTTTTAGCAACGTCATTACTAGCCCTAAGTTTTTCGAAACGACTTTTACACCCCGCCATACCAATAGCGGCAACAAATACTAAAATAATTAAGTGTTTAACTTTAAACATTCTGCAAAGATAATTAATAATACGATAACATCAATAAAAACAATTCGGCGCTAAGCTATGGAAAGCAAATCAGTACATATATATAGTTAACAATTTTTAACATATAGTTTCATTATATGTAAATCCACTTTTGTTCTACTATTATTCTGCAGTCCCGCCCTCCATTCCAAATCCTCGGTTAGGGTGTGTGCCGATATGATCGTTACTTCATCCTTCGGGTTTTCCATTAGGGTCGGGTTTAATTCATTCTGGCTAGTATTTCAAAGGCCAGGTTGCACGGTTGCAGATCCTGCAATTCTTTTTATATCAAAAAAAGCATTCTGATAACTTATGTTCTAATGAGTAGCCAAAAAATCTGTTGGCCCCAATCCCGCTACCACCTTTTATAGCCATCTAAAACCTTCGCGGATAATTCCCCATTTGTCATCAGGATTTAGCCAGGGTAAACACAGGCTTTATACAGGGTTACGCACCCTGTTGTAACCGAGTCCTGACCGAGTTTACACCCTGTTATCACCCTGTTAACCCTAGCCAAAAAAATCTCTGGTCAACTAAGAAACTTTGCCCGAATACAGCTGTCCCCCTCATCAACTTTAGAATCCTCAACTAATTAACTTCGAAATCCCCTTTAATCGATGTTATTTAATTTTCTAACATTCTCGCGAAACCCTTCTAATATCTGTAAAAACAATAATTTCAACATCTGACATCCACATCTACTATATATACTACTAGTAACACTTCTATATGTCCTATCTATCTATATGGCTAAAACCCGCAATGTGCAAACTAATCCGCCATCAACTTAGATGTCCTAAGACTTCTTAGATGGTTAAAATTCGTGCAACATATAACTAAATCCGCCTTTAACATAAATATCCTATCTATTTATATGGCTAAAAACCCGCCATGTGCAAACTAATCCGCCTTTAACATAAATGTCCTATCTATATATATGGCTAAAAAACCCGCAACGTGCAACTAATCCGCCATCAACTTAGATGTTCTAAGACTTCTTAGATGGTTAAAATTCGTGCACCATATAACTAAATCCGCCTTTAACATAAATGTCCTATCTATATATATATTGCTAAAACCCGCAACGTGTAAACTAATCCGCCATCAACTTAGATGTTCTAAGAGTTCTTAGATGGTTAAAATTCGGGCGACAGGTAACAAAATGCTTTTCAGTCCCCGACATTTAGCATCCAGACGCCCAGCCAAACAAACCAGGTTTAAAAAAGTTTTCATTTTTTCTTATTGATCTTCATGGAGTTAGTGTGGTGGTGTCAAATAAAAGCGGGGCAGGCTTTGCTGGAGCGAATAATTTTTCTACTTTTGCATCCCGCTTCGGAAGGAAGGGAAAAGATGTTTGAGGTATTGTAGGGCAGGAAAAGGAGCTTAAATTATTTTAAAATAAGCTTTGCAGGAATGCTAAATATTATTACCTTTGCATCCCGCTTCGGAAGGAAGAGGGGAAAATGAAAGACTG
>Ga0308159_1001517_pt1 | contig 32774 bp, 30 predicted proteins | sample PhyCR1_FD_201040 | JGI IMG/M metagenome (GOLD analysis project Ga0308159, IMG submission 201040) | Phyllosphere microbial communities from UC Gill Tract Community Farm, Albany, California, United States - DLSLC.R1 | ecosystem: Host-associated > Plants > Phyllosphere > Unclassified | place: USA... | reverse complement strand
TAATTAAAAGGTTATTACCATGGCAGTTACCAGATTAAAAAGAAAAGACAGAAGAAATAAAAATACAGCTCACCAAGAGGTAGCATTTTTAAAAAGAGCAACTAACATTGAGTTAGGAAGCCGTTCTGCACAACCTAAGAACGATCAATTAGCTAAAAACAATGCTGTTTTAGCTGGTTTAACAAGATAGTTTTTAGAAAGAAATTTTCTAAAGAATTTAAAGCATCCTTCTGATCAAAGGATGCTTTTTTTGTGCCGTTTTTTTTAGAAGCCAGAAATAATGAAGCAGCATACGTTACAACCGTTTTAAAAATTTGATTCTTTTGAACCGGCTAAACAATGAAATTAAATCTCGTCTAACAAGCTAATCTACTTCCGATGAACAGCAACTTTTTTCTGCCGGATTACTTATCTTTTTACCAAATGGCAAGTGCGATCAAAAGGACATTGATTAACTTGCACCATGGAAGATTTTATCTCATACCTCTTACAGTTCGGAAACTTAAACCCACAACAAATAGAGCTTATTTCAAAAAAGGCAACACAACTAGTCCTCAAGAAAGATGAATACTATTTGGAAGCCGGGCAGATTTCAAAACAATTTGGCTTCGTTACCGAAGGTATCCTGCGGGTTTCCTACTTCAATAATAAGAGCGAAGAAATTACCAAGTACTTCATCGATGAAAATAATATTGTAGTCGATTTAGAGAGCTTTGATAATGAGATCCCATCAATTGCTTACGTACAAGCCATGACCGACTGCAACATTATCGTATTTGCCAAGAGAGACTGGCAGGAACTATTGAATACCATTATTGGCTGGGATGCGATTGTTCGAAAAATTGTTTCGAAGGCATTGTTACAAAAAGTAGAACGAATTAGCTCCATTGTGGCGCAAGATGCGACCACGAGCTACTTAACTTTCCTGCAAAAATACCCTAACCTGGCCAACCGGATTCCACTCTCCTACCTGGCTTCTTACCTCGGCATCACCCAATCTTCACTAAGCAGAATAAGAAAAAACATCAGATGATTCGCTTTTTGCCAAATGGCAAGTGGTTTCATTTTTAAACGGTGCAAATTTGCATCACCACTAAAAAAAATAGAAATGAAATCAGCATTAATCACAGGTGCCAATAGAAGTATTGGCTTAGAAACAGTAAAGCAACTTGCACAAGAGGGAATCTTCGTCTATTTAGGAAGCCGAAGCCTGGAAAAAGGCGAGGCGGTAGTCGCACAATTGAATAAAGAAGGCTTTCAAAACATCAAAGCCATTGAGATCGATGTAACCAAGTCTGATTCGATTCTGGCAGCAAAAAACATCGTAGAAAGGGATCAGGGCAAATTAGACATCCTTATTAATAACGCAGGCATTAGCAAAGGGTTTCCGGAAAGTGTTTTAACGACTTCCATTAAAGATATTCAAGAGGTATTGGAAACAAATTATTACGGAACAATTAGGGTTACCCAGGCTTTCATGGAATTGCTTCATAAATCGGAACAGCCAAGAATCAGCAACATTACGTCTGGTTTGGGTTCACTTAACTTACACAGTGATCCGAACTGGAAATATTATAATGTCAAGCTGGCCAGCTATTTCCCATCAAAAGCATTGGTAAATACCTACACCATCCTACTAGCTTACGAACTTAAGGATTCTCCATTTAAAGTAAATGCAATTGATCCAGGTTATACGGCTACAGATTTTAACCACCACAGCGGCCCGGGAACTGTTGAAGATGCTGCAGCCTTTATTATTAAACATACGCTTACAACAGACGACGCCCCGACAGGAAAATTTTTCAGTAAAGATATTGAAGATGGAACCGAAATAAGCCCCTGGTAGAAATCTCTTCCGGGTTACCAGTTAACTTTCATGCCCAGATCGATTTACTTATCCATTTTGGGCATGAAAAATAACACCAATGGATAAGCTTTTACCCCCAGAAAATAATTAATTCATCAGGAAATAAAAAAGGCTGATTTATTTCACTAACGATTTACAAATCGATTTGATGAGGCCTGGTCCTTCGTAGATAAAACCGGTGTACAATTGGATCAGGCAAGCTCCTGCATCTAGTTTTTCTTTTGCATCTTTTGGTGAATGAATTCCACCGACGCCGATAATTGGAAAAGCCTTATTTGATTTATCTGAAAGATACTTAATCACTTCTGTAGAACGTTCTTTAACAGGTTTCCCACTCAAACCGCCCATCTCCCCTGCCAGCATCTTTTCCGTCGCCAGGTTTTCTCTACTAACAGTAGTATTGGTGGCGATGATACCTGCAATATTTGTTTCAGCTACAATTTCAATAATATCATCAAGCTGTGCATCAGTTAAATCGGGCGCAATTTTGAGCAAAATCGGACGGGATATATCATTCTTTCTGTTCCGTTGCTGAAGGGTATTGAGTATTTTTTTAAGCGGCTCCTTTTCTTGTAGTTCGCGCAGACCGGGTGTGTTTGGAGAACTTACATTCACTACAAAGTAGTCTACAACATCAAAAAGTCTGTCGAAGCATTTAATATAATCGCTCACAGCATCTTCATTTGGAGTTGCTTTATTTTTACCGATGTTTCCGCCAACTACAATTTCAGGGTGTCTGTCTTTTAGCAAACGTAAACGTTCGGCCATCACATCAACGCCTTTATTATTGAAACCCATCCGGTTAATGAGGGCTTCATCGTTTGGCAACCGGAACATCCTGGGTTTGTCATTTCCTGGCTGTGGCATCGGTGTAACAGTACCTACCTCTACAAAACCAAATCCTAAATTACTAAGTGCTTCAACATATTCGCCATTTTTATCAAAACCAGCGGCTAATCCGACAGGATTTCTGAATTTAATGCCGAAAACTTCTCTTTCTAAACCTTTAATATTGATATCGAAACTGCTTCGAATGATCGTTTTACCTAAGGGAAACTTATCGTTAAACCATTTGAGCCGCTTAACTACGAAGTAGTGCACATTTTCGGGATCAAATTTGAAGAATATTGGTTTAATAATGCGATACATGCAACGAAGATAAATAAAATATGGAAAAAATGTAAGATGGAGATGGAAAATGAGTACAAGATAAACTATTGTTGGCTTCGTAACGGCAAGCAGCATCCCGGGCCTACCTTCTTTGAACGATAGGCGTTATATCTTCTCCCTCAGAAGACAATAAGCATGTGTGGCAGGGAGGAAATGAGATTTTTCCTTTAAATAAAAAAACCAACTCACCTCCTTGACAGATCAGGCGGGGAGTTGGTTAATTTAAAAATGTTTAATAATTAGTAAGCTGCTGTAAACTGCTCCTGATGATGGGCATTATTCTCCAATTCATCTGCAATAACAATGGATAAATCCTCAACAGAGAGAATCGAACGACCTTCCTCATTGAAAACTGGAGAAGTTTTTCCTAAACGATATTTACCTGTACGACCGATTGTTATGCCCTGATGCATTTCAATAGCCGGACTAAAAAACACCCAGTCGATTTCGGTTTCTTGCTTTAAAATATTAAAATAATCTCTCACTGCGGTTGCTCCTGGTTTAATTTCAGCTGGAAAATCAGGTCCGTCTACCAACTGATTTCCATCAATTTGCAAAGTACCTGCACCACCTATATAAATGAAACGTTTTACGCCAGATGCTTTTACCGCTTTTTGAATAGCTTGAGAGCCTGCAAGGGTATCATCGTATAGATTTGGATTGGTCCAACCTGCATTAAATGCACTTACCACTACATCTGCTCCGTTTAAAGCTGCAGCCAATTCTTCCTTATTCAATACATCAACGGCTACCTTTGTTACTTTCTCGTTTGTTTTTTCAATTTTGTCCGTATCGCGGGCAATTGCAATTACTTCGTTTCCGCGGGTTACCAACTCGTTTAAAAGGGCTTTACCTACAAAGCCCGATGCTCCAATTAATGCTACTTTCATCTTGTTTAATTTTATTTTGAATTAATGTTTATTTATATTGTAATAATATTTATTACAGTTTAAGTTAAAAAAAAGCTATTTAAATTTCAATGCAAAATCGGCTAAGGTTTGTTTGGCTAAATTAGCTATCAAGGCATTTTCTGCATCGGTATATAATCCGAGTAAATGCTCGTTAATTTGTCTTCCAACCGGACATTTTGGATTGGGTTCATTCTTATTTTGCCCCAATATGTAATCTGATTTTACCGCTTTGTAAACCTCGCCAAGGTTAATTTCGGTTGCATTCTTCGCTAAAAAAGATCCGCCCCCTTTCCCTTCTTTACTATCTACGAAACCATATTTACGCAAGTTTGCGATCTCTTTCCTAACTAAAACCGGATTGATGTTGATACTGCCAGCCAGGTAATCGGAACTTACCACCTCCCCCTTCGCGCCATCAAGCAAAGTAAGAATGTGAAGAGAAACTGGAAACCTGCTGTTCATTCTGTAATTATTTTTATTACAGTACAAAGGTAATTACTTTTTTGAAATTTCAAAACTTATTTAATATTACTTGAAGTTTGGAAAATTTAAGGCCGACGGTTAAAACCGATGGCAATAGATTTAAATGTAATGCTGTATGATTGAACCTTGGGTTGAAACCCAAGTGAATATCAACCTTGCCCTGGGTTAAATCCCAGGGCAAGGTTATAAGAATCGACGAAACATTGATTCCCCGACAATCAACATGAGTCCGGGTTGAAACCCGTGATAATATTTTTCAACTCGGGAATAAGTGGTTTGTTATTAATCAAACAAATGATTCAGTTGGGCATATTGCAATAACATGATGGTTTTGCCATCTTTAATTTCGCCGGTAGAGATCATTTTGACTGCATCCGAAAAAAGCGTTTCCAGCACTTCGATGTTTTCCTGTTCATCATGATGACCACCTCCATCGCTTACTTTCATGTCTTTGGAATATTCAGCAACGAAAAAATACAAAATTTCAGTAACCGAACCGGGCGACATATAGGCTTCGAAAACTTTTTTTACTTCTTTGATTTTGTAGCCTGTTTCCTCCTCTGTTTCCCGTTTAATTGCGGTTTCTGCATTATCTTTATCCAATAAGCCAGCGCAGGTTTCGATTAACATTCCAGAATCATTCCCATTCAAATAAGTCGGCAGCCGGAATTGCCTGGTTAAAATTACCGTTTGAGAGGCCTTATTATACAGCAAAATGGTTGCACCATTGCCACGATCGTACGCCTCTCTGCTTTGGGTTTCTACCGTTCCATCTTTCTTATGGTATTCGAAAGTGATTTTATTTAAGGTATACCAGTTATCCGATAGAATTTCCTTACTAAGTATTTTTACATTATTGTTATTCATGGTGTTATTTTTTATTGATGCTGTGTTAACGAAGTATTTGTCATTTTCTGTTGCTAAGCCCTGCATTTAATGAAATTGAAACTATCGATATTGGCCAGATAAGATAGTTGTAAAAGCCTCTTCATTCATCAATAAAACGTCAAGAAATTTGACTTCCCTCCTATTTTATTTTGAAACTGGAAAAAGCCTTTAAAATTCGTACTTTTGCAGCCGAAATGATTTCAATAAATAATTTAACATTCCTGATTGGCTCAAGAGCCTTATACGACGAAGCAAACTGGCACATTAAACCTGGCGATAGGGCCGGATTAATTGGCGCGAACGGAACAGGAAAATCAACACTCTTAAAAATAATTGTAGGGGAATATGCGCCAACTTCGGGAACGGTTTCTATGTCTAAAGACTTAAAAATCGGCTACTTGAACCAGGATTTACTTTCGTACGAATCTCATCATAGCATTTTGCATGTGGCCATGGAAGCTTTCGAGCGCCAAAATCAGCTACATGATGAAATTGAAGAATTGCTTAAAAAAATTGAAACCGATTATAGTGAGGAGGTTTTATACAAACTGAGTGATAAACAACAAGAGTTTGAGGCTTTGGATGGCTACAACATCGAGTACAGGGCAAACGAAATTTTGGCAGGTTTAGGCTTCAGTACAGCTGATCAGTTACGTCCGCTAAATACTTTCTCAGGAGGTTGGAGAATGCGCGTAATGCTCGCCAAGATTCTGTTACAGACACCTGATATTTTATTGCTGGATGAGCCAACCAATCACATGGATTTACCCTCTATTAAATGGCTTGAAACCTATTTAATGGGCTTTGAAGGTGCAATTGTAATTGTATCTCACGACAGGTATTTCTTAGACAAGATTGTAAACCGTACGGTAGAATCGCGCAAAGGAAAGTTGAATGTTTATGCTGGAAATTACAGTTTCTATGTAGAAGAGAAAGCTTTACGCGGCGAAATTCAAAAGGGAGAATTTAAAAATCAGCAGGCTAAAATTAAACAGGAGGAACGTTTAATTGAACGTTTCAAAGCGAAAGCATCAAAAGCTAAAATGGCGCAGTCGCGGATGAAAGCGCTTGATAAAATGGAGCGTGTAGATGATGTTGATGATGATAATCCAACAGTTAACTTCAGTTTTAAATTCACCAAACCATCTGGCCGCCACGTGGTTCGCATTGAACACGCTACCAAACATTATCCAAATGTTCACATCCTGGAAGATGCCGAAGCGGTGATCGAAAAAGGTGATAAAATTGCGTTAATCGGCGCGAATGGAAAGGGTAAATCTACTTTATTGAGGATGATTGCCGGTGCAGAAAAATTTGAAGGCTTCTGTGAAACTGGTCATAATGTAACCACTACATTTTTTGCGCAGCACCAGCTGGAATCACTTCACCTGGACAATGCCATTCTGGAGGAATTACAGGCTTTCGCACCAAAACATACTGATACTGAATTGCGTGGTATTTTAGGTTGTTTCCTATTTACCGGTGATGATGTGTTTAAGAAAATCAAGGTGCTATCTGGTGGAGAAAAATCTCGTGTGGCTTTAGCAAAATCTTTAACTACAGATTCGAACTTCCTGATTTTGGATGAGCCAACCAACCACCTGGATATCCAGTCGGTTAACATTCTTATTCAGGCTTTACAGCAATTTGAAGGTACTTTCATAGCCGTATCTCACGATAGGTACTTCTTAGATAATGTAGCCAACAAGATTTGGTTCATCGAAGGAGAAAAGATTAAACAATATCCTGGAACTTATGCGGAATACGAGGAATGGAACAGCAAACGCGAGGTTCCAATCTCTAAACCCATCCCGGTGAAAATGCCTGAAAAGCAAAAAGAAGAGCCGAAACCTGTAACTCCAAATGCTGCTAATCAATTGAAAAAACTGAATGATGAGTTGAAGAAAATAGAAACTGCCATCTCTGAATTAGAAGCATCAGTGAAAAATATCGAGGCAGAACTTGCAAACGAGAATGTATATGGCAAGGCCGATAAATTAGCTGAAGCAAATAAACGTTACTTAGCTGCAAAAAAAGATTTAGATCAGCATCAGGCGAAATGGGAAACTTTAGCTGCAGAAATTATGGAACTGGAAGGATAATTTAAGTACAAATTCATAACGGTATTTGGCCGCAGATTATAAATCTGCGGCTTTTTTGTTTGGCAAATAGTGGATTAAACCGAAAATTTGCACGAATTGAGATTGTTATTCATTAACGCCGGCTAAAGCCAGACGCTATGAAAATGATTCACTAATTCCTTCAAAAAAATTCTGGATCAAGTTTAGGAAGGGCGGCTCTTTATGGACTCGGCTCTTCCTATTTTCCCCATTTCCTATTTCCTTATTTTCCTATTCCCTCATTCCTAAAATCCCTTCCCAAAAAATCTCCACCAATCCTTTTCATCTCTGCTGAATACTATGTAGCTTTAACCATGCATAAAACAATCGCTGTATTATTCCTTCTTCTGCCTACTTTATTATTTGCCCAAAATGATCAATCTTTCACCAATGACAACAGAATTTATCTTCCCAATATAAAAACGGTTCTCTGCTACAATAGTACTAAAGAACAGAGTATACCGCTGATTACATTGAACTCGCAAGAAAAAATTGTATTGTCGTTTGATGATTTATTAGGTGGAACCAAGAACTATTGGTATACAGTGGAACATTGCACATCCGACTGGCAACCCTCAAGAATTTCCACTACAGACTATTTGGATGGATTTAACGACGACCGAATTATCGATTACCACTATTCTTCCAATACCATCAGAAAATATACCCATTATGAAGTGAGCCTGCCCAATACGCAGATTCAGCCTAAAATTAGTGGCAATTATGTGCTGAAAGTTTACCTGGATAGCGATAAAAATAAACCCGTTATCTCACAGCGGTTTTATATTCTCGATAGTCAGGTGGCGGTTGCCGCAGAAATTACCAACCCATTACAGGTTACAGATAGAAATGCCAGGCAGAAAATAAATTTCAGCATTAACTACAGCATATCTATTGCAAATCCTTACCAGGATATTAAAGCGGTAGTGATGCAAAACTTCGATCCAAATACAGCAAGCTTAAATACAAAACCAGCATTCGTTCGTCCGAATCAATTGGTTTATAATGACATCAATACCAACAATTTTCCGGGTAATAATGAATTTAGAAAGTTCGATACCAGAAGTCTGCGTTATAAAGCCGAAAACGTAAAAGATATTTACCGGGATAATCAAACCGTTAATGTAATGCTCTTTCAGGATGCGCCAAGAAGCACGGGCGCCTTTGGAAATCAGTTTGATGAAAATGGAAATTTCTTCGTTAGAAACACCGAAGGCCGAGATGACAAAACGGAAGCGGAATACACCGATATCCTTTTTACATTAAATGCTACTGCGCCAAGTACAAATGGCGACGCTTACGTAGTTGGGCGTTTCAATAACTTCGTACTAAACAAAGACAGCAAATTGCTATATGATGCCAGCCGGAAACAGTTTTACGCCACCATTCTGTTAAAACAAGGCTTATATGATTATGAATATGTATGGCTAAACAACGATACCAAAACTGTAGAAGCTCAGCCCTTTGAAGGTTCATTTTTTCAGACAGAAAACAGTTATCAAATTTTTGTTTATTACAGAAGGCCTGGCGCCCGTTGGGATATCCTTGTAGGCTATAGTAATCTGAATAACAATTCCACGGAGCGTAAATAAACTTTTAGCCTGATTAATAATTGTCATCTATACTTTTATTGTTACACAAATTTTCTTCATTTTAAGATTGGATAATTACTTTAGTAATCAGATTACTGAGTAACCAAACACCTGCCGGCAGGTATATCTGACCAATTTTTATGTTGAAGAGAATTTTTGCATTTGCATTAATCATCACCGCACCTGGGCAAAACTTTGCTCAGGATTCTAAAGCGTATACGCAAGCTATTAATGGAACTAAACTGAGTTTTGAGATGCAGGCTATTCCCGCTGGTACCTTCAAAATGGGAAATAAAAACGGCAAACCAGATGAACAGCCCGTTCATGAGGTTAAGCTTGATGCCTTCTGGATGGGCAAACTTGAGGTAACCTGGGATATTTTTGAACCCTTTCTTTACCGCGATTATGAAAAGCAAGCCAGCATTACACCAATCCCTGCAGAAGTAGATGCTGTAACCAGACCCACCAAACCTTATTTAGATATGACATTCGGCATGGGCAAGGAACACCAGCCTGCCGTAGCCATGACGCAATACAATGCCATCCAATTCTGTAAATGGCTTTATGTTCGCACCGGAATTTTTTACCGTTTACCAACTGAAGCCGAATGGGAATATGCCTGCAAAGCCGGAACTACAACCAATTATTCATTCGGAAATGATCCTGCCAGTTTGAAAGATTATGCATGGTATAAAGACAATAGCGGAAACAAAACACATCCGGTAGGCGAAAAGAAGCCTAATGCATGGGGATTATTTGATATGCACGGGAATGTAAGCGAATGGACGTATGATCAGTATTTCGCCGATTTTTATTCCAGAACTCAATCCAAAGTCGCCATAAATCCGGTAGCCATTCCAGATCAATTATACCCAAATGCCGTTCGTGGCGGTTCTTTTGATGAAATGCCTGAGAACCTCACCTCCACTGTAAGACTGGCTTCTGATCCCTCATGGAAACAGCTCGATCCACAAATCCCGAAAAGCAACTGGTGGTTTCCGGAGGCACCGTTTGTAGGCATGCGATTAGTGAGGCCTGTTAAAACGCCATCAAAAGCCGAAATTGATGCTTATTACAACAAACAACCAATAAAGGATTTTTAAATCACCTCACCTATTGAACCAAATATAAACCTACAATGAAAAAAGAACTAAACCCAAACGAAAGACGCGAATTTCTAAAAGCCTCTGCCCTATTGGCTGGCGGTGCAATTTTAAGTAGTATTCCGCTTGCCGGCGCTTATGCATCTGGCACCGATACCATCAAAATCGCCTTAATTGGCTGTGGCGACCGCGGAACCGGTGCAGCATTTCAGGCACTAAGTACAAAATTCAATTTAAAACTGGTAGCCATGGCCGATGCTTTTCAGGATCGACTCGATAGCAGTTACCAATCATTAAGCACTAAGTTTGCTACCAAAATGGATGTTCCAAAAGAACGCCAGTTTGTAGGATTTGATGCTTATTTAAAGGCCATTCCGCTCGCAGATGTGGTTTTGCTGGTTACGCCCCCAGGCTTCAGGCCTATTCACTTTGAAGAAGCGGTGAAACAAGGCAAACATGTATTTATGGAAAAGCCAGTAGCTGTAGATGCCCCAGGAATTAGAAAAGTACTGGCCGCAGCAGAAGAAGCCAAAAAGAAAAAGCTTAACGTAGTAGTAGGTTTGCAGCGAAGGTACCAAAGCAATTACCGCGAAGCCATGAAAAGAATTCAGGATGGAGCAATTGGAGATATCGTTTCTGGTCAGGTGTATTGGAACAGCGGCGGCGTTTGGGTTCGCCCCCGAACGGCTAATCAAACTGAAATGGAATATCAAATGCGCAACTGGTATTATTTTAACTGGTTATGCGGCGATCATATTGTAGAGCAACACGTTCACAACATCGATATTGCCAACTGGATTACCGGAGCAAGCCCACTTTCGGTACAAGGAACAGGAAGCCGTGCTTGGCGTACCGGTAAAGATTATGGCGAAATTTACGATAACCACGCCAACGAGTTTACCTACCCAAATGGCGTAGTAGTATATAGTCAGTGCAGGCATTTTGAGGGTACGGCCAACCGGGTTGACGAAACTTTTCAGGGTACAAAAGGCCGCGTTTACCTATCTGGCGGAAACCAGGCCATTATTTACGATTCGAAAGGGAAAGAGATTTACAGCCACAACACCAAGGGTAACGCCAATCCCTATCAAACCGAGCATGACGAATTGTTCGATGCCATATCAAAAGGCGAGTATAAATTCACCAATGCCGATTATGGTGCAAACACAACCTTCTCAGGCATCATGGGCCGCTATGCCACCTATTCCGGGCAAACCATTAAATGGGATGAAGCCCTGGCAGCCAATAACAGCCTCATGCCCGAGCGTTTCGCCTGGGATGCCAATCCGAAGTTAATGCCAGATCAAAACGGACTTTACCCCATCCCAATGCCGGGCAAAACCAAAGTTTTATAAGCGATGATGTATAAAATTCTGTTCCTTTGCCTGCTTTTTATCGTTCGTTTTGTCCCGCGGGAAGAAATGAAACCCTACACGATTAAAGGACTGGCACAAGGAACAGATTATACCATTGTGTATTATGCAAAGGATAGCGTAGCAACGAAAAGCGGCATTGATAGTCTTTTAGCAGAAATTGATCAGTCGATGTCGTTGTACAAAAAAGGTTCACTCATCAACCAGTTCAATGCAGCTGAAAAGCAAATTAAAACCGATCGCTTTTTAAACGATGTACTGAAAAGAAGTTTCGAAATTAATGCCGACACAAAGGGCCTGTTTGATATCACAGTTGCGTCACTGGTTCAAGCCTGGGGTTTCGGACCAAAGGCAACCACAAACGAGCCAAGTGAAACAGAGATCAAATCACTTTTAAGTTGTATAGGCATGCAAAACCTTAAACTGAAAAACGACATCCTCATTAAAACCAAGCCCTGCATTCAGATTGATTTAAACGGCATTGCGCAAGGTTACAGTGTTGATTTAATTGCAGACTACCTCACTAAAAAAGGGATTAAAAGTTACGTGGCAGAATTGGGCGGAGAGATCAGAATTGCAGGTCCGAAGCCAGACGGAACGCCGATGAAAATCGGCATCGAAGGACCTGATGAACACAACGAACCGGCCATCAGGCATATTGCCCTTTTAAATCAGGGTGCCATCACCACCTCCGGCAATTACAGGAGATTTCACCAAAGCGGGAAGAAAAAAATCACCCACCTGATTAATACCAAAACAGGTTATCCTTTAGAGAATGAAATGATTAGTGTTACGGTTTACGCCGCAGATGCCATTACAGCTGATGGTTACGACAATGCCCTGATGGGGATGCACCTTAATGAAGCTTTAAAGTTTATAGCGGAGCGAAAAAATCTGGAAGCTTATTTCGTTTACAATAAAAAGGATGGTAGCATCGCCGATACCCTGAGCACAGGATTCAAAAAAATATTAAAGAACTAAAACAGGCTTTTACCTTTCAAAAAAACTGATTAATGAAAAGAAGTGAATTTATAAGAAATAGCCTGCTTACCGCGGGAGCAATCACCACTGGTGCAGGCATTGCCAATACTTTTGCTGCTGATAAAAGCGCAACAACAGCAGCAGATAAAGTTTTCAATATGGATTATGCGCCCCACCAGGGCATGTTTGAAAACCATGCAGGCAAAAACTTTCTCGATCAGATTCAATTTATGTACGATAAAGGTTTTCGCTCGATCGAGGATAACGGATACCTGAACCGACCAGTAGCAGAACAAGAGAAAATTGGGAAGCTGCTGGCTAAACTAGGCATGAGAATGGGGGTTTTTGTGGTAGATGGCGGCGACAACTGGAAAACTTCTCTTGCTACCGGGAAAAAAGAATTCAAAGATAAGTTTATCAAAACCTGCAAAAAGTCTGTTGAGGCGGCCGAACGTTGCAATGCGAAATGGCTTACCGTAGTTCCCGGTTTTTATGAACGGAATTTACCTTACGGGAACCAGTTTGCAAATATTATCGATGCCATGCGGGCCGGAGCAGAAATTTTTGAACCACACGGCCTGGTGATGGTGTTGGAAACCTTAAGCGATACGCCAGAATTATTTCTGCAGAAAACCAATGAAACCTATGCCGTTTGTAAAGCCGTACAAAGTCCGGCCTGCAAAATTCTGTACGACATTTACCACATGCAGCGTACCGAAGGCGACTTAATAAAAACCATAGACCGCTGCTGGGATGAGATTGCCTACATTCAGATCGGGGATAATCCTGGTCGTAAAGAACCGACTACAGGAGAAATTAATTATAAAAATTTATTCAGGCACCTGCACAAAAAAGGCTATAAAGGGGTGATGGGAATGGAGCATGGCAATGCTAAAGCCGGTAAGGAAGGCGAAGTAGTGGTGATTGCGGCTTACCGTAAAGAAGATGATTTTTTATAGATTCAAAAAAAACGTTATTCACAATTTATTTCAGGACCTTAATCAATAGGTGCTGAAATAAATTCAGCATGACGATGCGTAAGTAAAACCCTCAAAAAATCCGTCTTTGCGTGGCAGATTATTCATCTGCTGAAGCAATCTCCATCGAAGAATCTGCGAGGGAGATTGCTTTGTCGTGCCAATGACGAGATGTTTAATAACAGTTATAGCTACAGGTAGGCTTTACACGCTGCGCTGGCTTGCCTCGGCTGGCCGCCGAAGGGCTATCTTCTTTATTCTTGATAATAAAGAAGCAAACAATCAAGGCTTGGAACTGATGTCGGATTAGCGCGTCGAAATTTAAATGGCGGTAGCACAAGGGCTCGACTCTGTTTGTAACAAAGATTTTTTTTAAAGAGCCGTTAGCGCTACCTTGGGATTGTGGTAATTGAACGTGAGTGCAAAAATTTCAACGGCTTCTCCTTCCATCATTTCCTAGGCCGGATAGCATGATGGCAATAGCGGGGTGTCATTCAGAGCGCAGCGAAGAATCCCTGCGTTTTTGTATACTGCCTTCAATTGGTACCGAACCTTTTTTATTACGTCATTCCATGAACGGTGGATTAAAGCGGTCTTCATTCAGCGCAACGATTTCGGTTAGTACATCCCTTCAAAAACACGTCATTGCGAGGCAGATTATTCATCTGCTGAAGCAATCTCCATTGAAGAAATCTGCAAAGGAGATTGCTTTGTCGTGCCAATGACGAGATGTTTAATAACAGTTATAGCTACAGGTAGGCTTTACACGCTGTGAAGGCTTGCCTTGGCTGGCCGCCGAAGGGCGCTCTTCTTTATTCTTGATAATAAAGAAGCAAACAATCAAGGCTTGGAACCAATGTCGGATTAGCTCGTCGAAATTTAAATGGCGGTAGCACAAGGGCTCGATTCGGTTTGTAACAAAGATTTTTTTTAAGAGCCGTTAGCGCTACCTTGGGATTGTGGTAATTGAACATGAGTGCAAAAATTTCAACGGCTTCTCCTTCCATCATTTCCCAGGCCGGATAGCAGGGTGGCCGTAGCGGGGTGTCATTCAGAGCGTAGCGAAGAATCCCTGCGTTTTCAGCTACTGCCTTCAATGAGTACAGAACCTTTTTATTACGTTTATCTATGAACGATGGATTAAAGCGGTCGTCATCCTGAACTTGATCACGATCTAGCTTCAATAGGTGCTAAAATTAAATTCAGCACAACGATTTCGGTTAGTACATCCCTTCAAAAATCCGTCATTGCGAGGCAGATTATTCATCTGCTGAAACAATCTCCATCGAAGAAATCTGCAAAGGAGATTGCTTTGTCGTGCCAATGACGAGATGTTTAATAACAGTTATAGCTACAGGTAGGCTTTACACGCTACGCTTGCCCCGGCTGGCGGCCGAAGGCCTATCTTCTTTATTCTTGATAATAAAGAAGCAAACAATCAAGGCTTGGAACTGATGTCGGATTAGCGCGTCGAAATTTAAATGGCGGTAGCACAAGGGCTCGATTTGTTTTGTAATAAAGATTTTCTTTTAAAGAGCCATTTGCGCTACCTGGGGTTGTGGGTAATTGAACGTGAGTGCAAAAATTTCAACGGCTTCTCCTTCCATCATTTCCCAGGCCGGATAGCAGGGTGGCCATAGCGGGGTGTCATTCAGAGCGCAGCGAAGAATCCCTGCGTTTTCAGCTACTGCCTTCAATTGGTACCGAACCTTGTTTATTACGTTATCTATGAACAGTGGATTAAAGCGGTCGTAATTCTGAACTTGATTCAGAACCTTTACACTTTCGTTTGGTGTCTCACCAAACGAAAACGTGAAACAGATTGCTTCGTCGTGCCTCCTCGCAATGATGATTTTGCTAATAGAATAACCTCTACGAAGAATCATCTTCCTCAACTAGTTTCAGGATTTTTTTTGAAGAAGCTTTCGGAATTCTTTTCATAGCGTCTGGCTTTAGCCGACGCTAAAATAAAAAACCCATCTTTCTAAAAATCAATCCACTTTTAAAATCCAAACCGATACGCTTCCTGCGTTGCAATGAAATTCTGCCCAGCCTTTTTCATCAATAACCACTTCCTGCGGTCGGTGACCTAGGGCATCAATAAAAGTCTTTCCGGCGAAGGGTACACCAATTTCCATAGTTTTGTACCCTTCTTCACTATTGCTTAACACTACAGCCAAGCCACTATTTTCATGCGCATCGTCGCCGGCGCGGGTCCAGCCGATACAGTTTCCATGGTCAAAGTAATCGCGTTGTTCACCATAAGCAAAGGCAGCCCTGATTTTACTCATGGTTTCCACCTCGGGCAAAATGGCCAGCTCAATGTGAACCTCATCGCCCTCCTGGTCTTTATCATCATAAATTCCACCGTATAAATCAGGAAAAAACAAACAAGGTATTCCCTGGAGACGCAACAAGATCAAAGCATAAGCAATGGGCCTGAACCAAAAATCGACATAACTTTCCAATGCCTGGAGTGGTTGCGAATCATGGTTATCTACAAAAGTAACCGCTAATTCAGGTTTAACCGCTACCAATGTGTTTTCAAAAATCGTGCGCATATCATATTCTTTTCCTTCTTTGCTGGCCAGGAATAAATTATGATGCAATAAAGAATCAAAAATTTGTGTTCGTCCTTCCATCAGCGCAATATATTCCACTTGCGATTCGAAGTTTTCGACATTCCAATCTTCTGCTACGATAAAAAACGGCTTATTGTATTTGGTTTCCAGGTGTTCAATCCATTCCTTAATAAAATCGGGATTAATGTGCTTTACGGCATCTAACCGAAATCCATCAATATTCGTCGTTTCTACCACCCATTCTCCCCAATATTTCAATTCCTCTACCACGGCACGGTTGCGGAAGTCGATATCGCTAAACATCAGGTAATCGTAATTTCCAAGTTCTGTAGAAGGAACCGCTTCAAATCCTTCTCCAACAAAATTCTGAATCGAATAGATTGCAGTTTGCTTGGTATCTTCTGCCCAATCTACTCCGCTAAAACATTGATGATCCCAAATAAACGTCGAATACTTTCCTTTTCTATTCGGGAAGGTGAATTTTGTCCAGGCTTCAATTTCAAAAACATCACTTGTAAATTCGTTCCGATTTTCGGGGTTTACCGTCCGCACTTTTACTTTTTCTACCTCATCAGCACCAGCTTTATGATTGAAAACAATATCTGCGAGGGCTGAGATCCCTTGTGCATGTAAAGCCTTAATCGCATAGAGGTATTCCTGCTTCGAGCCGTATTTAGTATTTACACTCCCCTTTTGGTCAAATTCGCCCAAATCAAAAAGATCGTAAATATCGTAGCCTACAGAAGAACCACCAGTGCTGGCTTTATAAGCGGGAGGCAACCAAACGCCCGTTACGCCGATTTCTTTCAGATAAGAAGCCTCTTTCGCTACCTTAATCCACAGGTTCTGTTCTTCATCATAATACCAATGGAAATATTGGATCAGCGTTTGATTTTGCATGTATCGGGTTTGGTTTATGAGGTAAATATACGGTTGTTGGTTGGTTTTTCAGGTAGGGGTAAGTTTGGGTTTAGGTTAGCGTGGGTTAGTGTCGGTTAGAATGGGTTAGAAATGCGAAGGTGGGTAAAGGTGTTAGTTTGTGTTTAGGTTAGCGTGGTTAGTGTCGGTTAGAATGGGTTAGAAACGAGATGGTGGTTAAAAGGTTAATGTGGGTTAGAATCACGAAGGTGGTTAGATTGCAGTGGATTAATTCCTAACCTTTTCTCTAACCAACCCTAACCTCTTCCATAACCACTTCTCTAACCTCTTACCCTAACCTTTTCCCATTCCCCATTTCCTGCTACCTATTTCCCATCCCCTAACCTCTTCTCTAACCCACCCTAACCCGCTAACCCCCATTCCAAACAAAATCCCCCCATACATCAAGCTTTTTCCTTACTTTTGCCCGTAATTATGAGTCTGAAAAATAAGTTTGCCAAAGAGAGTTTTACCATAATGAATGAGCTGGTGTTACCGAATGACACCAATACGCTGAACAACCTGATGGGCGGTCGACTGTTGCATTGGATGGATATTGCAGCTGCCATTTCTGCTCAAAAACACTGCAACCGGATTGTGGTTACAGCTTCCGTAGATAACGTATCGTTTAAACACCCCATTAAACTTGGAGATGTAATTACCATTGAAGCCAAAGTAACACGGGCTTTTAACACCTCTGTAGAAGTTCGTTTGGATGTTTGGGCTGAAAATATTCCCAGCAGCACCCGCCAGAAAAGTAACGAAGCTTACTATACTTTCGTGGCGCTAGATCAAAGTGGCAGAACCATTCCGGTACCCGAACTCATCCCGGAAACAGCAGAAGAGATTGAGCTTTTTCAAGGCGCTTTACGCCGCAGGCAATTGCGTTTGGTTTTAGGTGGAAAAATGAAAGCTGATGACGCCAGCGAGCTGAAAGCGCTATTTTTTAAAGCGTAAATTTTACATAAAACTTCTTTTGGCTTAAACTGTTTGTTCTATTTTAGCAGCTTATCATTCGCGTAAAATATGACAACATACACGATTCTTATTATTTTAAGCGGACTGGTTATCTTCTCTTATCTGTTTGATTTAGTGGCTAGTAAAACAAAAATTCCATCTGTTTTATTGCTGCTACTGCTTGGTATTGGCTTGCGTTTCCTGGTTGATTACCTCAACATTCAAACCATCAATTTTTTATCCATCCTGCCTACGCTGGGCACAGTAGGTTTAATCTTAATTGTTTTTGAAGGTTCGCTGGAGCTTAAATATGATCGTGAGAAAAATAAAATCATAAAGAGTGCTTTTTTCTCTGCCTTAACCATTCTACTTGGCACGGCAACCATCATCACTTTAATTATCTACCAGATTACACACAAAGATTTATACACCTGCATTGCGAATGCCATTCCATTTAGTGTAATCAGCTCGGCCATTGCCATTCCATCTGCAGCCGCATTGGGTAAACAAGACCGTGAGTTTGTAATTTATGAATCTTCGTTCTCCGATATCCTGGGAATTATCCTCTTTAATTTCGCCATTACCAACCACTCCATCACTACTTCGGCCTTTATTGGCCTCGGCCTGAGCACCTTTCTCATTATCTTTCTATCGGCTATTGCCTGCGTGGTGTTACTGTATGTAATGGGTAAACTGGTACACCACATTAAGTTCTTCCTGATTATTTCGATTCTGATTCTCGTTTACGCCATTGGCCAATCTTACCATTTATCTTCGCTGGTATTAATTCTAAGTACGGGACTATTCCTGAATAATGCAGATACCATTCAAAATGCATGGTTTAGGGGCGTATTCCTGTATAAAAACCTTACTGCAGATCTTTCTCAGCTTTACCAGCTTTCGGCAGAAAGTGCCTTTATTTTGCGGACGTTTTTCTTTGTAATTTTTGGTTTCACAATGAATATTAGCGAGCTGAATGATAAACCTGTACTTGCCAATGGGCTTTTCATCTTAATCACCATTTTTGCAGTCCGGTTTTTCTTCCTCAAGGTTTTCAAGAAAGGTGCGCTTACGCCAATTGCTTATATCGCGCCCCGCGGGCTGATCAGTATTTTATTATATTTCAACCTCCCAAATTCTTTAAAAATTCCCGAGGTTGGAACCTCTTTCCTATTTCTGGTGGTATTGGGCACCAGTATTGTAATGACGCTGGGCATCACGCTGAGCAAAACTACAAGCGAAGAAATCCCTATGGCTTAAAACCTGCGGCATGCTGCTTCGCTTTTAATAATAAGGCAGCAGCCAGGTCTGGATTTTTTTGATAATCTATAGAGAAATAACTCAGTTCCGTTTGGTAAGCAGCGTACCGGGCGGCATCGCCTTTAATTTTGTAGTTGGCAATACTGGGATTGATAGATTGAATGGGCGCTGCGAGGATGTTCCCGGTAACATTAAGTAAGGTAGCCGCCACATGCCCGGCAATTTCTTCTTCTAAAGTTGGATCTTTTTCTCCCCATTTGCGTACCACGGCGCCATTTGGCTGCTTTTCGTAATTGTCTTTATTCCAGGGATCGTATTTCAGAAACTGAATAATTCCGGCTGGCTTTTTAGGCGTCCTGATTTTAACCGATTGAATCTGATCGGCATTGATGGCATGAAATTTTCCGTCAACAATCATAATCAAAGCCGCCGAATCTACTTTATACAGTAAACCTTTCTGTACACCTGCTTTCGTTTTTACGATAGCAATATAGGGCTTAACCTGTTGCGCCTGCGCATTGGTGATAATCACTAATAAAAGAAAAGCAAATAGAATGGTTTTCATAGCGTTAAAATTAAATTCATCTTATTGAACCTTACCCTATGAAATTACGAAATTTAGCTTCCCATTTCTAAAATTTTATCAAATTCTGCTGCTTTTAATGGCATTACCGATAAACGCCCCTGGCGAATTAATGAGATATCAGCCAAACTTGGTTCTGCTTTAATCTGCGCCAGACTTACCGGGTTCTTCAGCGATTCTATTGGAGAAAGATCAACCACTACCCAATTCTGATCATCAGTAGTAGGATCCTGATAAGATTCTTTCACCACTTTAGCCACGCCTACTACATTTTTACCTTCGTTGCTATGGTAAAAAAGCACTAAGTCGCCTTCTTTCATTTCCCTCAGGTTGTTTCTGGCCTGATAGTTTCGAACACCATCCCAAAAGGTACGACCATCTTCATTAAATTTTTCCCAGCTGTATTTAAATGGTTCTGATTTGACTAACCAATGATTCATATTTATTTGATTTTAGAGGAGGCTTTAATCTAAGCGCCAAAACTAATAAAATGGAATGGATTAGAAAGTATATTGGATAGAATGATAGGAACATATAGCAGAATAGCCTTAAAGAGAAAGCTAATATTTCTGCTAGTTTAAGATAAATGAAGGACTGCAAACCCGATGAAGAAGATTTGTATTCGGTGAGATTAATGCTACTCGAAACACATGCCGTCATCACATTTTGTTATGGTTTTAATTTAGCAAAGCGATTGCCTCATGAATGCCCTCGCTAGCGCACGCGTGCCGCGTGTGAAGTAGTCACGATTAAGTTAGCAAGCAAAAGACAACTTATTAGCACAAAAAATCGTCGTGGGACAGACTATACAGTAGAAAGATAATTATGATTTGAAATGCACACGCGGCACGTGTGCGCCAGCGATAGAGGTAATAAAGCCACTTATACTTCTTTTAAAAAAACTCAATCGAATATTAAAAGAAAATTTTTATGAGAATTTTTCTATATTCAACCTACCGTCATCTCTGTTAATAAAAACTATTTAGCTAGCTATCCCATAGTTAAATATTTAATTCCATCCTGATTATTTAAAGAATGCGTTCAATAGCGCAAGGCATCTAGAAAATATAAGTCAATGAGCCGTAAATACAAATTTTATAATAAGGGGGGATTATACTTTGTAAGTTTTGCAACAGTGTATTGGCTAGATATATTTGTACGACATGTGTATTGCGATATTTTTGTAGACAGTTTATCTTATTGCAGAAAAAACCTTGGTTTAGAACTCTATTGCTGGTGCATTATGCCAAGTCACGTGCATTTAATATTTCGTGCAAAAAACAATAATCCATATATTCTATTAGGAAGGATAAAAGAATTCACGTCAAAGGAAATCGTTAAAACGATTCAAAATAGCAGCCAGGAAAGTAGAAAAGAATGGCTGCTCTGGATGTTTAAGCAGGCGGGCTCAAAAAGCAGCAATGTAAAAGAATATCAATTTTGGCAACATAATAATAAACCGATAGAATTATGGAGTACGCCAGTTATTGAGCAAAAAGCAGATTATCTGCATGAAAATCCAGTAGTAGCTGGTTACGTAAATGAGGACTGGCACTGGAAATATAGTAGTGCGATCGATTATAGCGGCGGCAAAGGGCTAATAGATTTGGATGACCTATAAAAAAGTTGGGTATACAATCCACATGCGGCACGCGTGCGCCAGCGATAGGGTAATTTAGCTACGTAATCTTACTTTTTAGCTACAAATTGCACACTATCTTGATAATCTTTACTCTTTAAACAGTCTATACATCATATTAGACAGTTTAATTGTGGTTTGCCTGCCCTTTCGACCAGGACAGAACTTTTCAAATTCTTCTGGAGCGTAAAAGTTGAGCGGCTTAATCTCAGCTCTGCTAATTAAAAGAATATAGATACCACCTGCATCGTGGATGATTATATTAGAACCCTTGGCAATCGGGCAGCCAGAACCTTCGACGGCATCATCCTTTGTATTCCACAACCTCAATCTTAGCATATCATTCCATTGCCTTTTAAGTGTATCTGGATTAATATCTCTGATGGCGAAATACTGGTTAAGTCTGACGTCTTCATTTATATAGTCAATATAATCCTGGGATAAAATCGCTCGAAGAACTGTCATAGGTAATTTGCTATTGATTTTGCGATCCTTCGGGCGCTGATATGTATAGGCATTTATAGTATCTCCTTTTTTACTTAAAAAATGAAGAAACGGACCACGAGCCCATACGCTTGGGTATTGAACAATGACAGTTGTATCAGCTAGCATTTGCATAACTTTTGCAATATCACTATCGTTGAGCTGCGTTTGAGCTTGTCCCGAAAGGCAAGTTAGTACTATTGAGAGGAGGACAAGATAGGTTTTCATGATTTTAAGATGCGGAAGATAACTAAAATCCATAACGTCTGGCTGTCTTTACCAGTGCCCCTCGCTAGCGCACGCGTGCCGCGTGTGAAAATAATCACGATTCAGTTATTAAGCAAAAAAGTGAATTATTAACACGAAATCTTGTTATAAAATCATCTTGAAACAGATATACTACAGAAAGATAGTCTTGGTTTGAAGCGCACACGCGGCACGCGTGCGCCAGCGATGGAGCATACATATTCTGGCGAAATTTTAAAGAATTATTTCGCAACTTAGCCTAACTATGAATAAGAATACCTACGACATATTTCTTGACAATATCAAAATAGGAACAACTGAACTCGAAAAAGCAGATGCGCCGATGGGCGTTGTATTTGGTAATATGAAGCTATTTGATATTTCATCAGGTTATGAATTCTTAAAAAGGTACTGCGTTAAAAACGAAATTGAAATCCTTGCTGATTTCCCAGATGATCACCTTATTGCAACATCGAATATCCAAACTTTAAAAATCATCAGTTCAATTGGAATTGAAATTAAAGGCCAGGCCATGAATATAGATGGTATGGACAGCGACGTTTTTGAAATTACGGTTTGGGGCATACCTTATCCTTTTTTTGAAAAACAATTTCCTCAACACGTTGAAGCGTATAAAAATCAAAATTCTTTTAAAAACAACCAATAACATTAACGAGCAAACAACTAGAATAACTCAATTTAATGTTAGTTTAGATTTTCACTACTTTGAACCATAATGAACCGGCTGATGGAAATAAAAGAAAAAATTTCTGATGTATTTAATATCCTTCACGATGGTTCAATCGAGCAATGGTGGGCTAATCAACAAATATTAACTCTAAAGGTGTCATGTCAGTATTTGGCAGAGTTAAGAGGCCCAGGTTTTAGTTTCTTCTTCATCGACTTGGTGGGGATAAAAATCCTCGAACTGATGCCTTGGCCAGACATTGGTCAAACAAATATTATACTCACTCAATATAAAGATATATTCGCGGGCAAATTAGAACTTCTTTCAGCTAAAATCTTGCGAGACAAAGTACATATTGAGTGTAATCAAAGATCAAAAGATCTTCCCTATTTCGGCGGGGTTTTAGTATTGGAAGCAGAAAACATAACAATTTATGATGAAGCTGAAATGATACTAACTCTCGAGGAACTGAATAAATTATGTACCACCTACTGGGAACGAGTTAAAAATCGTTAACTACCTTTTTAGTGCATCCTATCTGTGTTTGAAAATAAATAAGTAATATCGATTAGAATATTAGTCCATTTGAATTATATTTAAGCTAAAAGTAACAACCAAAAATATGGGACACAAGAAAGTCTGCCTAGAGTGTAAGAAAGCATACAGCACTTACGGCCGGGATATTACTGAAGAAGTTAATTTAACTTGTCCACAATGTGGAACTAAAGGTATTTTAATGCCACACAGATTCAGACCACCTAAAAAAGATGATCTTAAAAATTGGAATTTGACCATGTACCTAATTAAAAATGGCTTTTTCTACCAACACATCTATGAAAACCATCAGTACGTGAATTACCCATCTAATATGGATGAAGCAAAGATTTTTGTAGCAAAGTTTAGATCCCAGGCTTTTAAAATTAATGAATAATCTTCCCCCCCCCCGCTAGCGCACTCGTGCCGCGTGCGAAGCTATTCACAAGTCAGTTATCAAGCAAAAAAATGAGTCGTTAATACAAAATCTTGTTATATTCATTTTGAAACAGATGTATCGCAAAAAGATGTCCAGGGTTTGAAGTGCACACGCGGCACGCGTGCGCTAGCGATGGGTTTTAATCCAATAAAGTCAAATGTATTAATTTCGAGTGGTGAGACACCGCCCGATAGGATAACATTCCTGGACGAGCGTTTTAGAAACGTATTTTCTCATATCTCAGCAAAGAGTTATTTGTTAGTCTGCAGCGTCCAGGGACTCTTATTTTAATCAAGACAATAGTTATGAAGCGTCTGATGCTGTTAGCTCTTTTCAAATTGAATACATAGTTTTAGGCAGACTAATTTAAACCCCAAATACATACCTTCTACACTAGTTTACACGCCCTGAGCATGAAATACACGACGCTCTAGTTTAATCCAATAAATTCAAATGCATTAATTCCGGGCAATGAGACACGGCCTGATAAGATAATTTCGAAACAAAATAATTAGAAACAATTTTTTGTTTCGGAGAAAATTGTTTCGAAAGTTTGAAACAAAATAATTGTAAACTTTTTTTGCTTCTAATAAATTTGTTTAGCCGTACTCCACAATTCTATTGGTCTACTGTTGTGCTGCCAAAATTGATATCTCTTCACATTGCTGTATTTTGAACCTGCCCCCTTAAACATCCACAGTAGCCGTTCATTTCTAATTTTCTGGCTGTGCGCTCTTATTCCCTTTGGAAGTATTACACAGGTGGCACACGTACGCAGCAAAATGATCTTCAAACTCGTGATTTTAATAACTTATATTAAAAAAAGTTTTCCACATCTCTTCAGGCTAAAACCTTTATTTGTCTATTTACATACTTTAAACTGTTTAAACCTATCTTTTATCTTAAAAGCAAAAAAAGCGCTTAAATTTTGATTCCAGGCACATTTTACTAAATTTGAAATATACCAAATCGAAATTTATGTATCAATTAACAGTACCTGCCGATCGAGTTAACGAATCTTTAAGTAAGCATGTTTTGGCCGATGGTTTCGACCTGACTTATGATATGGAAAAGAGTCATGGTGCTTACATTTATGATGCGAAATACAACCGTACACTCCTCGATTTCTTCACTTGTTTTGCTTCGGTACCTTTAGGATACAATCACCCTAAAATGGTAAATGATGAAAATTTCAAGAAGAATTTATTGCTCGCTGCTATGGCAAATCCATCCAATTCGGATGTTTACACTCAGCAATATGCGCAGTTCGTAGAAACCTTCTCTAAAATTGGTATTCCGAATTATCTACCTCATGCCTTTTTTATCGCCGGTGGCGGATTAGCGGTAGAAAATGCGATTAAAGTGGCCATGGACTGGAAGGTACAAAAGAATTTTGCGAAGGGATATGCCGAAGAAAAAGGTTTCAAAGTACTGCATTTCGAAAAAGCGTTCCACGGGAGAACGGGCTACACCTTAAGCCTCACCAATACCCTGCCTGATAAAACAAAATGGTTCGCCAAATTCGATTGGCCAAGGGTTTCTGTACCGGAAGTAGTTTTCCCGCTATCTGGCGAAAACCTCAATCATGCCATGCAGACGGAAGAGACCTCAATTGCCCAGATCAAAAAAGCTTTTGCAGAACATAAAGATGATATTTGCGCCATTATTATCGAACCTATTCAATCGGAAGGTGGCGACAACCACCTGCGTGAAGAATTTCTGATTCAACTAAAAGCACTCGCTGATGAAAATGAAGCCTTTTTAATTTATGATGAGGTGCAGACGGGTGTAGGCTTAACCGGCAAATTCTGGTGTCACCAAAACTTTAGTGAGAAAGCAAGACCAGATATTATCGCTTTTGGCAAGAAAATGCAAGTCTGCGGCATCCTGGTGGGCAATAAAGTAGATGAAGTTGAAAAAAATGTATTCAAAGTGCCAAGCAGAATTAATTCTACCTGGGGTGGCAACCTGGTCGACATGGTACGTTCCTCTCAAATTCTGCAAATTATAGAAGATGATCAACTTTGCCAAAATGCTGCAACGGTTGGTGCATACCTGAAAGACAATCTGGCAAATCTAGCACAGCAATTTGATCAGATGAGCAATGTTCGCGGACGTGGCCTGCTTTGTTCTTTCGACTTCCCTACCAAGGAAATGCGAAACGCTTTTATTGCTAAAGGTTTAGAAAAGAATGTGATGTTTTTGGGTTGCGGCGAAAGAACAATTCGTTTCAGGCCAGCACTTTGCATCGAACAAAAACATATTGACGAAGGCTTGACGGTTATGGAGAAAATATTGCCTTTATTGTAAGCATGAGCAGAAAATCACTCCTATATGCTATTGCTGTTATCGTTTTAATTTTGGTTTTCTTTATCGTTAAAGATACCCTTAATCAGCCTGGCATCGAAAATATGAAAGCTGGCTTCACAGAAGTGGCGAAGTTTAGAAATGCCAATAATACCGGCCCTATTCAACGTATTTATGTAGTTACCGTTAAAGATTCTATTTGGAAAGAACTGGAAGATTATGGCAATTTGATGCCCCATACCAAATACGGAAACACAAAGGTTTATTTTTTTATGCAAAATTCAAATGTGCCAAAGTCATTACATCCGGGGGAAGTTAATTTCGATCCCGCTTTCAATAAGGCTTGCATTGGCTTGTACGAAAAAAGTGCAATGAGCCAGGTGGCTTTTAACAAACATCCTTTAAAGTAAGGCTTAATACCTTCCTCCCTTTTTGAAACTTCCGAAGTTGATCTACGGCTCCTGCACTTTGAAATTTCGGATGTTGACTACTGCACTTGCACTTGAAACTTCAGAAGTTCCCCAACAACTTTTACCCTTTTAAACTTCGCAAGTTTTGCCCGCGTTAAACAAAAGCAGAAAACCCGGTAATCGCCCGACCAACAATTAAAGTGTTGATCTCTTTGGTACCTTCGTAAGAATAAATGGCTTCGGCATCCGCAACAAAACGAGCCACATTATATTCAAGTAAAATTCCGTTTCCCCCCATTACCTCACGGGCTTTACTTACTACATCACGCGTACGCAAAGAGCAGAAAACCTTTGCTAAAGAAGCATGTTCATCTTTTAATAATCCTTGATCTTGTAACTGCGATAGCCTGAAACACAAAGTTTGCATTGCTGTTAGGTTTGAAAGAATTTCCACCAGGTGGTTCTGAATTAACTGAAAGGAAGCGATGGGTTTGCCAAACTGTTTCCTGGTTCTGGTATATTCCAAAGCATTTTCATATGCGCCGCGTGCACAGCCAACCGCTTGCCAGGCCACACCTGCTCTCGTCATCTGCAACACCTTTGCAGTATCTTTAAATGAATTTGCATTTTGCAAACGGTCGACCTCTTCCACTTCGCAATTGGTTAAGGTGATGATTCCGTTTTGAACAATGCGCAAAGCCATTTTATCCTGCATTTTTTCTACTGCAAAGCCAGGATTATCTTTCTTGACGATGAAGCCTTTTACTTCACCGTCTCCTTCATCGCGTGCCCAAATGATTAATATATCTGCAAAAGTTGCATTGCCGATCCACTTTTTTTGTCCGTTTAAAACCCACTTCTCCCCTACTTTTTTGCAGGTTGTAGTTAATCCACCGGCAGCTGCCGATCCCACTTCGGGCTCGGTTAATCCAAAAGCGCCGATAATCTTGAATTGTTGCATCAAGGGAAGCCATTGCTGCTTCTGTGCTTCCGACCCACAGAGGTAAATAGAACCCATTGCCAGGCCACTTTGCACACCAAAAAAGGTAGATATTGAAGTATCAATCCTCGCCATTTCCATCGCTAAAATGCCTTCCATTAGATTGGATTTGCCCGGACAGCCATAACCTTGATAGGTTAAGCCACAGATATTCAGTTCGGCTAACTTTGGAATAATCTCGAACGGAAATTCTGCTTTATTCCAATAATGGTTGACAATTGGCTTAACCTCTTTCTCTAAAAACGCACGAACTTTCAACTGGAGCTGACGATCTTCATCTTTTAAAGCCTCATCCCCAAGGTGATAGAAATCGCCTTCAATCGGCGGTAATTCTTTCTTTTTGTTAGATCCGCCCATCATTTTCATCATGCCCTGAATTTGCTTTTCATCCAGACTGGAAATTGTTTCAACCATTTTCGGCAAATCCACTTTTCGCGATAAGGCGTCCAGTTTATCGAAATCTACATGTTTGAAAAGTTTGTACGCATTTTTGATTGAAGAGAATATATTCGCCATTATTATTCGTTTGTAGATTAACAAACCAGCAGTGATTTTGTTGGAGATGCAAGCTTAACCGCAAAGAGAAGAAGAAGAAAATAGGCTGGCTTAACCGCAAAGCGCGCTAAGTGTTGCGCAAAGAAAAGAAGAAGAAAAATATCTGCATGCAAAGATTTAACCGCAAAGGGCACTAAGTGTTACACAAAGAAAATGAGAAACTCGGATTAGGTTAGCCACCTAACTTTGCGCCCTTTGCGATTTACTTCGTTTACTTTGCGGTTAAACCAAACAAAATCATTTCAGATTAAACAAATTATCAACCCCCAATAACTTTCTTGAAGTAAAACCTTCACCAAAAGTAGCACCAATGCTTTTGCCAAATTCCCTCGACCGGCCAATTACCGTTTCGAAAAACTCAGGTGATGAGATATAGGTCTGTAAACCTTCCACATCGGGATTATAGAACTGCGTTTTAAATGCCTTAATCGATTCAATTTTTTGATCCATATGCTCAGAAATATCAACAATAATATCTGGCTTTAAATAACGATCCTGAATATATTGCAATAACAATCCCGGTCTGTGCGCTGCCTGCTTCACGCCCTCTACCTCAGTTTCTATTTTAGGTAAACCAGAAAGAAAAACGGAATCATAAACTAAATCGCCAGCCCTACCATGATCCGGATGACGATCTTCCAAAGCGTTACTTAAAATAATTTCAGGCTGATATTTTCTGATGGCTTTAATCACTTCCAAACGGTGGAATTCATCATTTTGGAAAAAGCCATCTCTGAAACGAAGATTTTCACGGGCATGTAATCCCAGAATCCTGGCCGAGTCAGCAGCTTCTTCATCTCTGGTTTCCGCAGTGCCACGCGTACCCAATTCGCCACGGGTTAAATCTACAATGCCTACTTTTTTACCTAAAGCAATGTGCTTCAAAATTGTTCCTGAACAGCAAAGTTCTGCATCATCAGGATGTACAGCTATAACTAAAATATCTAATTTCATGATTATTTTTGGAAGTTTTCGCTCAGCAGTTGCTGAACTTTCTTTTTAATCTTCGAACTCAAAGGCTTGGTAAAAGGCAGATAAAAATCTACCAGTTCACCTTTTTTGTTTAAAATGTATTTATGGAAGTTCCATCGTGGTTTAGAACTCAGTTTTAAGTTTTGTTTCTTATTACTCAAGAATTGATAAAGGGGATGGGCGTGCTCACCGCGAACCAATATTTTATCGAAGATCGGAAATTTAACGCCATGGTTAATTTCGCAAAACGAAGCAATTTCATTGCCCACTAAGGGTTCCTGTTTACCGAAGTCGTTGGTTGGGAAACCTAAAATTTCAAAATCAGGATGATTGATTTCGTCTTTCAATTGCTGCAATTCCTTTAATTGTGGCGTAAAACCACATTCAGAGGCTGTGTTAACAATTAAAACTACTTTATTTCGATATGCAGAGAGCAACTGGTCTTCACCATTGATTTTTTTAACCTTAAACGAATAGATGTTCGGAATGCTTTCCTGCATTATATTTATTGATAAAACCCTGAAGTGCGAATAATAGACTCTATGTCGCGATCTTCATTAGGATTGTAAGTACTTTTTAAATTATGGCCAACTACGCGGGCAACGATCTGATAAGAAAAAGCCGCAAAACCACCTTTAGTTTGTTTTACAATATCATAAGTGGTTCTTCCAACCTCCCTGTCAATCAGTTTGGTTAAAATTTGTCCCTGAGTAATCGTTAATTCCTTTATTTCGCGGTTAAACATGTCTTTAATTTCCTTATCACATTGTTTAACCAGTTTTTTCTGGTCTTTTTTATCAGGCGTACGGGCAATATCTTCTTCCAATTGCTGATAACGACGTTTAGCATACAAGGCATAAGGCATCACCTTCAATACATTGTAGCGCAGCCTGTTATAAGCCATTTGCTCTGCCGGAGACTTCCATCTTCTGTTTGCAAAAATGCTTACATCCTGCAACTGCATCCAGGGAATCATCACACCGTTATCATTCGTAGAAGCTACCCTAATCGTATCCGTTTTACCCATTTTTGGGAAAATTGGTGCTACAGGCTCCTGCGCTTTTAGCTTTACACCAAAAATCATGACAATAAACAGAATGATTAGCCCTTTAAAATTCATAAATTTATACTTTAACAAAGTTAGGGGTTATTTCATATATTAGTCGTTCAACAGAACTAATATAAGTTTTATTCATATATAAGACGCAAATTTTTACGCAAAAAAAACAAATGAAAACAGAGTTAGTGATTGATTTAGAGGCGGAAAAGAAGGAGATTTTAAAACGATATAGGGCATTATTACGCGCCAGTAAATCTACGCTACAGAAGGGGGATAAAAAAGAAATCAGGAAAGCTTTTGATATGGCGCTGGAAAGCCATAAAGACATGCGTCGTAAATCTGGCGAACCTTATATCTATCACCCCATCGCTGTTGCACAAATTGCTGCTGAAGAAATTGGCTTAGGTACCACTTCTATTGTTTGCGCGTTGTTGCACGATGTGGTAGAAGATACAGATATCACACTGGAGGATATTGAGCGTGAATTTGGTAAGAAAACGGCCAAAATCATTGATGGATTAACCAAAATCTCCGGCGTTTTCGACACCAATAGTTCTCTACAGGCAGAGAATTTCCGTAAAATGCTCCTTACCCTGGCCGATGATGTCAGGGTGATTTTAATCAAGCTTGCCGATCGCTTACACAACATGCGGACAATGGATTTTATGCCCCGCCACAAGCAGCTTAAAATTGCATCCGAAACCATATACTTATACGCGCCACTTGCCCACCGTTTAGGTTTATATGCCATAAAATCAGAATTAGAAGATCTTTCCATGAAATATCTCGATCCTGATACTTATAAATTTATCGCTAAAAAACTTAACGAGAAAAAAGCAGAACGTGCACTATTCATTAAAAAATTTGTAGAGCCAATTGATGAAATTGTACATGAACAAGGCCTTGTAGCCGATGTTTATGGCAGGCCGAAATCGATTCACTCGATCTGGAACAAGATGAAAAAGAAAAATATTCCTTTTGAAGAGGTGTATGATCTTTTTGCCATTAGAATTATTTTGGATAGTGCTTACGAAAACGAAAAGGCAGATTGCTGGAAGGCTTATTCTATCGTAACTGATTTATACCGTCCGAATCCGGATCGTTTGCGCGACTGGGTTTCTTCGCCAAAGGGAAATGGCTACGAGAGCTTGCATACTACGGTAATGGGTCCGCGCGGACAATGGGTAGAAGTGCAGATCCGTACACAAAGGATGAACGAGATTGCAGAAAAAGGTTTCGCAGCCCATTGGAAATATAAAGAATCAAGCAATGATAACGGACTCGACCAGTGGATCCAGAAGGTGCGGGAAATGTTGAGTAATCCTGAAGCAAATGCTTTAGACTTTCTCGATGATTTCAAAATGAACCTGTTCTCTGATGAGATTTTTATCTTCACACCGAAAGGGGCCTTGCTCCAGCTTCCATTGGGTGCAACAGCATTAGATTTTGCTTTCGAAATTCACACTGGCGTGGGTGCAACCTGCATTGGCGCCAAGGTTAACCATAAACTGGTACCCATATCGTATAAACTGCAAAATGGTGATCAGGTAGAAATTATCACATCAAATAAACAAACCCCCAAAGAAGATTGGTTAAATATTGTGGTCACGGCGAAAGCCAAATCCAAAATTAAATCATCGCTGAAGGAAGAAAAACGCAAGATTGCAGATAACGGGAAGGAAATTTTAGAGCGAAAACTGAAGTCGCTTAAAATCACTTATAATACCGATAACCTGCAGAAGTTGAGTTACTTCTTCAAACTGCCATCTACCCAGGAGCTTTTTGTAAACGTAGCCCTTGGAAAAATTGAACTGAGAGATATTAAAGAATACCTTAATAGCGAGAAAGAAGTAGAAACCAGAGGTCCGGAACGGCCGGAAAATTTATCGGTAGATGGGATTAAGAGCAAAATTAAAGGTGGAGAATCTGATATTTTACTGATCGGCGAAGACATGCAACGCATTGATTACACGCTTGCTGCCTGTTGCAACCCCATTCCCGGCGATGATGTTTTCGGTTTTATTACCGTAAGCGATGGCATAAAAATTCACCGGACAAATTGCCCTAATGCCGCACAGCTGATGGCCAATTATGGTTATCGAGTAGTGAAAGCCAAATGGAACAAACAGCAGGAATTAACATTTTTAACGGGTTTACGAATTGTAGGAATTGATGATGTGGGCTTGATTAATAACATTACCCGCGTAATTTCAACAGATTTTAAAGTTAACATGCGTTCCATTACCGTTGATACCAATGAAGGAATATTTGATGGATCTATTATGATCTTTGTTAACGATACGGAACACCTGGAAAACTTAATTAAGAATTTACTAAAAGTTAGAGGCGTTACGGGTGTAACGAGGTTTGATGCATAGGGAAGTCTGAAAGTCGGGAGTCAGAAGTCCGACGTCTAGATTTAGAATTTAAGCTACTGCTGTTTGCAATTTAAACTTTTGCCCATACCATCAGACTTTGACACATTTAAACAATAGAACAACATACCAATCAAACATTACCAAATCTGTGTAATCATTTGGCCGGTGTAATCATTTTTAAAAACAATTTACCTACCTTTGAACGGAGTTTAAATACTATGTCTGAACAAAAAACAAATGAGCTCGTTCGCAAGATTTTTGAAGCTTATTTAGAAAACAAAAATCTACGCAAAACACC
>Ga0308159_1001516_pt1 | contig 32781 bp, 37 predicted proteins | sample PhyCR1_FD_201040 | JGI IMG/M metagenome (GOLD analysis project Ga0308159, IMG submission 201040) | Phyllosphere microbial communities from UC Gill Tract Community Farm, Albany, California, United States - DLSLC.R1 | ecosystem: Host-associated > Plants > Phyllosphere > Unclassified | place: USA... | reverse complement strand
CATTTCGCGCTTTCCGATCCTCCTGCCGATCTCCATGCGCTCGCTGCGCGAACGACGCTGCCGGTTCCCTATCCACCCCATCTCCTGATCGCCACACGCCATGGGCTTGGCGTCTATGCCCTCCCGGCAAATGAACGCCCGGGCGCCGACACGCCGGTGCTGCACTCGCCGATCCTCAACGTCTTCGTCGACGGGCGTCTCTGCTGGGGCAATATCCCGAAACCCAGGGTGCTCAGCATCGCCTCCATTCCCGCCTATGAGAGCGCGCTGTTCGACTCCTGGTCGACGCATCCCAATCCCGGGCAGGACCGGACGATACGCGGGAAGGGCGGGCTGGTGCGGCTCTGGGACGATCTGGCGGCGCGGGGTGCGCGCCGGTTTCCGGTGAGCCGTCTCAAGCCTTTCGGCGCCGTCAGGCGCCGGCAGGGGAGAGGCCTGCGAAAGACCGCCGCCTGCGCGGTGACGGTAGGCCGGCTCATCGCCCGGCCACTAGTATGACGATGCTCGCCGATGATGCGACGGCAGCGGCGGTGCTTGACGCCATGCCCTGCTATCCGGTGCCGCCATTTGGAAGGTCGCCCGCCATCGAGACGCTGCGCGCTTCGCGCGTAGGCCATGGTCTCGCCGTCGGCCATGACGGTGTGATGCTGATTCTGCGCCGCCCGTGGCTGGCGCTGGACGTGCCGGTTGCGGCGCCCATCGCCGGCTATGTTCCTTATGGCAGCATCGGGGCACCGCGGGCCGATCTACGCTGCGGCCTCGTACCCCGGCGTTATTTCGTGCAGATATTGGAATTTCTAAAGGCGGCCCTGCCGAATGAGGCCGCCGCATTCATCCTGTGGAACGAGGCGAGCCGTGAATTTGCCGTGGAGTTCCCCGATATCGATGAAGCGACGCCGACACGGCTGGTCTATCGCATGCCCAGGCTGCCGCCTGACTGGCACATGGTCTGTGACATCCACAGCCACGCGCGCGGCCGTGCATCTTCAGCGCCACCGATGATACCGATGATGCCCATGCCACCAAGATAGCGATCGTCTTCGGACGTCTCGACCATCCCGATGGTCCCACCATGGCGGCACGGCTCTGTGCGGGCGGCATGTTCCTGCCCTTGCCGCGCGGTCTCTTTGCAGGAGCTCCCGATGCAGACTGAGCAAGCCCGGCACTATCTTCCCGCTGCCTTTGACGATCGTGCGATCACGATCCTGCTGGTCGGCTGCGGCGGGAACGGGGCACAGATGCTGATGGGCCTCGCCGCGCTCGACACCGCACTGCGCGCGATCTCCTCGCGCTCGCTCGACGTCACCGTGGTCGACGATGATATCGTCACCGAGGCGAACCTTGGCCGTCAGCCATTCTACCGCTGCGATATCGGCCATTCCAAGGCGCGTACGCTGACCGAGCGCATCAATCTCGCCCATGGCCTTGCCTGGGAAGCGGTTCACGGACGCACTCCTGAAGCGATCGGGATCGACGGCTTCGACATGCTCATCAGCTGCGTCGATACCGCTGCGGCCCGCCGCGCGCTGGGGGCGGCTCTGCAGACCGGCAGAAATCCGCCCCTCTACTGGATGGACCTCGGCAACCGCGCCGGCGACGGCCAATACCTGATCGGCTGTCCGCGACGCACCAGTCACAGCGATCGCCCTCGTCTTCCCTTCGTGCTCGAAGTCTTTCCGGAACTCGCCGACGAAAGCGTGGCTGAAGACGATGCGCCATCCTGTTCGGTCGCCGAGGCGCTCGAGCGTCAGTCGCTGTTCGTCAACCGCGTCGTCGCAAGCCATGCGCTCGCGCTGCTTTTCGATCTTCTCGGGCGCGGTTCGATCGGGCATGCCGGGGCATTCATCAATCTTGCCGGCGGTCAGACCGTTCCGATCCCGCTTCCCTTCGCGAATGGCGCATCACTTGCGGCAGCAGCCGGACACGCAAACATCTCGCATTCGTAGTCTGTATAGGCTATGTCATATGCCAAGGAGTCGCCATGAACCTCGAGCGTCACGTCAAACTGTTCAAGAACGGCCGAAGCCAGGCGGTCCGCATTCCCCGTGAGTTCGAACTTCCGGGCGAGGACGCCATTATCCGCAAGGAAGGCTCGCGCCTGATCATCGAACCCGCCCGTCCGCGCTCCCTGCTTGCCGTTCTCAAGACATGGGAGCCGCTCGATGAAGAGATCGGCCCGATCGAGGACCTGCCGGCAGAACCGGTCGACATCTGATCCATGTTCCTGCTCGATACGAATATCCTGTCGGACCTGATCCGACAGCCCGATGGCATGGTCGCCCAAGCTATCGCCGATGTCGGCGAGGATGCGGTTGCGACCAGCATCATCGTTGCCGGCGAACTGCGCTATGGCGCAGAAAAGCGCGGATCGCCGCGCCTGAAAAGCAAGATTGAGGATTTGCTGTCTCTCATTGCGGTGCTGCCGCTCAAGGACGATGCCGACGCCTGCTACGGGCGTCTGCGTGCCGACCTCGAGCGTCGTGGCACGCCGATCGGCGCTAATGACATGCTGATCGCCGCCCATGCGCTCACAATCGGCGCGACGCTCGTTACCGACAACATCCGCGAATTCGAGCGGGTCGATGGCCTGCAACTGGTGAACTGGCTTCGAACGACCTGACGCCAGGTTCGCGCGGCGTTCCCGGTCTGGTTCTCGTGGTCAGCGAGCATGAAGAAGGGAAGGGGGAGGGCAGAAGGGTGATCCCAGGGAGATCGCCCCATGCTCACCTCGTACTGTCAGTGTCGGCAGCCCTGCCATTCGTGGCGCGCGGCTGAAGCATTCGCCACCTCATCGATGCCGGGTCTTGCGACGTGACGACCGATCCTGCCACCTTCGATCCCGCCGACCGGCAGTGCTGGATCGCCCATGGCCGCCGCCCCGAGCATGCCGAGGTGCTGGCATCGGTATGGAAGGACTACCCGGACCTTCCTTCCGATGCGCCGCTGGATGAACGCATGGCGCGCAGTCGCGCGCGCGTCGCGGCGCTCCGCCCGTTCAACGACGCGATCCGTGAGGAAGCCGAACGCGAGCGACAGCGCGCGAACTTCGCCTGCATCGAGAGGCAGGTAGCGAGTGACCAGATCAGGCCCTTCGATCGCGCAATCCTCCACGCACGCGCCCAGCATAGCTATGACTGGGGCGCTGCAGTCCTCTATGCCCAGGGCCGATATGCCGCAGAGGCTGGCTGGGAGCCTCGCGATTTCTCGGCACCACCGGGTGAAACCTCGCCCGCTTACGCCCAGGGCTTCCGCGATGGCGGTGGTTGTTTCGAAGATCTGTTCGACGTGGCCAGGCGTTCCTACGCGGCTGCCACGCGACAGGAGGACCGATTCCCGGCTCCCGGAAAGGCTTTGGTTTCACGGCCGGCTCCGAGCAGTTGGCCGTCTCCGACAGACGCCCCGCGTCCCGCATTATGGTCGAAACGCACCGTGATCATCGGTGCTGCCACTGCATCGAATGCCGCAGCAGGCTTGATGACCATGCTCCAGGCACAGCCCGGGCATGAAATGGCGCATATCATCATAGCCGACGTCGGTCGGGGCTTTCGTGCGTGGCGCAGTGCGGAGCCCGCCGCGCGTGGCCAATGGAAGCCTCCCGTCTGCAAGACCTTGCTCACAAGCACCAGGCCGCTGCCATCCCAGACCAGGAGCTTGATCCTGTTCGCCCGCCTGGAGCGGAAGATGAAGACCACACCCGAGAAGGGTTTGAGTCCGAGTTCATGCTCGATCAGCGCCGCCAGGCTGACAGCACCTTTCCTGAAGTCGACCGGCTTTGTCGCCACCATCACCTTGAGCGGCCCTGGCGGGATGATCATCCCGGCCGGCTCACCGCGGCAAACACACGGGCGATATGATCCTCGCTCGCCCCTGGCGGCACGTGGATCGCCAAGGCGGCCGTGCGGATCACGATCTCATCGCCCCCACCGTCAACGGGGCCGGAGCCGCCCGCATCTTCTACCACCGCCGGAACGAAACCCAGCTTCTTGCTAACCAGGCGCTTGCCCGGAATGCTGTCATGCCGCCACGCATAAAGCTGCTGCGGCAGTAACCCATGCGTCCGTGCGATTTCTGCGATGTTGGCGCCGGGCTCAAAACTCGACGCGATGATCCGCGCCTTGGCCTCGGCCGACCAGCGACGACGCACCGGTCCAGCTGGAATGACATCCATACGCGAGGGCCGCTGACCCTCCTGCCTTTCGAAACCTGTTTCGAATGTTCTTACATCATCAGACACTACGATACCTGTCGGTTTTCCTAAATAACCGGACGACGGAATGGCGTAAAAACCTTGCGCGGCAGATTTCGCCATAAAATCGCAATTCTGCAGTTTGATTGCCTCGATCGCACAATCTTTCAGGTCGAGCACCTGCAACCTGAGCTTCTCTTATCCAGGCTACTATCTATCCTGCGTATCTCAGGCGGTTTCGCCCTTCTCGCTTAGCCCTGTAGAGCGCCTGGTCCGCTTGCCTGATCAGTTCGTCGGCACTCACATTACCGGTGCCAGTCGCGACGCCGATGCTGACGGTGATGGTATCAAGCGCCGTGTCATCCCAGCGGATTCGTTCGATCGACCGGCGCACGCGCTCCCCGACAAGCGTCGCGGTATCCGCGTCAGCACCGGGAAGAACCAGCATGAATTCTTCGCCACCGATCCGGCCGACATGATCCGTGGCCCGCACGATGGTATTGCACTCGATCGCAATCCTGCGGATGACGTCATCGCCGACGCCATGGCCATGGCGGTCATTGACCGACTTGAAATGATCTATGTCCAGTAGGCCTACCGACAACGGCTTGTCGTGTTGTGACGCTGCTTCGCACTCCCGATCCAGGATTGACATTATACTGCGGCGATTGGCCATCCCCGTGAGCGCATCTGTCAGTGCGAGGCGCATCGCCACATCGGCCTCAGCTTCCGCCTGCAACCGGGCATTTGCGAGTTCAATAGCGGCGAGGGCCCTGTTCGTGACATCCTGAAAGATGCCGAAAATGGCGGCCGGTGCGCCGTCCCTGCGAAGCTCGACCTCCCCTCGACTGCACACGTATCGGATTTCGCCGTCGGAACGGATCAGCCTCGCCTCAAACTCGTAGGGCTTCCTAGTTTCCAGCGCTTGCTCAAGGCTGCGAGTGACGATGACCTGGTCATCGGGATGATAGAACTTTATGCCGTTCTCCAAGGACGGCGGCTCGCCCGACGACAGGCCGTGAATACGAAAGACCTCTTCCGACCAGAAAAGCGAATTATCCTTCAGGTCGAGTCGCCAATGGCCGACTTCGCCAAGGTGCTCCGACATCTCGAGCCACCGATTTGCGCGCAGCACAATCTCGTGGTTCTTCGCGGCTGTATTCAGTATCGCGGCGAGGGGCAGCGTCGTCAGGATGTTGATTAACAGGAAGCCTTGAAAGAAGAGCACGGTCGCAGCTTCATCCTGCGTGATTATTAGGTGGATCGGGCCATGCCCGAGCCATGTTCCGATCGTTCCGATGATCGCGGTCAGCAGGACGCTGCCCACTGCACCGTGCAGGCCGCAGACATACGTTGCGAGAACACCTGCAAATAACGGCACGAACAGGAGCGGGTAAGCATTCTGACCGAACACCAGACACAGGACCAAGCTGACAAGCCCGAGCGTGACGGATGCTCTGCCCCAGCGCTGCGTCTCCCCTAGCGCGTCATGACCACGTTCGTGGGCGATGTTCAGCATCATGGGCACCACGAGCAATATGCCAAGTGTAACGGTGGAAACCCACGAAACGAACATACCGATCGAGGGTGCGGTCGAAAGGGAAACGGCGATGACGCTGCTCGACGCGGCAGCTGTCAGCGCTGCCGCGCTGAATTTTGCGACCGCCAATGGGGTGTAGAACGTGTCGGGATTCTGGCTGATATTGCGCATCAATGCGTAACCGACGAGAGCCTCGACGACGTTAGCCAGGGTTAGGCTCAGGGCCGCGCCCACATCGTCGCCGACAAGACAGTTGGCGGAAAGGCTCGCGCAAGCGCCGAACAACAGGACCCATCTGCGCTGGCGGGGGCCTGTCAGCAACAATGCACCGACCAAGACCCCGCTCGCCGGCCATATCGTGGCTATGCCGTCCTTGCCCTGGGTAAGCCACAGCGCTCCTAGGGCGAGGCCGAAATAGGCCAGCCCAGCGGCGAGGGGCCACAGGAGTACTTGAATCGTGTCCCGAATTTCGGATCTCATGGAGTGCAACGTGACGCGATCAAGGTTAACATTAGCCCTATTTTCCTCGTTTTCAAGATTGTGACACCCAGCCCGAATGAGGGTGCCAGTTACTGTATCGCGACGTGTTTACGGATATCACGATCGTATCCGCGATGACACACGCGCCGCGACCGCGCTTTGGACCTGGAGCTGGCAACCGTATGGCAGCCCGGTGACGCGAGAATCGTCGCCGGCATTGCACCGGGTCAAGCGTTCGCCAGACGCAAGGGGCTTCTGGAACGTGGGTTTGCCGTGGTCGTTATTGCAGTCGGGGTCTATGTTGCAGCATCGTCGCTCTGAATTAGACCATATGGATGAACGATTTCAGCGGGGCTGCTGAACGAGTACCTCGCACTAAGAGCTTCTCCTCGTCAGGCCTGATCTCCCCCTTGAGCGTGACATGGCGGTAGAGGGTCTGCCGGGTGATGCCGAGTTCGGCGCATAGCTCGGCGACTATCGTCTCCGGCTTGCCCATCGCTGCTTGGGCGAGGCGCAGCTTGTCGGGCGCGGACGACCGCCGTGCCGCCCGCGCGCATGGGCAGAGGCAGGGCCCGCGCGGGTGCGCTCGACGATCAGTTCGCGCTCGAACTCGGCGAGGCCGACGAAGATCGCGAAGATCAGGCGACCATCGGCGGTGGTGGTGTCGATCGAGGCGCCTTCGCCCGCCAGCACCTTGAGGCCGACGCCACGTTTGGTCAGATTGCCAACCGTATTGATGAAGTGGCGAAGGTCGCGCCCGCGTCGGTCAAGCTTCCAGATCACGAGCGTGTCATCGCGGCGCAGCGCGTTCGGCCAGGCGTCCAGCCCCGGTCGCTTCTCGAGCCGGCCCGACGCTGCATCCTTATAGATATGCTCCGGATCGACGCCGGCCGCGGCCAGCGCGTCGCGCTGGATCGCTGCTCAGTCGGCCGCCGCATCAAAGGTCATGGGCCGCCCCTTGACGAGATGCGCCGCCCAGTAGCGCATGCGCGCCTCGATGAGCTCGTTGCCGGGCATGGTGGAAAAGAAATGAATCATCTCGATCGAAGGATCAAGCGTCCTGATGGCGAGCGTGTCCGCATAGACCAGTGAGGCGAGGTAAAACCCGACGATATCTTCGCAGGCGGCAGCTTCGCGGGCGCCAGGCATCCGTGGGGTTTTACCGGCCTGAGCGTAGTCGGTCACGGTGATGTTGTAGATGATGGTGCCCTTATGGGTGGCATCCATGCCGCGCTGGAGCATCAGGTTTTTGTAGTCAGTGACGATCACCGCGAGCGCGCGGCCGTCGAACATATCGGGCAGGGGGTCGAAGTCTGTTTCGGCGAGGTGGCGGATATCATCACGAGCGAAGACCCGCAGGCTGCAGTGCCTCCCATTGTGGAGGTGGTTTACCAGCGTAGCAACGTGGTAATAGCCACTTGTCCCGGGGTCTAAAGCGAACATGTGGAGGCTTGGGAACCAGTGGCCGGTTGCCGCGCATGCCCAGTTGGCGGGCAGCGGCCGGGGGGAGGGCCGCAAGGCCAGGAGCCGGTCGCGATCGTCAGCTGTTACGCGCGCCCGAATGGAAACCTCGCGCGTGGTCGCGTCAGGGTGGTGGTCCAGGAGGACGGGCGCGGAGATAATCCCGTCGGCAAGTGAGAACACTTTCATGCAAGGCTCGGCCATCGAGATGAGGGTGTCGATGCCGCGATGGACGGCGTATGCGCTGTTGCGCCGCTTTCCGAAGAGATCGCGGTCCTGGAGGCGCCGGGCCATATCCCAGACCTCGATCCATCCAGCGTCGGGGTAGAGTTGCCGAAAGCGGGTGGAGGTCCGTTGGTCGCGCTCGTCGAGGGTTGTGCCGGGCCGACTGGACCACCGTATGGCCAGATCGATATCACCAACGGTTTCGGCACCCCGCATCAGACTCCCGAAAAGCCAGATCTCGGCGATCTCGTAGTGACGGTCGGGATCTGTGTTGCAGCGTTCGGCCGACTCCAACAGGCTGCGCAATAGCTTCGTGGCTTTGTTGCGCGGAATGGGCGCATTGCTGCTGGAGCCGAGAACGGCGTAGCCAAGATGGGTGAGGGTAGCGTGATCCGGGTCAACGAGTTCCGCGTGAATGGCAGCCTCAATGGCGAGGGCATTATGGCATTGACTGGCACCGGCGGATTGCAGCTGGATGGCGGATGTGAAGCTGTTCGTCCTCTCGATGGACGTGAGGATCGCCTTGAGCGTGGTGACGGGGACGCCGGCGATCGTAGCGCCGCGGGGGAAGGACAGCATGGGCACCCCTTTGGAGGTGGTCGGCGAGCGAACACAGTAAAGAAAACAAAGATGGGAAGGGAGTGCAAGACCGCAGGGTGAGAAGCTGCAACAGCAATCGGGGGAAGCGGGTTGCCGACCTGACGTGCATAGTCTCCGGGGACAGGGGGCGGGCGCGCCAGGCCAGCATGGAACAAGACTGCTTCTCGTTCGCAAGATTTACCATTCGTCAACATAGGTTAAGATAGTGTGAATGTGTACACATGATTGAAGGCGGATGACGGAAATGGCACCGACTTTGGAGCAACTCGCCTTGGAGTTGCGCTGCACCGTCCCGGATTTGATGGCCGAGCCAGGAGCATAATTGTGGACATGGCATTTATCATCGGAGCCGGAGTCCTGGTTGCCGCATTCGCGCGCTGCCGGCTCCGGCTGCGAGTAATCACGCTGATGCGAACATGCTGGTCGCAACGGTGCTGGCTATCATCTTCCAGGCCGCGCAATCGGTTAAGGCACGGATGTTCACGGGGTTGTTCCTGGTGGGCGCGGTGTGTGTGTGCAGGTTATCGTCGTTCCGCTGATCCTGCGAGGCCGGCCGGATTAGCCGCGGTCGGCTGAATGCCGTGCCGAAAAATTCGCGGCGTTCTGGACTTGTTTTGTGGCCACCATCAGTGTGGTTCCAGGCTTCACCCACGGAGGATTGACGTGGAATTCAAGGATGCGATGCGGGGATACGATTACGATCTCCCGCTGATGGACGAGTTGGGGGCCAGTCAGAGGATGTCCGAAAACGTACGCACAGAGCCGTGTCAGCGATCGTATGACATCACCGATGGTCGGCTCGCCATTTTACCGGAATACGCAAGTAGGTGACACCGTTTGCCTCCGCCTGATCGAAATGGCCGGCGCGGATGTTAACCTGGATTGAGGGCAGCAGAAGCTTGGGCACGGAAAGCCCGGCGTCGCGCTGCTCGCGCATGGCGACGAAGCCGTCCTCACTCACACTGTCATGGACATGGACGCTTGACCGGCGTTGTTCACCCACCGTCGTCTCCCAGCGATAGTCGTCGCGACCCGGTGCCTTGTAGTCGTGGCACAGGAACAGCCGCGTCGCCTCGGGCAACGTCAATATGCGACGGATTGAGCGATAGAGCTTGCGCGCGTCACCGCCGGGGAAGTCTGCGCGTGCGGTGCCATAGTCGGGCATAAACAGCGTATCGCCGACGAACGCCGCATCGCCGATCAGGTAGGCCACGTCTGCAGGGGTGTGGCCGGGGACGTGCAGCACTTCGACCTCCAGGGCGCCGATCGCGAACCGATCGCCGTCCTCGAACAGCCGGTCGAAATCCGAACCGTCCGTCTTCAGATCATCCATCGCGAACACGGGGCGGAAGATCTTCTGCACGTCACGGATATGCGCGCCGATCCCGATCCATGCGCCGGTATGCGCCTTGATGAAAGGGGCTGCCGACAAATGATCGGCATGGGCGTGCGTTTCCAGCACCATCGCGACATGCCAGTCGTGCTCGCGCGCGAAGGCGACGATCCGCTCGGCCGAGCGCGTATCGGCAACGCCGCTCGCCATGTCGAAGTCTAGAACCGGGTCGATCACCGCCGCCTTCCGGGTGGCGGGATCGCCGACCAGGTAGCTGATCGTATTCGTCGGCTCGTCGAAGAATGCCTCGATGAAGGGTTGGGTCATGATTCCTCCGTTAGCTCTTGCTAATATATTAGATGATGCTACATAAGCAATGCCTAATGGAGTGGCGACAATGCTTAAACCGCCGATGGACCTGGCGACGTTCGAAGCGAAGGCCGGACAGGTTGCCGACACACTGAAAGCGATCGGCAATGCGCGCCGGCTGATGCTGCTGTGCAAGCTGGTCGAGCATGGCGAGGTGACGGTCGGCGATCTGGCCCGCGATGTTGGCCTGTCGCAGTCGGCCTGTTCGCAGCACCTCGCCAAGATGCGCGACGAAGGCCTCGTCACCTACCGACGGGAGAGCCAGACGCTCTGGTACGCCATTGCGGACGCCCGCGTCGAAACACTGCTCGCCACCCTCTACCAGCTCTATTGCAAGGATTGATGCGATGATGCTTGCGACCCTTTCCCCCACCGATACCCGCGCCGCGATCGATGCCGGTGCGCGTCTGATCGACATTCGTGGTGCCGACGAACATGCGCGCGAGCGCATTCCCGGTGCGATGAACGTGCCGCTCGACCGGATCGGCGATCTCCCGCGTGACGATCGTCCGGTCGTCTTTCACTGCAAGTCCGGGATGCGCACCGCCGCCAATGCGGCGCAGCTCGGTGCGGCAACGGGTGGCGCGCCGGCCTATATCCTCGGAGGCGGCATCGATGCGTGGCGGCAGGCAGGACAGCCCACCGTCGCCGATCGGTCGCAGCCGTTAGAGATCATGCGGCAGGTGCAGATTACCGCCGGTGGGCTGGTGCTGATCGGCGTTCTGCTCGGCGCGTTCGTCACTCCTGGCTTCTTCGGCCTGTCGGCATTCATCGGCGCTGGGCTGATGTTCGCTGGCGTGACGGGATGGTGCGGCATGGCTAGTCTACTGCGCGTAATGCCTTGGAACCGGCGCACGGCCGCCTGAGGCGATCATGGACGCCGCCACCATCCTTGCCGCGCTCGTATCAGGCGGCGTGATTGGGCTAATCCTCGGCCTTGTAGGCGGGGGCGGGTCGATCCTCGCAGTTCCGTTCCTGATTTATGTCGTCGGCGTCGGATCACCACACGCCGCGATAGGAACAGCCGCCGTCGCCGTGACGGTCAATGCTCTCGCCAGCCTAATCGGCCATGCCCGCGCCGGTCGGGTGAAATGGCGGTGTGCCGGCGTGTTTGCGGTGTCAGGGATGATCGGTGCGGCGCTGGGTGCCGAGCTGGGCAAGGCTTTCGACGGCAAACGGCTACTCGTCCTGTTCGGGCTGCTGATGATCGGCGTCGGGCTGTCGATGTTGCACAAGCGTCGCACGGAGGAGGCGCCTGATGTGCGGCTGACCCGTAACAGCGCGGCAACGCTGCTGCCGCGTCTGGTTCCAATCGGGCTGGGCGTCGGGCTTGCCGCCGGCTTCTTCGGGATCGGGGGCGGGTTCCTGATCGTGCCTGGGCTGATCCTTGCAACCGCGATGCCGCTGCCCTTCGCGATCGGCACGTCGCTGGTCGTCGTCAGCGCGCTGGGGTTGACCACCGCCTCGTCCTACGCCCTATCGGGGCTGGTCGACTGGAGCGTGACCGCGATGCTGGTCGCGGGCGGCGTCGGTGGAACGATCGGCGGCATTGCATTGGGCAAGGTTCTCGGCACCCGAAAGGGGCTGCTCGAACGTGGCTTTGCCGCCGCCGTGATTGCAGTAGGAACCTACGCCACGGCATCGTCGCTCTGAACCTGAGCGGCTTCAGCCGACTGCTATCGACGCCCTCGCGCCAACAGCTTTTCACCATCGGGCCTGATCTCGCCCTTCGGCGTAACGTCCGCTGCCACAGGCGCCCGAACAGCAACGGGCCGCCAATCCTGCGGGCTGCGATCCGGCCTGCATCGATATCGGACAGAATGATGCTGCGCTCTGCGTGACGTGCGATCGAGGCGGCCAGCCTGTCGAGTTCGCCACTCGCGGCCAGCACATCCTTGCGGCCCAGAGCCTTGATCGTGCGCTGGCGGACAGTTTTGCCCTCGCGTACGCTCTCGACCAGGTGAAGATAGCGGTGGCCGCGCGCGACTCGTTCGACGACATACATGGCCAGGTTGTTACTGCCCGGACCCGTAAAGATAAACCAGACCGCCAGTCACACGGAAAATGTTGTTAGCACACCCGGTTTTGGCGCCAAATCCACTCCCAGCAATATTAGATACTTACGATCTCGCGTTCCCTGCGTGTTCCGCTAGCACTGTTCAAGTTGGGCCTTGGTGGACACATCCTTCACACCAAGGCACTCCGAACAGGTGCGCGGAATCTCGCGCTTGCACCTGGTTGGCGGCGTTGCGACGGCCGACATGATGGCAACCGCCATACAGCGTACCTGATTGGTGCGATTACCGGATTGGTATTTTAATCGGATTGATCGTCAAAGTCAGGCGAGCAGGGCGAGAATGGTTTCCGAGTGATGCGGCTCGGTATCATTTGATTTTGAGGCATGCCCAAATGCGCAGCGATTACGTATAGGCCAAATGCCTGGATAGCCCGTGAAGGAAAAGATCAGGTTGGCAATCGTGTAGAGCCAGCCAAACACTCCTTCACAGTGCTCCAACAACCGGTCGCGCCAGCACTATCATGCTGAACGGTTCGAGGGTTCGGCGTCTGATTGGATGGCGCCGAGGACGCCGGTTATATTCCAATTCGAGATCATGTTGGCAATCTGCCCTGCCGGCATCGGCCTGCCAAAGAGAAACCCCTGGCCAATATCGCACTGCATGCGCGTCAGATATGCCGCCTGGGTCGGCGTTTCGATCCCCTCCCCAACGGTCTTGATGTCAAGGTTTCGTGCAAGGTCTATGACCGCGCGGACGATGGTGGCGTCTTCCCGCTCTGTCTCATCCAGGCGGGAGATAAAGGACCGATCAATCTTCAATGTATCAACGGGGAACTGCTGGAGGTGCGTAAGCGATGCGTAGCCCGTTCCGAAATCGTCCAGAGCGATCGTGACGCCTGCCTCGGACAAAGTTTCCAGCGCAGTGCTTACCGTATCCGCAAGCTGGCCCACGAAGACAGTTTCAGTGACCTCGAGTTCGAGCACCGAAGGCGGTAGCCCAGCGCGATGCAGCCGCCCCAATATGCGATCGGCAAAGTCGCCGCGCTGAAAATCCGCGGCCGAACCGTTGACGGCGATGCGACCAACCTCGGTTCCGCTGTCCCGCCAATAGAGCAGGTCGGCGATCACCCCCTCCATCATGCGATCGGTCAGTTTCGTCGAAATATCGGGATCACTAAGTGCAGCGCCAATCGCCGCCGGAGAGCGCAACCCCGTCGCGTGATGCCAGCGCAGCAGGGCTTCGAAACCGACGCATTCCCCAGTCCGCAGGCATACCTTGGGCTGGTAGAAGGGAACTATACGGTCGTTGAGCAACGCTTCCCGGGCATCGTAGAGCATCTGGGTTTCGCGCTCGGCGGAAGCCCGCAAATCGCTCTGGAAGCATCGAATTCGGCCGGGCCCCTCCTTCTTTGCCGCGTAAAGCGCCAGATCCGCGCTCTTATGGAGGTCTTCGGGATTCTGGCCATCGCGGAATGCCACGGCTGAACCCGCGCTCAAACTGACGTCGAGTTGGCGGCCCTGGAAGATGACGGGTTTGGATGCTTCGGCGAGAAGCGCCTTAATCGCCCCGATCTCCACTGCATGATCGCCTGGTCCAGGCAGGATAACGGCGAATTCATCGCCGCCGAGACGCGCTACCGTCGCAGACGCCGGGGCACTTGCCACGAGGCGCGCCGCGATTTCCTGAAGAAGCGTATCCCCAGCATCATGGCCCAGGTTGTCATTCGTCGACTTGAACCGATCCACGTCCAGAACCACGAGCTGTACCCGGGTGTCGTCTGCGCGTGCATTTCGAAGGGCCGCGTCAAGGCGCTCACTGAACAGAGCACGATTCGGCAAATCGGTGAGTGAATCGTAGTGCGCCGCCCAGCGCAGCTTATCCTCGTATTGTCTCTGGCTGGTCACGTCCTGAAGCGATCCGATCAGTCGGGTCGGTTGCCCGCCGGCATCGCGCACGACATGGCTCCTGGCCACCAGATAAAGATAAGACCCATCGGCTGCCCGGAAGCGAAACTCCTGCGTCCATTGGACGATGCCGGGGTCACGGATTTGCTCGAAATGAGCCAGCACCTGCCCACGATCATCGGGATGAATCCGTTCGATCCACCAGTTGCGTGAAGTCTCTGTTTGAGTCTCCGGATAGCCAAGGACCGTTGCTGCCGCGCCGCTCCACTCGATGGTGTCACGGGTCAGCGAGACATCCCATATGACGTCGTTGGTAGCCAACGAAGCAAGCCGATAGCGCTCCTCGCTGGACTGCAACGCCTGTTCGGCGATAACCTGATCATCGATATCTTCCAGGTTGCCGTACCAAGCCAGCACATTATCTTGAGCACCAAGGCGTGGGAGGGCCCGGGCACGGAACCAACGAAATCCGCCGACAACGGATTTCAAGCGGTAGCGGACATCTACTTGTCGGTTGATCCCGGCCGCTGCCAGGGCGCCCTTCCATGCCTCGAGAACATGCAGCAGGTCGTCGGGATGAACCGCCGCCGTCCAGCCCCAATTCAGCGCCTCTTGCGTACTTGTCCCGGTGAGGATGGTCCACCGGGGGCTGACCTCGACCACCGCCCCGGTCTCATTCGTAATCCACGGGATTTGCGGATTCAGCTCGACCGAGTGGCGATAGTGTTCCTGACTGGACTGCAATGCTTCTATCAAAGTGGCCATTTCCGCCCCCGAACGGAGCGAATCCTGGAACGCGGCATGGCCTTTTGCCAGCGACCGAAGGATCACGCCGGCAGCGATAGAGAACGCCAGTCCGATGCCCGTATGATACGAATCCCCTGACGTTAACAGCCTTGCGGTAACCGGAAGAGCACCAAAGAGTATCACGAGCCATCCGGCGATCGGAAGCGCGTGGAGACAATAGCAGCAGCTGATCGAACCGATGAACACGTAGACGGCAACGGCCGACGTATGGATCGGATCGGCCTCGCTCATCAGCAAGTATCCCCACCACCCGAATGCTGCACTGATGAGAACGGACGCCGCAACCGTCCCGAGCAAGTGGCGTCGGATTTTTGATAGGGGTGGTATACTCCGTTTGCGGCGCGAGAGCCAAAGCAGGGCGCGCACGCCGATCAGGCCGCTCAGAACCATCGGCACCCCTACGCTGTGGGCGTACGGCACCTCCCCATAAGTTGCCCAGGAAAGGAACAGCGCGTTGAAAAACATCAACGCGTACATCAGCGGAACCTGCGTCTGCAGGCTGGCATATTGCGCCTGTTGCGTCGCGTCTGTGCCGCCCAAAACACGACCGATTGGGCTGGATTTCATTTGACGCCCTTCATATCGTACCATTTCGAATGTAGACGGCTCTGCGTTAACAAAAAGTTTGCTGCCGTTGATGGGGCAGAAAGATTGCGGTTGGGGTCCCGGACTTTTGGCCCCCTAGGCCAAGCGCATGTAACCGAATATTAATCATCTTGGGTATAGCTATCAGGACAAGCTCGCTATTCCGAATGCAAGGTATGTCCACCGATTGATCCGGTTTTTTCACCAGGCCCTGTGCACGCCCTGGCACTGCAACGCTGGAAAGAAGGAGTGCTCCTTCCGGCACCGGTGCCCGTTGTGCCATCACGATTATTCTTCGGATAAGATTCCATGAAGCACGGACCGCGCCTCAATGTTGTCGATATGCGGGCGTCGGCTCGTCAGCCGGTCGACTACGCCGTCATCGGTGAAAATCGCCGGCTCGGCGAAGTGCCGCTGCATATCGTGAACATTTCACCGCAGGGCTTCATGATCCAGGGTGCCCCGGAGATTGGACGTGGGGAGCGTCTCCAACTCCGGCTTCCCGTCATCGGAATGATCGAAGGGCACCTCGTATGGTCTCACGAGGATCGCGCTGGCTTCCAGTTCGAACGCCTGATCCGCGTCGATATGTTCGCTAAGCTGGTCGAACAAATCACGTCACCCCGCCCCCCTAGACAGGGCCGCTGAAGTCAAGGCGTGAAAAGTACGCCTTACGACGCCATGCGAAGATAAGTTCGGCCCAAGGGGGTGCGACTACGAGACCGGGGGTGCTCGCATGACTCGCATGGAGATGTCTCGTAGCCGCGTACCGCGCCTAAACCTCGGGATGTTGAATCGCAAGGGGAAGTGGCCGGGGTGTTGGCGAAGCAGGAAGACTCTCGAGCCCCGGCAACGGCAATCGCCGCCTGATCGAAAGGTCGCGCAAGGCCCGAACCGGAAAGAGCGAGTGAGAAGGCGACGACCCGAATGGGCAAAAATCGAACAGATCTGGAGTAGGAAAACCAGTTAAAAGTCCTGAGCCACGAGCTGGTGAATCAGATTTGAACCTGCTCCGCGGATCACCATACCGGCCAGCGGCCTCTGGAAATCGCCGCAACCAAAGGCCTGACAGAAGACCCCGCTCGATCACTTGCCAACCGGATCAGAAACTTCTTGCATCACGGGCGGCAACCACAGAAATCTTAGACCTGTCACTTTGTGGGCAGGAGTGATCCACGTCTTGCTAGCAGGGCGATATGCTCGTTATCAGGGCGTGATGACTGCCGCCGTTTCCTCCGCCCCTGCCACCGGCCACGCATCCGGTCGGACAAAATCCCTGACGTCGAAGGGGCAGCGCACTCGTTCGGTAATCCTCGACGCAGCCGAGCGCCAGTTCGCCGAACGCGGGTTCGATGGCGTTTCGCTGCGTCAGATCATGGAAGAGGCTGGCGTCCAGATGGGACAAGTCCAGTACTACTTCCCGGCCAAGGAAGACGTAATCGTCTCGGTCCTCGAACGCCGTCTCTCGGAAGTGACGGCAGCCTATCGTGCCTCGGTGGAGAACCTAGAGGCGCGCGCGAAATTGGAACCCATCGGGCTGCGCGCGGTGATCGCGGCGGTCCTGCTAGTGTCGCGCACCTGGCTGGCTTCCGACGATGCCAGTCGGCACCGCTACCTTAGGATGCTGGGCCTTGCGACGATGAGCTTCAACCAGCCGGATTATGTGCGCAGTCATGGGCAGGCTTTCCGCCCCCTTAACGAGCGCGTCATCGCCATGCTGCTGCGGCTGTTTCCGGAGCAGGCGCTCGGCCGCGTGCTTTCGGCCTACCATCTGATCGAGGCCAATCTCCTGTCGGTCTACGTCAACCTAGACGCCCTCTTCGCCCGGCGCGGCGAGGAGCGCAGCGAAGCGGCCGTCCATCGCTATTACGACGAACTGGAAGGGTTCCTCTACGGCGGCTGCCTGGAACTCCTGGGCGACGGCCGTAGGTCAGCCTAGCCATTTCGGCAGTGTCCTCCCCCACAAAATAGTGCGACCGCACTAAATACGAAGCCGGGACGAGTTTCGCACGAGCGGCACCGTTGATCCGGATCATATCGAGGGAGAGGATTATGAGTGGAAATCGCCCAGGCGCGCGGGCCGTTTTCCTTGCGTCCGCATCGTTTGCCATCCTGGCGGCGTCCGGGGCCAACGCCCAGGAAAAGCCCATGGATCAGTCAGGCGACAGCGGCGGTATCGAGGAGATCGTAGTCACGGCGCAGAAGACCTCGGAAAGCCTTCAGCGGGTGCCAATCGCCGTGACTGCGGTAAGCGGCGTCGCTCTCGAGCGGGCGCAGATCAAGGACATTCAGGGGCTCGCCAATTCGATCCCCAACGTCCAGATCAATTCGTTCTCGAACTCGCCGGATTCGGCAGTGTTCACCATTCGCGGCGTCGGCGTGAACGATGCCGATCCCTATGTCGGCACGACGGTCTCGGTGGTGGTCGACGGCGTTCCCGTCGGCGTCAACACTGGCGCGCTGCTGTCGCTCTTCGACATCGAGCGGGTGGAAATCCTGCGCGGCCCGCAAGGAACCCTGTTCGGCGCCAACACCACAGGCGGCGTGGTCAACGTGGTGACCAAGCAGCCCACCGGCAAGTTCGGCGGCGAGGTGCAGGTCGTCTACGGCAACTATAACCGACTGGATGTCAACGCCGCGCTCAACTTCCCGATCACGGAAGGGCTGGCAGGCAAGATCAGCGTGCTGCATACCGGTTCGGACGGTTTCTTCCGGGCCTATTCCGACGGACACCGCCTCGGCAAGCGGGACATGACCTCGCTGCGCGGCTATCTAAAGTACACGGCGGGCGACTATGACGCCACGCTGATCGGCGAATACGATCGCACTCGAAACGGTTCCCAGACCGGCGTGATGATCGCGGGGCCGGGCGAACTGTTCTACGATCTGGTGGAGACCGGTTCCGGCTTCAACTTCCGCCGCGGGCAGAGCAACGACCAGCCCGACTATAACAACCGCGACACTTACAGCGTCACCCTGACCCAGAACCTGACGACCGGCATCGGCGATCTCGTCTCGATCAGCAGCTATCGCAAGTACGACAACGACCTGTACAGCGACGACGATGCGCAGACCGCCGTGCTGCTGCAGACCCACCGCGTTTCCGACCAGCGTCAATTCTCGCAGGAACTGCGGCTGCACGCGGACCTGACGGATTCGATCAAGATGATCGTCGGCGGGTTCTACTTCGATCAGGAGTACGACCGGCGGCAGAGCACCAAGCTTGACGGCTTCCTGCAGGGACTGGGACAGCCGCAGCGCCAGCACCAGAAGAACTGGTCGATCTCCGGTTTCGCGCAGCTCTACGCCCAGTTGACTGACACCCTGCGCCTCCAGGGCGGCATCCGCTACTCGCACGAGAAGACGACGGCGCTTTCGTCCACCGCCAACAGCTTCACCACCACGCCGGGCGGCTTCGCCTCATTCGACGACCCGATCATCCCCGGCAGCCTGATCGTGGCGACCGGATCGAAGGCCTGGAACAACGTGGGCTACAAGATCGGGCTGGACTGGCAGGCCACGGATACGGTGCTGGCTTACGGCTACTATGCGCGCGGCTTCAAGTCGGGCGGCTTCACCGGGCGCATCGCGGTGGCACAGGACATCGGGCCGTTCGACCCCGAGCATCTCGACACCTTCGAGGCCGGCATCAAGGCGGACCTGTTCGACCGGCATCTGCGCCTGAACCTTGCGGCGTTCTACAACGACTACAAGGACATGCAGGTCACCCAGAACCTGACTTATCTTGATGGCAAGAACTCCGCCGCGATCCGCAATGCCGGCGGCGCCAAAACCAAGGGCTTCGAGCTGGAGGCCACCGTCATGCCGGTGGAGGGCGTGACGCTGAACGGTGCGATCGCCTATCTCGACGCCTACTACACCAAGTACGACACCTTCGTGCTCGATGGCGCGGGCAATACGGTGCCGGTGAGCTATGCCGGAAACCGGCTGATGAACGCGCCGAAATGGAATGCTTCGGCAGGTATCACCGTCTCCCGGCCGCTGGGCGGCGGCGAGGTCACTGCGACGGGGCAGTACACATACACCGGCAGCAAATACACGGCGTTCACGGATCGACCCACCGAACTGGTCACGCCAGTGAATCTCGTGAATGCCACGGTGTCATGGTCGCCGGAAAGCGAGCAGTGGTCGATCGGTATCTGGGGCCGCAACCTCTTCAACGAAAAATACTACGGCCAGAAACTGACCCTCTTGGGCATCGGCACGCTCGCTTCGCTCGGAAACCCGCGCGAGTACGGTTTCGACTTCAAGGTGCGCTGGTAAAGGCGCCGGGGCCGACTGCACGCATCCCCCGATCCCTATTGGCGGTCGACCCTTTCAACATTTTTGACAAATGAGGATGACGAACATGACTGCAATGCCGATGGAAGTTCGCACCGCCCTCCAGGATCTGATGACCGCCTATTGCTATGCGGTCGACAAGCTGGACGACATCGACGAACTGCTCGACCTCTTCACCGAAGACGCGATGCTCGATTTCAGCCGCATCGGCCTGCCGCTGATGTCCGGACGCGCAGAGATTCGGGGTTTTTTCGACGGCGTCTTCGCCGACATGACCCATCACGCGCACTATATCTCCAACTTCCGCCCCGTGGCCTGGGACGGCACGACCGGGGCGATGACCGCTTACGTCACCGGGCTCGGCCGCTCGAAGGACGGCAACACCGTGGACGTGAAGGTCCAGTACACCTTCGAGGCGGCCGCGCAGCCGGACGGCACCTGGAAGTGCCATCACTATTCGATGTTCGCGATGATGCCGCTGCCGGGGTCGCTTGCCGAGATCCACGGTGAGCGCTGAGCACAACCGAACCCTTCACTCAATCTGCGAGAGGTACCATGGCCACCACCGCTGAAAGCCGCCCTGCCTATCCTACCCACCCCGACGCGCGCCCCCCCGCCGCGCGCGGCGATGCCATTACCGGCGACCGGTACTGGTCGAAGGAGTTCGCCGAGCGCGAATGGGAGCACATGTGGAAGAAGGTCTGGCACCTTGGCGGGCGCCTCTCGCAGTTCGAGGAAGCGGGCGACTTCGTCATCCATGAGTTCAAGCATGAATCGGTCATGATGGTGCGGCAGGAAGACGGTGCCATCCGCGCCTTCTTCAACGTGTGCATGCACCGCGGCAATCGTCTCGTGAACGTGTCCGAAGGCGGCGTGAACGGCAGCTTCGCGTGCCCCTATCATGGCTGGAAGTGGGGCATTGACGGCAAGCTGGACTGGGTACAGGACCCGGAGGATTTTGCGCAGGGCGATCCTTGCGGCAAGCTCAGGCTCAAGGAACTGCGCTGCGAGACGTGGGGCGGGTTCGTGTTCTGGACCTTCGATCCTCAGGCGAAGCCGCTACTCGAATATCTCGACCCCATTCCCACGCTGTTCGCCAATCGCGACCTTGAGAACTACACCCGAGTGGTGTGGCGCACGCTGCGGGTGAACACCAACTGGAAGTTCGCATCGGACAATTTCAACGAGGCTTACCACATCCCGGTCGTTCATCCGCAGTTCCAGCCGATGATAGATGACCACTACTCCACCTCGATCTTCGAGATGTACCCCAACGGGCACAACCGCATGATCGAGAAGTTGCAGCCGTCCAGCCGCTATCCGGACGCCCAGCAGGTCAAGCCGTTGTGGGCGCAGGTCTTGCGCGAGTGGGACCTCGATCCGGCCGACTTCGAGGGTCGCGCCCAAGAAGGTCGCGTGGCTCTCCAGCAAGCCCGCCGCGCGCTTGGGCCGGCACGCGGATATGGCTATTTCGATGCGCTGACGGACGATGAACTGACCGACCAGATGCATCATACCTGCTTCCCGAACCTGACGCTGACCGCAACGGTCGAGGGTCTCCATGTCTTCAGGACCGAGCCCGACGCGAATGATCCGAACTGGTCGACTTTCGATTACTGGTATCTCGTGCCCAAGGTGGGGGGAGAAAACGAAGCGGCAACGCTTTACGGCATGCGGCCCGTCGTCGAGGCCGAGCAGGAATCCGGCGACTTTGGCGAGTATCGCACGACCATCGCCCAGGGTGACTTCCTCGAACAGGACCTCTCGCTTGCGGTTACACAGCAGAAGGGCCTGCGGTCGATGGCGTTCGAGGACTGCTATCTCGCCGGGCAGGAAATGCGGGTGCGGCGCTTTCACGAAGTGATCAACGACTATTTGGAGGGCCGGCGCTGAGCGCCGTCCCTGAATGGGAGAATACTGACATGGGGCGAGTAGCAGGGAAGGTAGCACTGATCACCGGCGGCGCGTCGGGGCTGGGGCTGGAAGACGCCCGATTCCTTGCGCGCGAAGGCGGGAGGGTGGTGATCACCGACGTGCAGGACGAACAGGGGGAGAAGCTTGCCGCGGAAATCCCGGGCGCGCTCTACCTCAACCACGACGTGCGCGACGAGCAGAGGTGGCATGAGGTCGTCGAGCGGACGGTGGAGCACTTCGGCCGGCTCGACGTGCTGATCAACAACGCGGGCCTCGTGCGCTTTGCCTCGGTAGAGGACTTGTCCTACGCCGACTACAAGCTGCAGGTGGAAGTGATGCTGGACGGCACGTTCCTTGGCTGCAGGGCGGCGCTCCCCGCCATCGCGCGGAGCGGTGGGGGCTCCATCGTCAACATGGCCTCGATCGGCGGGATGAAGGGCATTTCCACCATCCCTGCTTATGCCGCCGCCAAGGGCGGCATCATCTCCATGACCCGCTCGATCGCGGTGCACTGCCAGGAACAGGGCTATCGCATCCGCTGCAACTCGATCGCGCCGGGCGGCATTTCCACGCCCATGACCACGCAGGCGGTGGCCGCCCTCGATGCCGACGATCCCGGCCTCAAGCAGAACCGGGACTTCGGCATGGGGGTACCGGCGGACGTCGCGAACCTTGTCCTGTTCCTTGCGTCCGATGAATCGCGCCACATCACCGGCACCAACATGGTCATCGACAACGGCGAAACCATCAACTGACGTGTAGAGGACAATGAGGATGACAGCCGAAGACATGATCGATTTCGTCGACCGCCTCTATGCCGCCACGGGCGCGGGAGACTGGGAGACTGCGTCGGATATGCTGACCGACGACTTCGTCGCGCGCGAGGCGGATGGACTGCCGATGGCGGGGGAATATCGCGGCAGGGACGGGCTTCGTGCGCTCTACGGCCGTGTCATGGGCCTGTGCGACGTCGTGGCCCTGGATCGAGTGGAGACGACCGCCGGCAAGGACCACGCCGTGACGATCCTCTCGCTACGCTTTGCCGACCCAGCCCTTGCCCCTGCGGAGATCTGCGAGATGTTCCGCTTCCGTGATGGCAAGTGCTGCGAGATCAAGCCGTTCTATTTTGATCCCGCATCGTTCATCGCCGCAGCAGATGTGAAGGCCGCATCGGCTTGATCATTCTGCGAGGCGCTGTGCCGATGGGAAACGTGTGAGTGTCGACAAGACAACCGCAGGGCCGTTCCCTGCGTCGAGGGATGCCCGAAGGATGGCCATGAGCAACACCAACTTCATTGTCGTAGGCAGCGGCGCAGCCGGTCTCGTCGGTGCGATCACGGCGCATCGCGCTGGATTGCGTCCTGTCATCATCGAAAAGGCCGACCTCTGGGGCGGCACCACTGCCATCTCGGGAGGCGTGCTGTGGGTGCCGAACAATCACCTCATGACGGCCGGCAAAGACGATACACCCGAGGCGGCATGGCAATACGTTCTTTCGCTGATCGGCGAGGACGCCGACGATCGCGCAATCCAGAAGGCCGAGGCGTTCCTCGCGCATGTCGCGCCGATGGCCGAATTTCTCGCCAAAGAGGGGGTGGCATGGAAAGTTAACAGGGACCATCCGGACTATTATCCGGGCGTTCCGGGAAGTAGTCGCGGCAGGACGCTGGAATCCGAGGTCGTCGACGGCAAAGCGCTTGGCCGTCTTTTCGATACCATGCGCACCCATGACCTCGACATGCCCGCCATCGACAGCGAAGGGCTGGCAAGCCTGACGCGCGCGTGGCGCGGACCGGGCCTGCTGCTGAACGCTGCACGAGTGGCGCTGTCGCATAAGGTGAGCACCCTGCGCGGCCGCAAGCCGCTCGGTCTCGGACGGGCGCTGGTGGCTTCGCTCATGCGCATTGTGGACCGGCTCGGCATCCCCGTACGAATGTCGACTGGACTGGTCGATCTCGTGGTGGAGAACGGCGCCGTGGTCGCTGTGATCGTCGAGCAGGCGGGCGCGCGCAGCCGGATGGAGGCACCTGCCGGGGTCCTTCTCGCAGCCGGTGGTTTTTCGCGCAATGCCAAGCTGCGCAAGGAACTGCAGGGGGTGGAGCGAAGCTGGCCGAACGCGATTCCCGAAGATCAGGGCGATGCTCTGCAGGCGGCCCGAGCGCTTGGCGCCGCCACCGAACTGCTGGACGGTCGCTGGTGGATGCCCTCCATCCAGGTATCTCCCGAGCAGATGGGCCTTGCACTTGGTCTGCGAGCGCTGCCGGGGAGCATGATCGTCGATGCTCGGGGACGGCGATACATGAATGAGGCCGCCAATTACATGACCGTTGGACGCACGATGTTCGACCACGGCGCGGCCGATGAAAGCCACTGGCTCGTCATGGATGACCGTTTCCTGCGCCGCTATATTTTCGCCGAACTTTCGCGCAAGGTGGTCCGCAAGCGAATGATGGATCACGGATTCCTGTTCCGTGCCGACACTGTTGAGGAACTGGCAAGGCAATGCGGGATGGATCCTGCGACGCTGCGCGGCCAGGTCGATCGCTTCAATGGCTTTGCAATCACCGGCGAGGACCTGGATTTCCATCGCGGTGCTTCGGAATACGATCGCCACTGGGCTGATCCGGATCAGCACCCGAATCCCAGTCTTGGCCTGATCGATAAGGGCCCGTTCTGGGCAGCTCTCATTCGGCCGGGTGATCTGGGCACCAACGGAGGTATCAGGACAGACAACCTTGGGCAAGTGTTGACGCAGGACGATCGCCCGATCCCTGGGCTGTACGCTGCGGGCAACAGTGCCGTTTCGCCGTTCCGATATACCTACCCTGGAGCGGGGGCGACTATCGCGGCTGCTGGTACCTTTGCTTTCATTGCGGCCCGGCATGCGTCTTCAAGGAGCACGAACTAAGCTGTAGGTGTTGTGCGCTTGACCTAGATCGCCATCACCCGCTCGAAAGTCTGGGGTCAAAGCTCTGCTCGGCGATCGATGCTATGATGTCAACTGGTTCCGCAAGACACCCGCCAAACGGAACATAACTGCTTGCATCGCCGCAACTGTCATCTTTTGGTTCATCAACGTATCTCAGGTCAGAAGCCAAGGCTGTTCAGTTCTCTCAATTGAAGCGTAACTTGGCAAGCGCCTCGAAGGGTTCTGTCGCAAATTCCTCCGTCGGGTAAATCGGGCCCTCGAGAACCAAGCTTCACGCCGCCAACAGGTTGAACTGATGTCCCAGAGACGGATTTTGGGTATCAGGTACCAGCATCTGGCCTTTGCGGATCATGTGGATCAACTCGATGCCGGTCAGGATGGCAGCGGCCGACGCGAGCGACTTGAAACCCAGCATCGGTCGAATACGGCGCTTATACCAAACCCCATTAATCAGAACCCATGTGCCCATTTGCGGATGCCGATGGACATGATGCGCCATGGCTGATCGACGAGCTTGTTCCAGGCGAAGCAGCAGTGATCGACGATATCGTCGTAAGATTTAAAGATGCGGTTCGAGAGCCAGTTGTCGCGCATGAACTGCCAGATGTTTTCGACCGGGTTGAGTTCAGGACATCGTGGCGGCAGCGGCATCAGGGTGATGTTTGGCGGAATGACCAGTTCGGCCGATCCATGCCATCCGGCCTGATCGAGAATGACCACGGCATGTGCGCCCGGCGCGACGTGAAAGGCGATTTCCTCGAGGTGCATCGTCATCGCCTCGCTGTTGCAGGCGGGCATGACGATGCCTGCCGCCTTGCCCTCCAACGGGCAGATCGCTCCGAAGATCCAGGCCGAGGATCGGCGCTGATCTCTTGGGGCGCAAGGCCGGGTGCCGCGCTTGGCCCAGCGCCGGGTCAATTTGGTCTGCTGGCCGATCCGCGCCTCGTCCTGCCACCACAATTCTACGGGCGTTCCTTGGGGCAAGCTTGCAGTGATGCTTGCAAGGCGGGTGGCGAAGTTTTTTTAAAATCGGCAATATCGTCAGTCTTTTGGCTGTTGTGACGCGGGCGGGCCGAGAGCTTGCGGTAGCCCAGGGCGCGCATCTCCCGGCTCAGCGATTGCGGGGAAATCGACAGGCCAAACTCGTCCCACACCCATTGCGCCAGATCGACAAGCCGCCAGCGAACCACACCATGCGCGGACGGGATCGGCCCTGCCTCCACCTGCGCGGCCAGAGCCCGGCGCTGCTCATCGCCCAGGATTGAAGGCTTGCCGGGGGCTTTGCGCGATTTGAGCCCGTCAGGGCCTTCGGCGTTGAAGCGGATTACCCAGTCACGCACGATCTGGAGCGTCACACCGCCAATCTTCGCCGCATCACTCCGCCTGCCGCCATCCAGGATCGAGGCCATCGCCAAAAGCCGCCGCACCTGCTGCGCATCATCGCTGCGCCGGGCAAAAGCTCGCAAGTCTGACCCTGAATAATCGCTTCGCACAACCAACGACGCCGCCATCACAAGCCTCCATCTGCTCGCGATGGTGAATCAGAAAAATCTGCTCTTGGGAATCCCAATGAGTCAGCCTCAAAGGGATTTGGTATTAATGCGCCGATGGTCCTGCTCGATCCGGTTTTTGATGTATTGGCTTTGCCGCACTTGAGCGGCTCGGCGTCGGAGCGCGCCTTCAGACGCGCCTCGCCATGGCACAGCCGCGCGGCCTCAAGATTGGTCTGGCTGCCGTCGATGGTGACCTGCTGCGGAAGGCCGTGCCGTTCGTAGGCCTGGCGGAAGAAGGCCTCGGCATCCTTGAGGTTACGCGTTGGCGAGAACCGGGAACCGGAAATCGACGGTGGCGCCTGACTTGTCTATCGCCCGGTACAGGTACCGCCATTCGCCCTTCACCTTGATGTAGGTCTCGTCCACGTGCCATTTCGCCATCACCGGGCGCTTGCGGGCATGAAAGGTTCCAGCAACTCCGCGGAAAAGTGGAGCACCCAGCGATGAATCGTCGAGTGATCGACACGAATGCCGCGTTCGGCGATCATCTCTTCCAGATCCCGGAGGCTCAGGCCGTAGCTCAGGTACCATCGCACGCACAGCAGGACCACTGATCGGTTAAAATGGCGGCCTTTGAACATTCTTTCTCTGCGCGGAAATGCCAACAAACGCCTCCCCTACCGTCACCCGCAGAATTTTGCGACAGAACCAGCGCGCGCCCCAAGACGGCGGTCAAGCCCCGCCGCCGCCCTTCGGTGGCAGCAAGACCGGCGAGCCAGGCTATGTTCGGACCAGGCGTCAGCTCGATCAGCAGGACGGCAAGCGCAAACCCAAGTAGGTCCAAATGTGTCTCCCCCTTCGACTAGACGCTGGTGCCGAGTGCCAGTCCGATACCCGCCGTGAGCGCCATCGCTAGTGCGCCCCAGAAAACGACACGTGCGACAGGCTTCAGCGGTCGCGCCCCGCCAGTGACTGCACCGATCCATCCGAGCAGAGCAAGGAATAGGAGCGATGCGACCGCCTCGCCGGGGACAAGCAGGGCCTGCGGGAGTAGCATCGCGACCAGCAGCGGAAGAAGGGCGCCCACGGTGAAGGTGCCTGCCGAGGTGAACGCCGCGGTGATCGGGCGTGCGGAGGTTATTTCGGTAATGTGAAGTTCCTCGCGGGCGTGAGTTCCCAGCGCGTCAAACGCAGTCATCTGTTGGGCAACGGTTCGTGCGACATCGGCATCGACACCCCGCGCCCGGTAAATACCGGCGAGTTCCTCGAGCTCGGCTTTGGGGCCTGTGGCCAGCTCGAGCCGTTCACGTTCGAGATCCGACTGTTCGGTGTCCGACTGTGAACTCACGGAGACATATTCGCCAGCGGCCATCGACATCGCTCCGGCGACAAGACCCGCGACCCCGGAGACAAGGATCGCCGAACGCGGCGCTGCAGAGGCGGTAACGCCGATGATGAGGCTTGCGGTCGAAACAATGCCGTCATTAGCGCCGAGCACGGCCGCACGCAGCCAACCGATGCGATAAACGAGATGGTTTTCGCGGTGGCTTCTCATGCATCTTTTCCTTGTTGCAAAATTTTCGATTCTTTTTATCTCGTCACCATCGATGAGATCTTCGACCATTAAACTGTCTATAATCGCGGAGTCCGCCACGGATTACGTTCTTACGACGTTCAATAGGTCCGTTTATAGGAAATTCGTCTACTAATCGGGTGGGCAGTCATCCCTGTCCCTATTTGTCATTCGGATGCAACTTGGACATCCTGTGTTTGGTTGACAACTGCCGTTCCCAGGATGCACCGTGGCTTTGTCCTACTTTGCGCGTAGGCCACGTTACCAACCTACGATCGCACCCGCGACAACACCCGCGCCGCGACACCGCTCTGCACCTGGAGCTGTCGCCCGTAACGCAAGGCGGTCGAAGGCGATGACCAGCGCAGCGTCAGCGCGATGCCTGCGCCGTCCTCGCCCGCGGCGAACAGGTCCTGGGTGAGCCCGACGCGCAGCGAATGGGTGGACAGCGTCTTGATGGCAGTGTCCAGTTCGCCCGCTGGCAGATCGACCAAGCCGGCGCGAGCAGCGCCGAGAGCGATCCGGCGGTAGATGCCGGTGACGCCCTGTCGAGTGAGGGGTTCACTGCCGACGGTATAGGTGACAAGCAGGGAAGCACCGGCTTCATCGGTCTCGCCCCAGCGGGCGTCGGCGATTTCCTTGGCCCGCTCGCGGCGGCGATCGACCCCGACCCTGCGAAACAATACCCCTTCGCTGATCCCGCTTTCCGAGCGCCAGACGGCGATCCGCCGCATGGTGTCGGCCGACAGCCAGGCCCAGGCACCGAGACCTTCCTGATCGGTCTTGGAGCGGGGCAGATGGAGCAGGCCGGTGCCGTCGCCCTGCGGGCGTAAATCCTTGATCTCGATTGCGGTGAGTTCGCTGACCCGAAGCCCGGCATCGTAGCCGAGCGACAGCAGGGCGGCATCGCGCACGCCCTGGACATCGCTGCTGCACGCCTCGAGCAAGGCGGAGATCGTGAACCCGCCGGCGCCGCCGAGCGCGCCGCCGAAGCGCAGCGGTGCGGCCTGGCGCTGCGCGGCGCCCTTGCGGCGGCGCTGCGCGCGCAGCGCATTGCGCACCATCGGGGCCGAAGTCGGCGGCAGCTCACCGCCAAGGTCGAGTATGCGGTGCACCGTCGCGAGACTAGCGATCCGGCGGCTGAGCGTAGCGGGCTTCTTGCCGTCGGCTTCGAGGATGCGCAGATAGCGCACCAGGTCTTCAGGATCAGCCGGCAGCGCGCGGCGGTGTTCGTGCGCGCACCAGTCGAGCCAGCAATCGAGATCGGCGGCAATCGCCAGCTTCGACGCGGGCGCCATCGCCTCGAGCGCGGTCTCGATGCCGATGCCGCTGACGGGGGGCATGTCCTGCGGTGCGGCGCGGCCGAGCGTTGTCATCAGGCGTTCGTCGGGCGTGGGGGCATTGGCGCGCCGCGCATGGCGACGCGGCAGCGGCCCGGAGGCACGCACCATGATCGTGGTCGCGTGCACCGGCGTGGCTGGATTGCTCTGGGATAGTGGATGCACGCCAGAATTTGGCATGCCTGTCTCATCCGGCACGCCGAGATCCGCCAAAGCTAGTGTGTCATCGGGGACTGATTGAGCCTCGTTCGGATCTTCGTGACTCACGCCCTGCCCCGCCGTTCTGTTGTCACCGATAACCACACTGTCATTACCATAACACACGATTATGGAAAGTGCCTATCTGCGGCATGTCACGGAGCAGGAGGCGTGGCTCGAACACCTTCGTCGAGACTCATTGTTGGCGGAGTTGCATGCGAGAGGATGCAGGTCTAGGCTGTGACCTGTTACCGCGCCGACCGCAAGCGAGCCCATCATGACCGTTCAGATCAACATCACGCCCAATGGCCGCATGAGCCTGCCGGCTGACATCCGCAAACGCCTGGGCCTGAATGGCGGCGGTGCGATCTATCTTGATGAAACCGACGACGGTGTGGTGCTGCGCACTGCCGCCCAGGCCGTGGCCCGCGCACAAGCGCTGGCCAAACGCTACACCGGCGACAAGCCGGACAGCTCAGTTGAAGCCTTTCTCGCCAACCGCCGCGAGGATAGCGGCGAATGAGTGAAATCGTGCTCGATGCCTCTGCGCTGCTGGCCATGCTTAAAGGCGAGCGCGGCGCCGCCAAGGTTGCCAATGCCATCGCCGGCGCGCGGATCAGCGCGGTGAACTATGCCGAGGTCGTCAGCCATTTTGTGCACGCCGGCATGCCGGAACGCGAAGTGGACGCCATGCTCGATCCGCTGCCGATGACGGTCGTGCCGGTGGACAAGGCGCTGGCTCAGTTGGCCGGTCGTCTGCGGGCGGTGACCTCGGAGGTTGGCCTGTCGCTCGGCGATCGCTGCTGTCTCGCGCTTGCCCGCCGTGACGGTCTGCCCGCGTGGACCAGTGATCTCGCCTGGAAAGCCATCGCCGATGCTGCGCAGGTCAAGGTGGTCGCCATCCGCTGACTGCGAACGGCGCGTACGACGCCGGTTCGGAGCGCGTTAGCCGATCGGGATCGGCCTGCTTTGCTCGGCACACATGGCGTTGAACGCGGCCTTTTCCCCCTCGATATTGTCGCGGATCCACTCAGGGTGGGCTTGCACCCGCTCGCGAAGTTCGCGAGGCCAGCGGTCGCCGTCCCGCGCGAAATTGAACGCCAGATAAATCAAGCCGCCGCGCGACGCTCGGTCGAGAAGCCACTCCAAATTCTGATGCGTCCGCCCTCGAAGCACATGCCAACTCATCATATGGCTGACCTGCTCCGGCGCCAGAATCGTGACGACCGCGCTGAGCAGCCAAGCTCGCCACAAAGGAGAGCATTCCGAATAGACCAAAGGATCCCATTTCCACGGCGCCTGGTTGGGCGTGAACGGCAGCGTTCGGGATACGAACGCATTGATCATACTGCCGTAATTGCGGACCGGCGTCGTCAGCAGCCACACCAGGTCCGTGATAACCGCCAGCAACTGCCGAGGCCGCACCACCCCGACGCCAGGGAGCACGGCATAATGCCCCAGGATAGCCCGGCGCACTTCGCGCTCGAACGCGAACAGCGTGTTCAGCGCGAACTCGGACTGCGGTGTCACCTCGTTATAAGGTGGCCGCGGGGTGATCGACTGCTGCAGGCGCAGTGGGGCGCCGCAATCAGCACAGACAAATTCCACCCGCGCGCCATATAAGAAACGGGGTGGCTTGCGAGGCTGACAGCGCTGGCAGGAATCGTGACGCCAGGTGTGATGGCGATGACAGAAGATCAGCGGAAACGCGGTTTCGCGGTCCAGGTAGGCCCCGCCCGTCGCGTGCGCCTCTGCAAGGCACATCGCACACCAGGCCAGATCGATATGGCTCAGGGCGCGTTTTTGATGTCCAGCTGTTTGCGGCAACCAGTCGCTCATCAGACCGGGCCAGACGTGCGCCAGATCCAGCGCTTGCAAGCGTGCCGGGGGCACACGGCAAGCGGCAGCGAGCTGCGCCGCCTCAACCGGGTCCAGCGCAATGTCGGGCCGTGCCAGGCGACCGGCGTGGGGTGCGAGCCATTGCCGCAGTTCCTCCCCATCAAGATCGTACAGGGCGGCTGTGCGACCGAGCCACGAGGAAATCAACTCGTCTTCATGGGGTCGGGGCGCGGCGGGCAGTACCACCCTCGACATGCACGACCTTCAGACCGAGGCCGCATCGGCGCGAGCCTGCCCACGCCGCCGCGCCAGAGTCTTCATGCTGACCGACGGCAATATCAGATCGGCCGCGTCAAGGTCCCGGACGGTGATATGCTCGGCGCCCGTTTCGATCGCTCGCACCGCCAGCGTTTCGACCAAGCGGAATATCCGTCCGGTGTTACCATCACTGAGGTCCAGGATCGCCTGGCGGCATCGCTCATCTGTCAGCTCCGATGATGCGCGGAGCGGCAGGATGGCGCTCATCGTCATCAACAGGAGTTTGAGGGGCTCGTCATCCTGCCAGCGGGTTAGTTCGACGGCATCGAAGCGTTCGGCAAGGGCGGCGTCGGTCAGGAGCGCAGCTCTCGCCTCGTGGTTCCCCGTGCATACGATCGGTATCCGCAGATCATTCGCGAGATAACGCAGCGTGTTGAGGAAGATACGTTGTTGACGCGCGGTGCAGGCCAGCATGTGGTTGATCTCATCCAGGATCAGCATGCGCGCGCCGACTTGCGTCATGAGGCGGCGTGCGAGGTGCCGCGCGCGGCCGACTTCGGTTCGTCCTTCCGACCACGCGACCCGGCCCGAATATCCAGCCCCCAGCGCTTCGAGCAGTTCCCCGTAGAATTCGCCTTCGGTGGGCTGCGGTGGCAACTGGACCGTGACGACCGGAATGGAAGCGACGCCGGTGCTGTCATCGAAACCGCGCGGGTTCTCCGCTCCAAACCGTTCGACAATGCGCGTCTTGCCCATGCCCGTCTGCCCGTAGACGAGCAGGCAGGGCATGCGGGTGCGCGTGGGATAGTCGAGCATGGTTTGCAGCGTTGTGCGCACCGTCTCCGCCTTGGGAAATCCTAGCCAGCGGTCCTGCCGGATCCAAGCGATGCGCTCGGTATCGGGCCGCAGCGCCCGCTCGCGATAGCCTTCGGCCAGATGGGTCAGATCGGTCATCGCTGTAAATCTTCAACGACGAATGGAAGCGTCGGTGGCGGCGCCGGCTTGGCATCTATAGAAGCGTGAACCGCTACAGGCGGACCGAGCCGCCGAGCCTGTACTTCACGAGCCCGGCGCGCGTCGGCCAGCGCATTGCGGGTCCGTTGCAGCGTCAGCCGTGCGGCCTTGGTCTTGTGTGCCGCCTCGGTGACAATCATGCGCTGGGTCTCTACTGCCTCGAAGATCAAGGCCTCGTTCCTGGCATTGCATCCTTTCTCGCGAAGCTATAGCGCGACGATCTGGATGAGAGGCCGCATTGCCTCACCCTTTTTGCTCCTGAGTGACAGGCCGTTGCCTCATCTAGAATGCTCCCGGCAACGGTCGGGAGGGAACGATGAGGAAGATGAGCATGGCAACGCGGAAAGAATTGATCGAGGCGGTCGGCGCGCGATACCGGGCATGCGATCGGTCGAGTAAGGGCAAGGTGCTCG
>Ga0308159_1001515_pt1 | contig 32785 bp, 30 predicted proteins | sample PhyCR1_FD_201040 | JGI IMG/M metagenome (GOLD analysis project Ga0308159, IMG submission 201040) | Phyllosphere microbial communities from UC Gill Tract Community Farm, Albany, California, United States - DLSLC.R1 | ecosystem: Host-associated > Plants > Phyllosphere > Unclassified | place: USA... | reverse complement strand
CAGGACCGTGAAACGACTTCGCGCCGATGATAGTGCTGCAACCAGTGTGAAAGTAGGTCATCGTCAGGCTTGTTACTCCCAAAAACCCTCGTTACGAAAGTAGCGAGGGTTTTTGCTTTGCGGCGGCGAAAACACGCATCCATCCCATCCGGTTGCATGCAATTCCACAGGCCCGCGTTGATTAGCATTGCGCTCCTGCTCTCATTAGCCGATCTCGACTCGAGTGCCAGTGTCGCTTAAGTCTGTTGCCCATAGGATCGGCCCGGACAAAGCTCCCAGACGATACACGCCCTTCAATTGGATATCTTATCCACCGCCTGTCGCGCCCACAGTCCTACGCGTCGATCGCACGACATCAAGTTGAAAACTTAGTATTTGGGGAGCAAACAGGGCGCAAAGGAGCGTCCAGTGTGGCCTCGATAATTCGTTAACTTAGTTTATGCGCAGGGCAGCCTTCGAGTTTGCGCAGGACTTATCTTATCCACAGCCCCGAGACACTCCCTCGACACCCATCACTGATGACTTGATCAAGCAACATCCGAACGAGCACTAACGAGCACTGAGTGACCTCACCCAGGCACCCAACCCTCGAAACCACTAGACAATAAAAAAGCCGGCAATACCGGCTTTTTAATGAAGCAGTGCTGATGCAGTATCAGAACTTGTAAGCGACACGTGCCACAGCGAAGTTCACGCCGCCGTTGGGCTGCTTGATGCCACCGTTGGAGAAGTGCTGCAGGCGGATGCCCAGGTCCAGGCCATTGCTGAACACATAGCCGGCACCGATGTGGTCGCCGAACTGGAAAGCGGTGGACAGCACCTTGTCGTTATTGCGATACAGCTTGGAGAACAGGTGCACGCCGATACCTGCTTCGCCGTAGAAACCCTTGCCATCATCACGCTGGAAGCGCAGCACCGGGGTCAGGCCCAGGTCGACCAGATTGCCGCTGTCGTTGGTGTTGTTGTAGTGGTTCATGCGCCAGTTGGCCAGCGACAGATCCCAGTAGCCACCGATATGGGTGCCGTTCGATTGCCAGAAATTCCAGTTCGGGCCCCAGTTGAACTGCGCGCCCAGGCGCACCAGTTGCGTGCTATTGCCGGTACCGTATTCAACCGACACGCCGTCGATGGCGTAGCTCGGGGACTGGATGGCGAAAGCGGCGACGCCGGCAAATGCGATCTTGGCAACCAGGCTCTTCAATTTAGTCATGGATATTCTTTCAGCGCGTAAATAGTTTTGAAGGTTCTTTGCGAGGATTCAGCGCAGACCGTGCAGTCCGCGATAACGCGCTATTCTCTCATAATCATCACAAAAGCATACTCGTGTGTCTGTTTTTGGCGCCTCTACGCCACATCCGCGCGCGGCCTCAGGGGCGATAGCTGTATTCCAGCCGTCCCGGCACGGCCACTCGGATCGCCAGTACGTGGCCCGAGAACGGGTACTGCGCCAGCTCTGCCTCGCTACGCCCATTGCGCCCGGTGGTAATGAACAGCGTGCGCAGATCAGGGCCGCCCAGGGCCACCATGGTCGGGCAACGTGCGGGCAGGCGGATTTCCTGCAATATCTCGCCCTGCGGCGACAGCCTCAACACCCGTCCGCCTTCGAACATCGCGCACCAGTACGCTCCTTCGCTATCCACCGCAGCGCCATCCGGACGGCCGCCGTAATCGGGCGCAGTCTTGTCGCTGTCGAACTGACGAAGCAGGCGGCAGTTGCTGGTCTGCCCGGTGGCCAGGTCGTAGTCGTAGACATTGATCCGATGCGCCGGCGTGTTGGAGTGATACATCAGGCGCTGGTCCGGACTGAAGGCCACGCCATTGGACGTCGTCACGGCATGATGGGCATCACGCAGGGCGTTGCGTTCGAAACAGTAGAGCGTGCCGGCCTCCCGATCGCGGGGCTCGTAAATGGTGCCGCACCAGAAACGACCGGCGGCATCGCAGCGGCCGTCGTTGAAGCGAATCCGACCGGTGTCATACGGAGCAGCCAGCATGGCCGACAAGGCGCCATTGCCGGTATTGAGATGAAACATGCCAGTACGCAGAGCCACCACCAGGCCGCCCTGGGCGTGTTTGACTATGCTCCCGGGTTCTTCCGGCATGTCCCAGCGCTGGTGTTGCTGGGTATCGAGCACCAGTCGGTGAACCGACTTGCCAGGGATATCGATCCAGTACAGCGCACCTTCCTCCGCATGCCATAAGGGCGATTCTCCCAGCAACATGGGCTCGGGTGAAATCGCGGTAATGCTGTCGGCAGAGAAATTGAAGGGCACTGGAGGCATGGGCGTACTAGTTCACAGGAATAAGGGAGGCCTCATTATGCCCCTGTGCTGCAGTTTGATAAACCTGATCAGCAAACCTCCTCTGTCACTCGCCCTGGAAAGCAGAACGGCATGCTTTACGCATGCCGCTATCCGTTCGCCGGCCGTTGCCCGCCAATGGGACCGAGGGCCTGAAGAACAGGTACTTCAGGCCCTCGGTCCCATTTATCGCGAGTGAATCAGTTGGACCAGCCACCATCTATCATGTGGATCGAGCCGGTCGTGAAATTGGACTCATCCGAGGCCAGGTACAAGGCCAGCGCCGCCACTTCTTCCGCCTTGCCGATACGTCCCATGGGCTGACGTGCCACGAAGGCTGCGCGTACCTCGTCCTCGCTCTTGCCGGTCTCCTTGGCCTGCGTGCTGATACGCTGGTTCAGGGAGGGCGATTCGATGGTGCCTGGGCAGATCGCGTTGCAGCGCACGCCCTGTGCGACGAAGTCCGCCGCGACCGACTTCGTCAGACCGACGACCGCTGCCTTGGATGCGCCATAGGCGAAGCGGTTGGCAACACCCTTCACGCTCGATGCCGCCGAGGCGATGTTGACGATCGAGCCTGCCTTCTTGGCCAGCATTCCCGGCAGCACCGCACGGATGGTGTGGAACATGGCCTTGGCATTGAGGTTGAAGGAAAAATCCCAGGCCTTGTCGTCGCATTCCAGGATATTGCCCGCCGCCACATAGCCGGCGCAGTTGAACAGTACGTCGATGGTGCCGACTTCGGCCACCAGTGCCTTGATGGCGGCATCATCGGTCACGTCCAGAATACGCGTCTCCACGCCGGCGATACCGTTGAGTGCATCGAGGTGCTGCTTGCTGATGTCGGTGGCAATCACGCGTGCTCCCTCGCGGGCGAACAGCTCGGTGGAAGCGCGGCCGATGCCTTGCGCAGCGGCGGTGATGAGGACGGTCTTGCCGGCGAGGCGGCCAGTGGATGCGGACATGCTTGTTCCTTTGCGTTTAAATGAGTTTGCGATTGGCCAGGTTCTTGAACAGCGCCGTCAGGCCGAAGGTCCACGGTGCGGTCTGGTCGCTGAAGTTGACCGTGTTCACCAGCGCGCCCAACGTGGGGGTCGAGATCGTCACGATGTCGGCGACCTGGTGGGTAAAGCCCTGACCGGGACCGAAGCGATCCTGGGTCGGCGCGAACATGGTCCCCAGGAACAGCACCAGGCCATCCGGATACTGGTGATTGGGGCCGATCGCATGTTCCACCAGCTGCAGCGGATCACGGCTGATCATGGACATCGAACTGCTGCCCTTGAGCGTAAAGCCTTCGGTACCATCGACACGCATTGTAAGTTCGGCGCGACGCACATCGTCAATTGAAAAGTTTGCGTCGAACAGACGAATGAAAGGCCCCACCGCGCAGGACGCATTGTTGTCCTTGGCCTTGCCCAGAAGCAGGGCGCTGCGGCCTTCGAAATCGCGCAGGTTGACGTCGTTGCCCAGGGTCGCACCGACCACCTTGCCACGGCTGTTGATGGCCAGCACGATTTCCGGTTCCGGATTGTTCCAGGCCGATTTCGGGTGGATACCGACCTCGTCGCCCAGCCCCACCGACGACATCGGCTGGGCCTTGGTGAAGATCTCCGCATCCGGGCCGATGCCCACTTCCAGGTATTGCGACCACACGCCTTGCTCCAGCAGCACTTCCTTCAGGCGTGCCGCTTCGGGCGAGCCCGGCACGACGCTGGAGAGGTTGTCGCCGATCACCGCCGTGATGGCCTTGCGCACCGACTCTGCCTTGCCGGCGTCGCCGCGTGCCTGTTCCTCGATCACGCGCTCCAGCATGCTGGCCACGAAGGTCACGCCGCTGGCCTTGACGGCCTGCAGATCGATGGGTGCCAGCAACCACGGGCGCGAGGTATCGCGACGACCTGCATCGGCATTGTCCAGCAGTTCCTGCAAGCTGGCGATGCGGGTCATGTTGCTGGCGGCGCGTACGGCCGCAGCAGGATCGTCCAGCTCCAGCAGTTCGCTGGAGGTGGCCGCAATCAGGGTCAGGTCATAGGCGCCTTCGGCGTCGATCTTCACCAGCACCGGGCCGACGCCCGGTTGCCAGACACGGCCGATCAGCGTGGCCTGGGAGTGGTCTTCAGGCAGGTGTGCCTGGAGCGAAAAGGTATGTGCCATGTTCTTGTTTCCTTATGTTGGAGGCTGGCCCGGACTACACGGGAAGCGGGTCTGCCTGGATGTCATGTACTGCAAGGGGGAGTAGACCAACCGCGCTCACTGCGCTCATTGCGTTCACCGCGGGCGAAGCATCCTCGCCATGAATTTCCCCGGGGGGAAAGGATGCTTGGCCTGCAGTCCGCCTCACCCTGTCCTGCTCGGGTGAGGCGGATAAGATTAGTCCGGCCGGGGCCGGGCCAGGATGATCTGCATCAGGTATAGACGCCGATGTGCCAGGGCACGAACTCGTCCTGACCATAGCCATGCAGCTCGCTCTTGGTCTTCTTGCCGGACGCGGTATCGAGGATCATCTGGAAGAAGCGTTCCCCGATCTCCTGTGGCGTCACGTTGCCGTCGGCGATCTCGCCGCAGTTGATGTCCATGTCTTCTTCCTGGCGTTGCCACAGCGCCGTGTTGGTCGCCAGCTTCAGCGACGGCGAGGGTGCGCAGCCATAGGCCGAACCACGGCCGGTGGTGAAGCAGATCATGTTGGCGCCACCGGCGACCTGGCCGGTGGCCGAGATCGGGTCGTAGCCCGGGGTATCCATGAAGACGAAGCCCTTGGCGGTCACGGTCTCGGCGTACTTGTAGACATCCACCAGATTGGTGGTGCCACCCTTGGCCACCGCGCCCAGCGACTTTTCCAGAATGGTGGTCAAGCCGCCCGCCTTGTTGCCGGCCGAGGGATTATTGTTCATCTCGGCATCGTTTTTGGCGCAATATTCTTCCCACCAGGCGATGCGCGCCAGCAGCTTCTCGCCGACCTCGGAGGACACCGCGCGACGCGTGAGCAGGTGTTCGGCGCCATAGATTTCAGGTGTCTCGGACAGAATCGCCGTGCCGCCGTGTTTCACCAGCAGGTCAACCGCCGCGCCCAGCGCCGGGTTGGCGGTGATGCCCGAGTAGCCATCCGAACCACCGCACTGCAGGCCCAGCGTCAGGTGCTTGGCTGGCACCGGCTCGCGCTTGATGTCATTGGCCTTGGGCAGCATCTTCTTGATCTTCTCGATCCCCAGCGCCACCGTCTTGGCGGTGCCGCCAGTGCTCTGGATGGTGAAGGTATGGAAGTATTCCCCTTCCTTCAGGTTGTGGCTGTCCATCAGGCCGGAAATCTGGTTGGTCTCGCACCCCAGCCCGACCACCAGCACGGCGGCGAAGTTGGGATGGGTGGCGTAGCCCGCCAGGGTACGGCGCAGGATCTGCAACGGTTCGCCTTGCGAATCCACCGCGCAGCCCAGACCGTGTGTCAGGGCGACCACGCCGTCGATATTGGGATAGTCGGCCAGCACTTCCGGGTGGATGTCGCGACGGAAGTAGTCGGCAATGGCGCGCGCGGCCGTGGCCGAGCAGTTCACTGAAGTCAGCACACCGATGTAGTTGCGCGTGGCCACGCGGCCGTCCGGGCGCACGATGCCCATGAAGGTGGCCGGCTGTGCCACGAAATCGACCGGCTTCACGTCCGCGCCAAAATGGTGTTCACGCGAAAACTCGGCCATGGCCAGGTTATGCGTATGCACGTGCTGACCCGGCGCGATGGCCTGGCTGGCCGTGCCAATGATCTGACCGTAGCGCTTGACCGGCTCGCCCACGGCAATGGCGCGGGTGGCCATCTTGTGACCGGCGGGAATCAGACCTTGGACCTTGAGGCCGCCTTCTTCCTGCAACACAGTGCCGGAGATGAGCTGCTGGCGGGCAATGACGACATCATCGACAGGATTGAGTCGGATGACGGGAGAGGTAGCTTTCATGTTGATCTCGGTGAGAACGTGGATGCTGCGGGCTGGCCGCGGAAGCGGCGGGCGCATGCCCTGCTCCTGGGAGCAGGGCATGCCGGAAATGCGGACTTACTTGGGCGCGAACTGTGCCAGGTCAGGCATGGGGCTGCCGACCCATTGCTGATAGATGGCGGGCAGCTTGCCATTCTTCAGATTGGCGGTGATCCATTCGTTGAGCCACTTTTCCAGTGCCGGTTCACCCTTGCGCAGGCCGATGGCATAGGGGATGTCCTTGATGGCGAACTTGGTTTCCAGGTTCTTGGACGGGTTCTGCTTGGCGATGGCCGAGGCCAGCGAGTTCGGCGTGCACAGGGCATCGACCTGACCGGAGATGATGGCCGCGGTCACGGTGGCATCGTCGTCAAAGCGCACGATGTTGGTTCCCTTGGGGGCGAGCGGGGTCAGCAGCGAATCCTGCATGTTGCCGCGGACCACGGCCACGCGCTTGCCGACCAGGTCGTTGAGGCTCTTGATGTTCTCACCCTTGGGCGCGGCCACCACGAACTGCGAGGCGCCATACGGCTGGGTGAAGGCCACCACCTTCTGGCGTTCCGGTGTGATCGAGAAGGACGAGATCACCATGTCGGCCTTGCCGGTCATCAGGAAGGGGATGCGGTTGGGGCCGGTGACCTGCACGATCTCCAGCTCCACGCCCATGTCCTTGGCCAGCAGGCGCGCGGTTTCCACGTCCGAGCCCTGCGGCTCCAGCTTGGCATTGGTCATCCCGAACGGCGGCGCACCCAGGTCGATCGCGATCAGCACCTTCTTGCGTGCCTTGATATCGGCCAGCGCGTCGGCGTGGGCGGCCTGCGCGAAGCAAGCCAGGCCCAGCACGACGGCGGCAGCCTTCTTGGTGAAATTGAGCAGATTCTTCATTGCGGTCTCCTGAGTGGTTTATTTGATACTGCCTGAGAAAAACAAATTCTGTGCGACAAAGTCTGTGCGCTCCGAAAACTCAGAGATCGCTGGACACGAACTTCTGCAACTCGGCCGTCTTCGGATTGCTGAACAGCTCATCCGGCGGGCCGACCTCCCACACCTGGCCCTGGTGCATGAAGACCAGCACGTCGGCCAGCTTGCGGGCAAAGGCCATCTCGTGCGTGACCAACACCATGGTCATGCCGCCACGGGCCAGGTCTTCCATCACCTTCAGCACTTCGGCCGTCAGTTCCGGGTCCAGCGCCGAGGTCACTTCATCGAAGAGCATCAGTTCCGGCGCCATCGCCAGCGAGCGTGCGATGGCCACGCGCTGCGCCTGGCCGCCGGAGAGCTGTTCGGGATAGGCTTCCTTCTTGTTTTCCAGTCCCACCAGCTGCAGCACCTTGTGGGCGATCTTCCTGGCTTCCTCGGTCGACATCTTCTTGATGGTGGTCAGCGCCAGCGTGATGTTGCGCTCCACCGTCAGATGCGGGAACAGGTTGTAGCTCTGGAAGACGATACCGACCTGCTTGCGCAGTTCGCGCAGGTTGAGGCGGTCGGGATGATGGATGTCATGGCCACAGACATTGATGTCGCCGGCATCCACCTTTTCCAGTCCGTTCAGGCAGCGCAGCAGGGTACTCTTGCCCGATCCGCTCTTGCCGATGATGGCCACCATCTGTCCCTTTTGCACATCCAGCGAAACGCCGTTCAACACCTTGTTGGTACCGAAGCTCTTGTGCAGATCCTTGATCTTAACGATTGCTGACATTCAATTTCCTTTCAAAGTGCTTGGACAGCGCCGACAGCGGGAAGCACAGGCAAAAATAGATGAGCGCGACGCAGCCGAAGACGGTGAACGGCTGGAAGGTCGAGTTGTTGATGATCTGGCCGGCACGGGACAGATCGACGAAGCCGATCACCGAGGCCAGCGAGGTGTTCTTCACGATCTGCACCATGAATCCCACCGTGGGCGGCGTGGCGATCTTGATGGCCTGCGGCAGGATCACCTTGGTCAATTGCTCGTAGCGGTTGAAGCCCAGGCATTCCGAGGCCTCCCATTGGGTCTTGGGCACCGCCTGGATGCAGCCGCGCCAGATTTCGCCCAGGAAGGCCGCGCAGTAGATCGCAAAAGAGATGCCGGCTGCTACCAACGGCGTCAGCTTGAAGCCGGCTATGGCCAGACCGAAATAGGCCACGAACAGGATCACCAGCAGTGGAATGCCTTGCACCACCTGGATATAGCCGCTGGCGATGTTGCGTAGCAGGCGGTTGGGCGAGACCCGCCACAGCGCGATCACGAACCCGGCCACACCGCCGAAGGCAAACGCCACCAACGACAGCACCACGGTCCAGACGGCCGCCTGCAGCAGGTATTCGACGTGCAGGAAACTAAAGGGATTCATCGCCGCTCCTCACAGGTTGGTGCCAAGCTTGCGCTTGCGCACGAAGGCCAGCTGGCTGATCAGCCAGAACGCGCCACGGAACAGGAAGGACAGCGCCAGGTAGGCCACCGCGATGACCGCATAGACCTCGAAGCTGCGGAAGGTCTCCGACTGCACCAGGTTGGCGGTCGCCGTCAGCTCTTCCGCCGAAATCTGCGAGGTGATGCTGGAGGCCAGCATCAGCAGGATGAACTGGCTGGTCAGTGATGGATAGACGCGCTCCACCGCCGGCAGCAACACCACATGCCAGTACACATGCAGACGCGACATGCCCAGGCATTCGGCCGCCTCGATCTGGCCGGGGTGGATGGAGTTGATGCCGGCGCGCATGATCTCGGTGGTGTAGGCACCGACGTTGACGGTGAGGGCGATCACGGCAGCGGTCTCGGCCGAGAGCTTCCAGCCGATGCTGGCCAGACCGAAGAACACCAGGAACACCTGCACCAGCAGCGGGGTGTTGCGGATGATCTCGACATAGGCACGGATCAGGCCGCGCACCAGCGCCAGACGGCTCTTGCCAGCGATCGCGCATAGCGTGCCGACCACGAATCCCAGCGCGATGGACAGCGCCGAGAGCTGTATCGTCAACCAGGCGCCCATGAGCAGGCGGTCCCAGTTGGCGAAGACGCTCATGAAATCGAAGGTGTAGTTCATTGACGCTCCGATGTTCCTGGGCGGGGGATGGACATGGGCATGAGGGTGGTCTCCTTTGCAGTTTTCCTGGGGGCGGCCTCTTGTTGTGCGACTGTTGCCGCGGGCCTTGGCATGATTGCCGGGGTTGTCTGCGCCTTGCGGCGCGCCTGGGTAACGCTATCTGGACATGGCCGCTAGAGCGGCTTGACGCCTCCCGCGCGAAATGTGGATGTCACGTGTGCAATACCGTTGACTAGCGGTGCGCCGAAGTCGGGAATGCTGATCTCGATGCTGTCGCCATCTTCGGTGCGCAGGCTGTAGGCGAAGGACAGGTTGGCCGCGCCCATGAAGTGCACGTGCACGTCACCCGCGTGCAGCAGGTGCGAATACTTGAAGTAGTGGTATTCCAGGTTCTCGATGCTGTGGCACATGTTGTCCTGGCCGGTCAGGAATTCCTGTTCCCAGATCACGCGGCCCTTGCGACGGATGCGGGTCATCCCCACCAGATGGGCCGGCGGCAGTCCCACCAGCAGCTCCGGTCCGAAGCTGCAGTGACGCAGCTTGGAATGCCCCTGGTAGAGGTAATTGCGACGCTCCATGACGTGGTCCGAAAACTCGTTGCCGATGGCAAAGCCCAGCCGGCGCGGGCAGCCCTCGTTATCGATCAGGTACAGGCCGACAATCTCCGGTTCCTCGCCGCCGTCGAGCGCGAAGTCCGGGCGCGGCAGCGGCTGACCGGGGGCGACGACGCTGCTGCCGTCGCCCTTGTAGAACCACTCCGGCTGCACGCCCACTTGGCCCGGCGCAGGGCGGCCACCGGCGATGCCCCATTCGATCATCAGCTGGGTATCAGTCTTGTCGAGTTCATCACCTTCCAGGCGGCGATGCATCTTGTCGCGGGTGGTGGCGCTGCCCAGATGGGTGGTGCCGGCGCCGGAAACGCGGCAATGCGCCGGATCGGGATGGTCCAGCGGTGCCAGGATGCGGGCTTCGGCCAGGATGGCGGCGTAGTCTTCGGACTGGTCGGTGTTGAGCAACTGGGCCTGACGCTCCAGCCCGGTGCTGCGCTGCAGCGCCAGCACGGCCAGTTCGCGCATGGTCGCCACCTGGTCTAGCGCCTGGATGTGGCTGCCGTTGACGATGCCTACACGGCGCTCGCCCTTGCGGTCGCGGTATTGAATCAGCCTCACCGGGTCTCCTTGTCTGTCCGCAATGTCGGTTCTGGTCAGCCAGGCGACGAAACGGCGAGGACGATCAGGCATTCGCAGGCGGCAGGAATGTCGCGCCTACGATGGATCGGTCCTGCCAACGTCTCCTGAGCTTTTTTCACGCATCGCCTTGGCAGGCCGATAGATGCGCTAGCATTGTGGTTTTTTCCGGACCGACTATAAGAGGCGAGTACAACGATGTCCAATGAGCTTAATTCATCGGGTGATAACCAACTCGGAGATGGCGCCGGCGCGCTGCCTTCGGTGGGGTCCATCGTCAGCCGCCTGCGCTTTCGCCAGGTCGCGCTGCTGACGGCACTCGACGAGCAGGGCTCGCTGCACAAGGCGGCCGAGGTGATGCACATGACCCAGCCGGCGGCCACCAAGGCCCTGCATGAAATGGAGGATGCCCTGGGCGTAACCCTGTTCGACCGCTCGCCACGCGGCATCGAGGCCACTGAGCTGGGCCGTTGCGTGATCCGCTATGCGCGCCTGATCCAGAGCGACGTAGCCAATCTGCGCGAGGAATTGCAGAACATGATCAGCGGTCGCGGCGGCCGCCTGTCCATCGGCACCATCATGGGGGCCGCACCCTTCGTCACGCGTGCGCTCTCGCGCCTGCGCGAAATCCAGCCGGAAGTCTCCATTGAGATCAGCGAAGACACCAGCGCGCGCCAGTTGCTGCTGCTGGACCAGGGGCGCATTGATCTGATGATCGGCCGCTCCTCGGTCAGTTCGCAACCCAATCTGTACAACTATGAAATGCTGCGCGGCGAGCCCATGTGCATCGTCTGCGGTATCGACCATCCCCTGGCCACCGCCCAGAAGGTGCGCCTGCAGGAGCTGGCCGGGGCCTCCTGGATCCTGTATTCCAGCAACATGCCCATGCGCATCTGGATCGAGCACGAGTTCAAGCTGGAGGGGCTGAAGGTGCCGGGCAACGTGATCGAGACCGCCTCGCCCTTCGTGACCATCACGCTGCTGGCGCAATCGAACATGGTGGCAGTGATGCCATTGGATATCGCCCACTTCTTCGCGGCGCGGCAGATGCTGGGCATCCTGCCCGTGAACCTGAAGACGCGCATCGAGCACTACGGCATCGTCACCCGCAAGAACACCACCCTGTCGTCGCTGGCCAAGATGTTCATCCAGATCCTGCGCCAGCAAAACTGAGTGATAGATGATAGATGGCCAGCCCAGCTGGCAGGACGGATGGGATGCTCGGCCACTCGCCATTGAGGTTTTTTTACGCGCTAGGGTTTTTCCGGATGTCGTGCGGCCGCGTTTTCCTGTTAGCCTTCGTCTGCGGTCGGGGTGACCGCATTCCCTTCTTCTCCGGTCGGCCTTCATGAATTTGCGTCTCACGCGTGCGCGCACGCGACTTGCTGCACAGCTTCCCGTTTCCTTCCAGGCTGCTGCCGCGCGCAGCGTGCTGGCGTCACTCTGCCTTGGCGCCGCCTGGCTGCTGGCCGGATGTGCCGGCCAGGCGCCAGCCGCCCCTGATGCCGCCGCCAAGCAGGCCAGGCTGGACCAGGCACTGGCGCTGTTTTCTGCCAATCCGCCCAAGGGCCTTCCTGCTGGCTGGGAACCGCTGGTCTTCACCCGCAAGAAGATTCCTACCGAATACCGTCTGGTCGATGACAATGGGCGCAGCGTGCTGCATGCCTTTGCCGACCGTGCTTCGTCCGGTCTGCGTCATCCGGTCGACATCGACATCAACAAGAAGCCCTGGCTGTCCTGGAGCTGGAAGGCCAGTGGCCTGATCCCGACGGCCGATCTCACTCACCGCGAGACCGATGATTCGCCGGTGCGCATCGTGCTGGCCTTCGATGGTGACCATGGCAAGCTTTCGCTGATGGACACCATCCTCTTCGATACCGCCAAATTGCTGACCGGGCATGAGCTGCCTTATGCCACGCTGATGTATGTCTGGGATAGCAAGGCGCAGGTGGGGCAGGTGATCGCCAATGGTCGTACCGGCCGCATCCAGATGCTGGTCGCCGAGAGCGGCCCGGAGCACGTGGGCCAGTGGCGCAAGTACCAGCGCAATGTCGCCGAGGATTATGAACGTATCTTCGGCGAGAAGCCGGGACGCCTGATCGGCGTGGGGGTGTTGACCGATACCGACAATACCGGCCAGAAGATGGAAGCGTGGTACGGCGATATCCGCCTCATGCGAGAGCCGGAAGCCGCCTCCTGATCCAGCGTTCTGAAGAGGGGCCGTAGCCCGGCAGGCCGGCCTAGACGCCGCGCCACCAGGCCGCGACGTGTCCCCAGAATCCCTTGGGGCCGTCTTCGAAGAGCCAGGGTTTCTCGCGTTTCAATTTGTCCATCATGTCCTGCTCGGCCTTTTCGGAGACATTGCCGAAGGCCCGTCCCAGCTTCAGCAGAGTGCGCATGGCCCCCAGCTTTTCGCGCGCCACCATGCCGGAGGCGTGTTCGATGGCGATGTGGGTTTCGCGTAATTCCTGCACCATGGCCGCCGCCAGCAGTGCGGCCGGGGTGCGCAGGCGCTCCTGCACCACCGAGATGCTGGTGGCCGAGGCCTTGATCTGCGCGGCCAGCACATCGATCTGGGTTTCATCGCCCTTGGCCTGCTTGATGATGGCACTGGCCCAGGCGCGCGAGGCATTGACCAAGTCATCGGTGGTCCAGTCGTGGCGCACCGCGATCCAGAAGCCGTAATTCGCAGCCTGTTCGATCAGGATCTGCACCACATCCGGAAATTCCTTGTCCATCGCCCGTCTCGCCCAGGCGTACTGGCCCGACAGCATCAGGTGCTGTACCGCTTCTTCGGTGAGGAAATTGGTGTTCTCCGAAACCTTGGCCAACAGATAACTATCGAAGGACGGCTTGACGAAGCCCGAATCGATCTTGGTCGAGAGCCGCACGAAGTTGTGATAATCCCGCTCCAGCGAGTCGTAGATCTCGTCCTTGAGGATGAGTTTGATCTGTTTCATGCTGCTTCCCCTCGGACCGGGTCCGATGTTGTTATTCCGGCAAAATGAGCGCGATCGCTGCCGGAGTGAGAGTGATGGCGAGTGCCAACAATGATGCCGCCAGGAAAACTGTTATCGGCTCATCCACGCCGAAACTTTACCGTCGTGCCTGCTTTAGGGCTACTTCCGCCGCACCTAGTAACTGCGTAGGCCGTAGCGCTGCCGGGTCTCCGCATCCGGCAGCAATTGCTCGCGATAGAGCGCCCACGCCGGGTCTGCCTGGATCGCCGCGCTGCTTTTGCAAGCCTGGCATAGCCGGGCCTGCAGGCTGGTGGCAATGCTCTCCAGTCCGCTCGGATCGATCACATAGAAATACGATTGCTGCTGGCCCTGGCTGAACGTGGTGCCGGCGTAGAGGCTGCGGGTTTTCCTGGCGATGGCAGCGGCGATGTCGTCCGACAGGGATTCCAGCCGGTCCTGGTCGGCCACGGCCGGCAGGCCGTCGCCCGTGGCCGGGGCATAGTTCACGCGGGTCACCAGCACATAGGGAAAACCGGAGAGCGGAAACGCCCGGCGCAGGCCCATGTCCAGCTTGACCGTGTAGGCCAGCCCGGCGCGCTGGGTCTGGTAGGTCCACCATTCGGCGTCCTGCTCCTGCGCCGTGGCTTGCCCTGCAAGCAGCGCGAGCAGACCCGGGACCAGCAAGGCGAAGACGCGTCGCAGCGGCAACATCAGCTCGCCAGCAGGGCCAGCAGCGCCAGCAAGGCGGGCAGGCCCTGGATATAGAGGATAGAGCGCTTGGCGGTCAGGCCGCCGTAGATGCCGGCCACCAGCACGCAGATCACGAAGAAGAACTGTACGGGCCGCTCGCCGGTCGCCAGGCTCCAGAACAGCCCGGCCGCGAGGAAACCGTTATACAAGCCCTGGTTGGCCGCCAGCACGCGCGTCGCCTCGGCGGCCTGCTTCGATTGGCGGAAGGTCTTCAGTCCCAGCGGCTTGGTCCACAGGAACATCTCCAGGATCAGGATCCAGACATGCTCGATGGCGACCAGCAGCAGGAGGGCAGTGGCGAGGGTGTGCAAGGTTTCTCCCTTGTTATCGTTATCACAAATCAGGATTCAGGATGCGTGCCGAGGATCATGCCTCAAACCGTGCCGCCCGCCAATGCCGTCCGGCCTGCCGTCTTACTTCGCCTGCAGGAATTTCTCGGCCAGCCTCACCCAGTAGGTGGCGCCGATGGGCAGCAGGTCATCGTTGAAGTCATAGCTGGGGTTGTGCAGGTTGCACGGGCCCAGTCCATGACCATGATCGCGGTGACCGCCGTCGCCATTGCCCAGGAACACATAGCAGCCCGGCTTGTGCTGCAGCATGAAGGCGAAATCCTCGGCCCCCATGGTCGGTTCGGTATGGGCATCGACATGATCGGCCCCGAACTGTTCGGTCAGCACCTCGACGGCGAATGCGGTCTCGGCGACGTGGTTGATCAGCGGCGGATAGTTGCGGTTGAAGCGGAAATCGACGGTGGCATCGAAGGCCGCGGCGGTGTGCTCGGCGATCTCCTGCATGCGGCGTTCGATCAGGTCCAGCACGGGCAGGCTGAAGGTGCGCACGGTGCCGACCATCATCGCCTCGTCGGGGATGACGTTGGTGGCGCTGCCGGTGTGGATCTGGGTGATCGAGACCACCGCCGGATCATTGGGGTTGATGTTGCGCGCCACGATGGTCTGCCAGGCCTGGGCGATCTGCACCGCCGTCATCACCGGATCGACCGCCTTGTGCGGTTGCGCCGCATGCGAGCCCTTGCCCTTGACGGTGACGTGGAACTCGTTGCTGGAGGCCATCTGTGCACCCGGCGTCACACCGAAATTACCGGCCGGGATGCCCGGCCAGTTGTGCATGCCGAAGACGGCGTCCATCGGGTATTTCTCGAACAGGCCATCCTGGATCATGCGCTCGGCGCCGCGTCCGCCTTCTTCGGCGGGCTGGAAGATGACATACACCGTGCCATCGAAATTGCGATGTTGCGAGAGGTAGTAGGCCGCGCCCAGCAGCATGGCGGTATGGCCGTCGTGGCCGCAGGCGTGCATCTTGCCCTCGTGGCGGGAGGCGTGGGCGAAGGTATTGATCTCGGGCATGGGCAGGGCGTCCATGTCGGCGCGCAAACCGATGGCGCGCGGGCTGTCGCCGTTCTTGATGATGCCGACCACGCCGGTCACGCCCAGGCCTCGTACTACCGGGATGCCCCATTCGGTGAGCTTCTGCGCGACCACATCGGCGGTGCGGACCTCTTCATAGGCGAGTTCGGGGTGGGCGTGGATGTCGCGGCGGATCTTCTGCAGTTCGGCCTGGAACTGGACGATGGGGTCGATGAGTTTCATGGTCTGGCTTGGTCTGGGACAGTGTGTGGAGGTGGTACTGAAGCCGCCTATCTTACCGTGCCTTGCGCCGGGCCACCGTTCGCGCAATTTTGTTCAATACAGGGATCGTCGTCCTGCCTAGCATGCGCCTCTTTCGATATAGCCCGACGAGGCGAGGAGGCATGCTCATGTTCTGGTCTGAATTCCTGTTGCTGGCCGGCGCACATCTGCTGGCGCTGGCCAGTCCCGGTCCGGATTTCCTGTTGCTGGCGCGCAGCAGCCTGCGTCATGGACGCGCGTTCGGGCTGGCAGTGAGCCTGGGCATCACGCTGGCCAATGGGCTCTATATCGCGCTGGCCATCGGCGGCTGGAGCGTGCTGCAGGACATTCCGGTACTGCTGGTCGCGTTGCAGTGGCTGGCCAGCGGCTACCTGGCCTGGCTGGGATGGATGTTCATACGCGCCAGCCGGGCGCCCGCCGACTGGCCGGACATGGTGGCGATTGCGCATGCGCAGCGCGTATCACCCCTGCTCGGCATGGGCGCGGGCTTCCTGTCGGCACTATTGAATCCCAAGAATGGCCTGTTCTACTTCGGCCTCTTCACCGTGATCGTGGAGGCGCACACCGGGCTGGGCCGCAAGCTGTTCTATGGGGTGTGGCTGGCGTGTGCGGTGCTGGCCTGGGATGCGGCGCTGGTCTGCCTGATCGCGCGGGAAAAGGTAGTGGTCGCGCTGGGCCGGGCGATGCCGTTGATCGAGCGCAGCGCCGGCTTGCTGCTGTTGGTGGCCGCCGTGGCCCTGGCGGCCGGGCGCCTGCGCTGATTTCCTCAGGGCCTTGCGTATTGCAGGGGCGTGACGGCCACACGGGATTTGAAGACGCGATGGAAATGGCTCTGGTCGGCAAAGCCGGTGTCGTAGGCGGCATCGGCCGCACTCGCCCCCTGACGCAGCAGCACGCGTGCCTGGCGGATCTTCATGTCCAGTTGCAGTGCATGGGGCGTCATGCCGAAGCGGCGGTTGAACTGGCGGATCAACTGGTACCGGCTGGTGCCGGCGATGGCGGCCAGGGTGTCGAGCGTGATGCGTTCACGGCAATGTGCCTGCAGGAAATCATGCGCGGCCTGCAGGCCGTCGCTGCCTTGCGTGGCCATCGTGAGGGGGCTGGCGCAGGTTTCTGCGCATAGCTGCATGAGTTCGTGCAGGCAGGTGATGATGTCGGCCTGCAGGTCGGCGTGCAGGTCGACTTGGTGGGCGTCCAGGGCCGCCGTCATGCGGTTGAGCAATTGGACCGCCGAGGCAGAGCGCAGCACCTGAGAATCCATCCTCTGGAGCAGCCCGCGGGTGCTCGGGGTTTCGTCGAGCAGCCTGGCCAGCCAGTGCACATCGAGGTGGAACATGCGATAGCTCCAGCGCTGCAGCTCGGCCGGATTGCAGCTATGTACATCACCGGCTCTGACCAGTACGACATCACCGGGGACGATGGCCATGCTCCGGCCCGCCACGGAAAAGACGCTCTGGCCGCCATCGACGATGCCGATGGAAAAGCTGTCATGCGTATGCGGGGCATAGCAGGACAGGCTACCGGTGGCGCGCCGGCCTTCGAGGAAGGGCAGTTCGGGCGTGTGCCAGAAGTGTTGAAGAGGCATCATGACAGGGTTGGCGAGAGTCGCGGTGGGCCATTTTAAGATAAAGTATCCGCTTTGCCGTCCTGGCCGTTTTCCCGCGCCTTTGCTGCTGTCCTGCCGGTGTGCGGCGCATGGTACGTCTTCCATCCCGTTTTTCCGGTTTTCATCCCTGTTTCCTTGCTCCGCTTGCCATGACCACCTCGATCGTCCGCGCCGCCTGTCCTCATGATTGCCCCGATACCTGTGCCTTGCTGGTGACCGTCAAGGACGGCGTCGCCACCGAGGTGCGTGGCGACCCGGATCACCCGCCCACCTCCGGCGTGCTCTGCACCAAGGTTTCACGCTATACCGAGCGCACCTATCACCCTGACCGCCTGCTTTATCCCATGCGCCGGGTGGGCAAGAAGGGCGAGGGCCGGTTCGAGCGCATCAGCTGGGACGAGGCGATTGCGACCATCGCCCAACGCCTGGGGCAGATTGCCTTGCGCGATCCCCAGGCCATCCTGCCCTACAGCTATGCCGGCACCATGGGGCAGGTGCAGGGCGAATCGATGGCCGGGCGTTTCTTCAATCGCCTGGGGGCGTCGCAACTGGAGCGCACCATTTGCGCCTCGGCCGGCGGCGCCGGTTATCGCTACACCATCGGAGCGCGCATCGGTACCGATCTGGAGCAGGTCGGCAATGCCAGGCTGATCCTGATCTGGGGTGGCAACCCGATCGCCTCCAACCTGCACTTCTGGGCCCGGGTGCAGGCCGCCAAGCGGAATGGTGCACGCCTGATCGCCATCGATCCCTATCGCTCGCTCACAGCCGAAAAGTGCCACCAGCATATTGCCCTGTTGCCGGGTACCGATGCGGCCCTGGCGCTGGGCATGATGCATGTGCTGATTGCCGAGGACCTGCTCGACCACGACTATATCGCCCGTCACACGCTGGGCTTCGATCAGTTGAAAGAGCGCGTGGCGGAATGGACGCCGGCCCGTACCGCCGAGGTCTGCGGCATCAAGGCCGAAGAAGTGCTGGCGCTGGGGCGTGAGTACGGCCGCGTGGCGCTGGCCGGCGAAGGCGTTTTCATCCGCGCCAACTACGGCTTGCAGCGCGTGCGCGGCGGCGGCATGGCGGCGCGCAACGTGGCCTGCCTGCCAGCCCTCGTGGGGGCCTGGCGTCACGCCGCCGGCGGCATCCAGCTGTCGGTGTCGGACAGCTTCCCCAAGGATGCGGCGGCGCTGAGTCGGCCCGACCTGGCCGCGCGTCATGGCGCCCCGGCCCGCGTCATCAACATGAGTACCATCGGCGACGATCTCCTGAAGCCGGCGTCGCCCGAGTTCGGGCCCCAGGTGGAGGCGGTGATCGTCTACAACTCCAACCCGGTGGCGGTGGCACCGGAGTCGGCCAAGGTAGCGCAGGGCTTCGCCCGCGAGGACCTGTTTACCGTGGTGCTGGAGCACTTCCAGACCGATACCGCCGACTACGCCGATATCCTCTTGCCGGCCACCACCCAGCTGGAACACATCGACGTCCATGCCTCCTACGGTCACGTCTACATGCTGGCCAACAATGCGGCCATTGCGCCCATGGGCGAGGCCAAGCCCAATACCGAGATCTTCCGCCTGCTCGCTGCGGCCATGGGGTTCACCGAGGACTGCTTCCGTGACAGCGATGACCAGTTGGCGGCGGTGGCCTTCCGGCGCGATGACCCGCGCAGTGGCGGCTACGACTGGCAGGTGCTCAAGGAAAAGGGCTGGCAGCGTCTGGACATGCCGGTCGCGCCGTTTGCCGAAGGCGGGTTTGCCACGCCCTCGGGCAAGTGCGAATTCTATTCGGCGCAGATGAAGGCGGCCGGTCTCGATCCGTTGCCGGCCTATATCGCGCCCTACGAGTCGGTGGCCAGCAACCCGGAACTGGCTGCCCGCTATCCGCTGGCGATGATTTCCCCGCCGGCGCGCAATTTCCTCAACTCGTCCTTCGTCAACGTGCAGAGCCTGCGCGATACCGAGGGCGAGCCGCATCTGGACATGCACCCGCAGGACGCGGCTGCCCGCGGCATCACGCAAGGCGATATGGTGCGCGTGTTCAATGATCGCGGCAGCATGCAGGCGCGCGTGCGTGTGACGGAAAAGGCACGCCCGGGTCTGGTGGTGGGGCTGTCGATCTGGTGGAAGAAGTTTGCCGCCGATGGCAAGAACGCCAACGAGGTGACCAGCCAGCGCTTGACCGACATGGGTAACGCGCCCACCTTCTACGACGTGCTGGTGCAGGTGGAAAAACTGCAGCAGCCGGTTGTGGCGCACTGAGTCCCTGCATCATGCTGCGCAGGGGCATGCTGGTGCTGGCGCTGGGCGGATTGCTGGGTTTGGGCGCGTGTTCATCGGTGTCCTATTACGCCCAGGCCGCGCATGGCCAGTTCTCCCTGCTGGCGCAGGCCCGGCCGCTGGATGACTGGCTCGCCGATCCCGCCACCCAGCCGGCGCTCAAGACCAAGCTGCAGACGGTGCAAGAGATTCGCCGCTTTGCGGTGGTCGAACTGGGCTTGCCCGATAACGGCAGTTACCGCACCTATGCCCAGCTGGACCGGCCTTTCGTGTTGTGGAACGTGGTGGCCGCACCGGAACTCTCGCTCAAGGCCAGGCAGTGGTGTTTTCCCATTGCCGGTTGCGTGGACTATCGCGGCTATTACAGCCAGCAAGCGGCCCAGGACTACGCCGCCGCGCTGCAGCGGGAAGGCTATGACGTCCAGGTGGCGGGGGTGCCGGCCTATTCCACGCTGGGCTGGTTCGATGATCCGGTCATCTCCACCTTCATCCAGTATCCCGACGGTGAACTGGCGCGCCTGATCTTCCATGAACTGGCGCACCAGACTGTCTACGCCCGCGACGATACGCCCTTCAATGAAGGTTTCGCGGTAGCGGTCGAGGAACTGGGGCTGGAGCGCTGGCTGGCGGCGCGCCACGATTCTGCTATGACCGAGGCGTATCAGCGCTATGCGCAGCGCAAGCGGGAATTCCTGGCGCTGCTGGACAAGTACCGCGCCCAGCTAAAGGACAACTACGACAGCGATGCCAGCGACGCCGTGAAGCGCGAGCGCAAGGCCGCCATCTTCGCCGCCCTGCGTGCTGAATACGCGACGATCAAGAGCACACGCTGGAACGGCTATGCCGGCTACGACCGCTGGTTCGCCATGCCGTTGTCGAACGCGCATCTGGCCCTGGTCGGTGCTTATCACGACATGGTGCCGGCTTTTCGGCGGCTGTTCGAAAACAGTCGAGGTTTTCCTGATTTCTATGACAAGGTCCGGCGACTGGCGCGCATGGACAAGCCCGCCCGGCACGCCGCGCTGGGCGAAGCGCCCTTGACCACGGGCAAGGCGGCGCCAGAAACATTTCCCACCGACACCATTGGGCAGCCCAAACGGGATGCAGGCGGGTATCATCCCGGGTGATTTGGCCGGTCTGTCCAGGCGCGGCCTTCATCATTACCCGGCGCGAAGTACCCCCGAACGGAGGGCATTTCACAAAAATTCACTTAATTCGGGCGCAAAGTGCTTGCCCCGCGGTCGAATGCTGGATAGCATCTGCGTTAAATAAAAAAACACTCGTGCTTTTTTTTGCTGTGCGCGCCAAGCGGTCGCAACATGACACCGCCCAGCCCCAGCGCACGTTATGACCGGAGACAGAGGACACACTATGGAAAGATTCTGGCTTGCATCCTATCCTGCAGGCGTTCCCGCGGACATCGACCCCGGCCGTTACGGCTCGTTGGTACAGATGATCGATGAAGCCTTCACCAGGCACGCCGACCGCAATGCCTACGTCTGCATGGGCAAGTACCTGCGTTACAGCGAACTGGATACCATGTCGCGGGCGCTGGGCGGCTGGCTGCAGGGACTGGGGCTGCAGAAGGGCGCCCGGGTGGCGATCATGATGCCCAATGTGCTGCAGTATCCGATCGCCATCGCGGCGATCCTGCGGGCCGGTTATACCGTGGTCAATGTCAATCCGCTCTATACAGCGCGCGAGCTGGAACATCAGTTGAAGGATTCGGGCGCCGAAGCCATCTTCGTGCTGGAAAACTTTGCCTGCACCCTGCAGAAGGTGGTCGCCAATACCAGCATCAAGCATATCGTGGTGGCCAGCATGGGCGAGCTGCTGGGCACGCTCAAGGGTGCCATCGTCAACCTGGTGGTGCGCCACGTGAAGAAGCTGGTGCCGGCCTGGTCGCTGCCCAACGCCATCAGCTTCAGCCGTGCCTTGTCGCAAGCGCAGGGCAAGCAGTTGCGGCCGGTCAGCCTGACGCCTGACGACGTCGCCTTCCTGCAATACACCGGTGGCACCACCGGCGTGGCCAAGGGCGCCGTACTGACCCACCGCAATCTGGTGGCCAATGTGCTGCAGGCCGAGGAATGGCTGACCCCGGCGCTCAAGGCCGGCAAGCCCATCGACCAGCTGGTGTTCGTCTGTGCCTTGCCGCTGTATCACATCTTTGCGCTGACTGTCTGCAACATGCTTGGCACACGCGAAGGCGCGCTCAACCTGCTGATTCCCAACCCGCGTGATATCCCCGGCTTCGTCAAGGAGCTGGCCAAGTACAAGGTCAATACCTTCCCGGCCGTCAATACGCTCTACAACGCACTGCTCAACAATGCCGATTTCGCCAAGCTGGACTTTTCCGGTTACCGCTGCTGCGTGGGTGGTGGCATGGCCGTGCAGCAAAGCGTGGCCGACAAGTGGAAGAAGCTGACCGGCTGCCCCATCATCGAAGGCTATGGCCTGTCGGAGACCTCGCCGATCGCCAGCGCCAACCCCTGCACCATCGAAGAATACACCGGCACCATCGGCCTGCCGTTGCCCTCGACCGAGATCGCCATCCTCGACGACGATGGGAATCCGGTGCCGCTCGGCCAGCCGGGCGAGATCGCCATCCGCGGTCCGCAGGTGATGCCGGGTTACTGGCAGCGCCCCGACGAGACGGCCAAGGTCATGACGCCGGACGGTTTCTTCAAGACCGGCGATATCGGCATCATGGATGCCCTGGGCTACACCCGTATCGTCGACCGCAAGAAGGACATGATCCTGGTCTCCGGCTTCAACGTCTATCCCAACGAGATCGAAGGGGTGGTGGCGCAGCATCCGGGCGTGCTGGAATGCGCCTGCGTGGGCGTGCCGGACGAACATACCGGCGAGGCGGTCAAGCTCTTCGTGGTGCGCAAGGACAAGTCGCTCACCAGCGAGCAATTGATGGCCTACTGCAAGGAGCAGTTCACCGGCTACAAGAAGCCCAAGTACATCGAGTTCCGTGATGAGCTGCCCAAGACCAACGTCGGCAAGATCCTGCGTCGCGAGTTGCGCGACGAGCCGGCCAAGGCCCAGCAGAAACGGGCTGCCTGACCGGATATACATCGTAGCGCTCCAATGAAAAATCGCTGCCGGATCACTCCGGCAGCGATTTTTTTTCGGGGCGGGAAAGATCAGTCCGGCACGGGCGTGATCACCGGCTTGCCACTGAAATGCGCCTGCAGGTTGTTGAAGGCCAGATCGGCCATGGCGGTGCGTGTGACCAGTGTGCCGCTGGCCATGTGCGGTGTCAGCACCACGTTCTCCTGGGCAGCCAGTTCGGCGGGGATATTGGGCTCGTTCTCGAACACATCCAGACCAGCGCCGGCGATGGTGCCGGCCTTGAGCGCGGCGATCAGAGCGGTTTCATCCACCACCGAGCCGCGTGCCACGTTGATCAGGAAACCCTTGGGACCGAGCGCTTCCAGCACGTCGGCATTGACCAGTGCACGGGTACCGGCGCCGCCGGGGGTGATCATCACCAGGAAATCGACCGCCGCCGCCAGCGACTTGATGTCGCCGAAGTAGGTGTAGGGGACGTCCTTGCGCGAGCGATTGTGATACGCGATCTCCATGTCGAAGCCGGCGGCGCGGCGGGCGATGGCTTCGCCGATGCGACCCAGTCCGACGATGCCCAGCCGGGCGCCGCTGACCTTGGTGGTGAAGGGGAAGGGGCCGTTCTTCCACTCGCCACTGCGGGCGAAACGGTCGGCGCGTACCACGTTGCGTGCCACGGCCAGCATCAGTGCGATGGCCATGTCGGCCACGTCATCGGTCAGCACGTCGGGGGTGTGGGTGACATGGATGCCGCGCTCGCGGGCGGCCGGCACATCCACGCCGTCGTAGCCGACGCCGAACACCGAGACGATTTCCAGCGCCGGAAAGCGCGCCATGAATTCCCGCCCGACCTTCGCCTCGCCATTGGCGGCGATGCCACGCACCTGCGGGGCGATGGCGGCGAGCTGGTCGTCGCTGAGCTGGTCCAGCACGAGGTTGTGGCAAGTGAAATTCTGTTGCAGCAGATCCAGCAGATGCTGTGGCAGGCGGGCGACGATCAGGATGGTAGGGCGTTCGTTGGAAGTCATGGTCACTGGGGAGGAAGCGGTGATGGAGTCGTTACGATACGGACTATTGATACGCCACGGGCTGAAATCTTTTCAAGCCCGCAGCGGAATCTGTGGCTACAGCGCCGGGCTGAGGCTGCCCTGGCCGGCCGGGTCCAGCGGCGGCAAGGGACGTGGCTTGCGGCTTTCGTCGGTGGCCACATAGGTCAGCGTGGCCTCAGTGACCTTGACGATCTCGGTCTGCAGCCGGTTGCGCTCGGCATAGACTTCGACATTGACGGTGATGGAGGTATTGCCGACCTTGACGATGTCAGCATAGAAGGACAGCAGGTCACCCACGAAGACCGGATTCTTGAACAGGAAGGAATTGACCGCGATGGTCGCCACCCGGCCATTGGCACGGCGCGTAGCCGGCAGCGATCCGGCGATGTCCACCTGGGCCATGATCCAGCCACCGAAGACGTCGCCATAGACGTTGGCGTCGGACGGCATGGGCATGACCCGCAGTTGCGGCGCCTTGCCGGGCGGGAGTTGGGGGACGGTATGGGACATGCATGACTCCTTGGAGAGGGGAAGCCCCGGCGCGCTCGCGGGATGGCTCTTATAATCGGGGTTTGCGGTGTTGCGGGTTTGTGCCGAAAGCGACAAGGCTCCTAGTGTATCGGATGTCGCTCTTTTGTTGCGCCGCCTCCGAAGACGGCTCTGCGCCGCCTGCCGCCGTCTCCCTATTTCCAGGTCCGTCCCCATGCGTCGTTATCCCAATTCTTCCACCTCACCTCAAGCACCGATCAAGCGCCAGCGTGGCGACTGGGATGTGGTCAAGACCCTGCTACCCTACCTGTGGACCTACAAGTGGCGGGTGATGCTGGCGCTGGCCTTCCTGGTCGGCGCCAAGCTGGCCAACGTCGGCGTGCCGCTGGTGCTCAAGAAACTGGTCGATGCCATGACCATCACCGCCTCCCATCCGCAGGCGCTGCTGGTGTTGCCGCTGGGCCTGTTGGTGGCCTATGGCGCGCTGCGACTGGCGACGGCGCTCTTTACCGAACTGCGGGAGCTGATGTTCGCCCGCGTCACCCAAAGGGCGGTGCGCACCATTGCATTGCAGGTCTTCCGTCACCTGCATGCCCTGTCGCTGCGCTTCCACCTCAATCGCCAGACCGGCGGCATGACGCGTGACATCGAGCGCGGTACCCGTGGCGTCTCCACGCTGGTGTCGTACACGCTCTTTTCCATCCTGCCCACCATCATCGAGATCGTGCTGGTGCTGGCCTACCTGGTTACCCATTACGACATCTGGTTCTCGCTCATCACGGCCGGTGCGCTGGTGCTCTACATCCTGTTCACCATCACCGTGACCGAGTGGCGCACGCACTTCCGCCGTACCATGAACGAACTCGATTCGAACGCCAATACGCGTGCCATCGATTCGCTGCTCAATTACGAGACGGTCAAGTATTTCGGCAACGAGGAATTCGAGGCGCGCCGCTACGATGAAGGCCTGCAGCGCTACGAGCGGGCCGCCGTGAAATCGCAGAGTTCGCTTTCGCTGCTCAATACCGGACAGTCGGCCATCATCGCCATCGCGGTCACGCTGATCCTGTGGCGCGCCACCGCCGGTGTGATCGATGGCAGCATGACCCTGGGCGACATGGTGCTGGTCAATGCCTTCATGATCCAGCTCTACATCCCGCTGAACTTCCTGGGTGTGCTCTATCGCGAGATCAAGCAGAGCATGGCTGACATGGAGCGCCTGTTCTCGCTGCTGGAAGAAAACCGCGAAGTGGCTGACCGCCCCGGTGCACAGCCCCTGCGTACGCAGGGCGCGGAGCTGCATTTCGAACACGTCGATTTCAGCTACGAGCGCAATCGCCAGATTCTTTTTGATGTCGATTTCAAGGTCCAGGCCGGCACCACCACCGCCGTGGTCGGCCACAGCGGCTCGGGCAAGTCGACCTTGTCGCGGCTGCTGTATCGCTTCTATGACGTCGACCATGGCGCCATCCGCATCGATGGGCAAGACCTGCGCAATGTCACGCAAGCCTCGCTGCGCCAGGCCATCGGCATCGTGCCGCAGGATACGGTGCTGTTCAACGACACCATCGAATACAACATCGCCTATGGCAAGCCCGGCGCCACGCGCGAGCAGATCGTGGCGGCGGCCAAGGCGGCCTATATCCATGACTTCATCGAGTCGCTGCCCGACGGTTATGCCAGCATGGTGGGCGAGCGTGGCCTGAAGCTGTCCGGCGGTGAGAAGCAGCGCGTGGCCATCGCCCGCACCCTTCTGAAAGATCCGGCCATCCTGATCTTCGATGAAGCGACGTCGGCCCTGGATTCGCGTGCCGAACAGGCGATCCAGCAACAGCTCGAAGAGATCGCGCGCGAACGCACGACGCTGGTCATCGCACACCGGCTTTCCACCATCGTCAATGCGCAGCAGATCCTGGTGATGGACCATGGCCGCATCGTCGAGCGCGGTACCCATGCGGGCTTGCTGATGGCCGATGGTCTCTATGCGCAGATGTGGCTGCGCCAGCAGGCGGGAGGTGACGAGGACAGTGCCTCCGCCGCACCGCTCAAGGAAGGCGAAGCGGTGCTGCTCGCGCCCGATGCCGAACCCAGTGTATTGAGGCCGGCCGAACAGCGCTAGCAGGGCCACGTGCCGACGCTGCTTGCGCCGGCACGGGCGCAGCGGCACAATTCGCCATTCGACCTAGAACGGGAAGTGGGCGGGCAATGGAAAGCAAATGGCTTGAGGATTTCGTCTCCCTGGCGGAAACGCGCAGTTTCAGTCGCTCGGCCGAGTTGCGGCATGTGACGCAACCGGCTTTTTCGCGACGTATCCAGTCGCTGGAGGCCTGGCTGGGTACCGACCTGATCGACCGTACTTCCTATCCCACCCGCCTCACGCCGGCCGGTGAAGTGTTCTACGAGCAGGCCGTGGCCATGCTGGGCCAGATCAACAATACCCGGGCGCTGCTGCACGGCAAGCGACCTACCGCCCAGACCACCATCGACTTCGCAGTCCCGCATACGCTCTCGCTGACCTACATGCCGAAGTGGCTCAGCTCGCTGGAGTCCGGCTTCGGCTCCATCAATACCCGCCTGATCGCCCTGAATGTGCACGATGCCGTGATGACCATCGTCGAAGGCGGCTGCGACCTGCTGTTGTGCTATCACCATCCACGCCAGCCGGTGCAACTCGATGCCAGCCGCTACGACATGCTGACCATGGGAACCGAGACGATGCGTCCCTACTCGCGTTGTGACCGGCAGGGCCGGCCCGACTACCTCTTCCCCGGCAGCGCCAAGGCGCCGCTGCCGTTTCTTTCCTACACCAGCAATGCCTATCTGGGGCGCATGGTGGAATTGATGATGGCCGATACCAAGCGGCCGCTGCACCTGGCCAAGCACTACGAGACCGACATGTCGGAAAGCCTGAAGATGATGGCGCTGGAGGGCCATGGGGTGGCCTTCCTGCCGGAGTCCTCGGTGGTCCGGGAAGTGCGAAATCGGCAGCTGGCACGCACGGACGGCCCGACCGGCGAGTGGGAGGTGGAGATGGAGATCCGCCTCTACCGCGAACGTCCCACCCCGCAACGCACCGGCAAGGCACTGGTGGCGCGCCTGTGGGAGTACCTGGTCGACCTGGATACGCAGCGGCAGGGAAAGCTGGAGCGTGATGAGCGCCAGAAGGTGGCGGCAGGCAAATCCGCCCGTGCGACGGAAAAACGCGAATCCTGAGCCGGAAAAAGGGTGAGGTGATCGCCGCAATCTCCCTTTCATCAAGGGTTACAGAAGGTTATGCATGGATTGCATAATTGCATGCTCACAAAGCATTAGCCTTGTTTTGGCCGGCTGGCTACGATGGCGGCGCTGAATCGGACCGGCACGAATTTCCAGTAGACGCAGGAGGCGTCGTGCTGGCAGGACGTGCTCCGTCCCGGCCCGTGCAGACGCCTGTGGCGCTGCTTGCAGGCTGGCGCCGACGGAGTAACATGCCCTGGCGAACTTCGGAATTCGGAAGCCTTTTGTCCTGACCTGCACGGAACTCAAAGGAGCGATTGCATCATGTCGAACGTACCTAATCACGAAGTGCCTTCCTATCTCGTCCCGCACGGCATCGGTCCGTGGGGCGTCTACCTCGAGCAGATCGATCGTGTCACGCCCTACCTGGGTTCGCTGGCGCGCTGGGTAGAAACCCTGAAGCGCCCCAAGCGCATCCTGGTGGTGGATGTACCCATCGAGCGTGACGACGGCACCATCGCTCACTTCGAAGGTTATCGCGTGCAGCACAACACCTCGCGCGGCCCCGGCAAGGGCGGCGTGCGTTTCCACCAGGACGTGACGCTCTCCGAAGTGATGGCGCTGTCGGCCTGGATGACGGTCAAGAATGCCGCCGTGAACGTGCCTTATGGTGGCGCCAAGGGCGGTATCCGCGTCGATCCCAAGACCCTTTCCCGTGGTGAACTGCAGCGCGTCACGCGTCGCTACACCAGCGAGATCGGCATCATCATCGGCCCCAACAAGGACATCCCGGCACCCGACGTCAACACCGATTCGCAGATCATGGCCTGGATGATGGATACCTATTCCATGAACCAGGGCAGCACCTCCTCGGGTGTGGTCACCGGCAAGCCGATCTCGCTGGGCGGCAGCCTGGGTCGCCATGAAGCGACCGGTCGCGGTGTGTTCGTGGTGGGTTGCGAAGCGGCTGCCAAGCGCGGCATGGACATCAAGGATGCCAAGGTCGCGGTGCAAGGTTTCGGTAACGTCGGCGGCATCGCTGCACGTCTGTTTGCCGAGGCCGGATCCAAGGTGGTGGCAGTGCAGGATCACGTGACCACGGTGTTCAATGCCGGTGGCCTGGACGTGCCGGCGCTGCAGGCCTATGTCGCCAAGAACGGCAGCGTGAAGGGCTTCGAAGGTGCAGACGAGATTGCCGATCGCGCCCAATTCTGGTCGGTCGACTGCGACATTCTGGTGCCTGCTGCACTGGAACAGCAAATCACCGAGGCCAATGCCAATCACATCAAGGCCAAGATCATCCTGGAAGGCGCCAATGGCCCGACCACCCCGGCCGCAGACGACATCCTGCGCGACAAGGGTGTGCTGATCGTGCCGGACGTGATTGCCAACGCCGGTGGTGTGACCGTGAGTTACTTCGAGTGGGTGCAGGACTTCTCCAGCTTCTTCTGGACCGAAGACGAGATCAACCTGCGCCTGACCCGCATCATGCGCGAAGCCTTTGCCGCGGTCTGGCAACTGGCCGAAGAAAAGAACGTATCGCTGCGTACCGCGGCCTTCATCGTGGCATGTACTCGCGTTCTGCAGGCCCGTGAAATGCGTGGTCTGTACCCGTAATGCGATAAAAGAACAGTCCGGGCAACCGGACCTGGGCGGCCCAAGACGACGCATCGAAGATCGTCGGCCGCATGAGCTCAGCTCTAGGAGGAGACGTGGTGGCTGTGCGTACACGCACCGCAGGCCAGCCAGCCTTGCGGCGCAGGATCATCATTGACCAACCCGGCATTTCCATGCCGGGCGCTGCCGCATGTGCGCTCCCGGTTTGCGCCTGCGATGCCAACCTGATTGCGGTTGCGTCGCATCGTTCGCATTGCTCTCCCGCCTCTGCCTTCCTCCCGCTTTTCCCCTCTCTCCCCGAACTACTTCATCGCCCTGCAAGGCGCTCCCGTACTGGTGTTGCGCCGGTCATGGGCAAACCGCGCCCGCGCGCTTCAGGTCTCCATGGCTGCGTCCCCGCGCACCGTGCAGAGGCATTCACGGATCTTATTTCTGGCATGGATATTGCTGACAGGAACACTGTCGCTGCCGTGACGCCACGCGCGCCACATCGCAGTTTCCGGCCTGCTCCAGTGGGTGCCAGTGCGGCTGCTGGCCGAGAACTGCATCATCAGGGAAGTTGCGTATTGCCTGACCCGGTGGCATATGTCGTACAATGCGCCCGCCGCCTGTTGCGCATGGGTAATTTGTCTGCAGCGGGTCCACCGTGGGGGTGGTCTTCGAAAGAAGGCGCCAGGTGTGGATCAAACAATGCTGGCAAAGATCCTTGTTAGCACACAGAATAGGCAGCACGGCAGAGAACAATAACAGGCTCGTCAATACGGCCGGCCAGCCCGGTTCCGGGCGCCGCGCAAGCGGTTTCGGAATGGGGCTTTTGATACACTACGTAAAAAATTTTTCCAGGAGGTCACACAATGAAGTTATTGAAGCTAGCAGGGGTTTTGGTTGGGGCAAGCGTGCTGATGAGCTCGGTGCATGCCGAGGAATTCACTGGCCGTCTGAAGAAGATCAAGGACTCCGGCACTCTGACGCTGGGCGTGCGCGATTCGTCGATTCCTTTCTCGTATCTGGATGACAAGCAGTCCTATCAAGGCTACTCGATCGACCTGTGCCTGAAGGCAGCAACTGCGATCCAGAAGAAGCTGGGTCTGACTTCGCTGAACATCAAGATGGTTCCGGTGACTTCGGCCACCCGTATCCCCCTGATCGCCAACGGCACCACCGACATCTCCTGCGACTCCGCGACCAACAACCAGGAACGCTGGAACCAGGTGGCCTTCTCGATGACCGAGTTCGTGACCGCCAACAAGTTCCTGTCCAAGAAGTCGGCCAATCTGAAGACTCTGGATGACCTGAAGGGCAAGACCGTGGTCTCGACCTCCGGCACCTCCAACCTGAAGCAGATCACCGCGCTGAACGCCGAACGCAACCTGGGCATGAACATCCTGGCTGCCAAGGACCACGCTGAAGCCTTCCTGATGGTGGAAACCGGCCGTGCCGCCGCCTTCGTAATGGATGACATCCTGCTGTCCTCGCTGGCGGCCAACTCCAAGGCACCTGCCGACTACCAGGTCTCTTCGGAAGCCCTGTCGGTCGAGCCGTACGGCCTGATCCTGCCGAAGGGTGACAACGACTTCAAGAAGGTCGTCGACGACGCCCTGACCGTGGTCTACAAGGGTGACGACATCAAGAAGATCTACGCGAAGTGGTTCCAGTCGCCGATCCCGCCCAAGGGTGTCAACCTGAACGTGCCGATGAGCCCGCAACTGCAGGCAGTGATGGCCAAGCCGACCGATTCCTACGATCCGGCCGCCTACGCTGTGGTGCCGGAAGCCCAGAAGAACATGGGCAAGAAGAAGTAATCGGCGCATTTCCTGGTGCAATCTGACGAAACGGGGGCCTGTCCCCCGTTTTGTTTAGCCGGTGTCAAAGCGTTTGCCATGGGGCAAGGCGTTTTTCCACGTCACCGGACCTGACCCTACAAGAAGCGGCGCGGCATTTGCCTGGTGACCGCGCCCGACAGATAAAACGACTCGACACAGACTCGAACCACAGACGAGGCCATTTATGCACTACAACTGGAACTGGGGAATCTTCTGGGAGATGTCTCCCGATGGCATCCCCTATATCGATACGCTGCTGGCAGGCCTGAAATGGACACTGGCCACCGCCGCATGCGCCTGGATCATGGCACTGATCCTGGGCACCATCTTCGGTACCTTGCGTACCACCACCAAACCATGGGTCGTGCGCATCGCCAACGGCTATGTGGAACTGTTCCGCAACATTCCGCTGCTGGTACAGATGTTCCTGTGGTACTTCGTGATGCCGGAACTGCTGCCCGGCGCCCTCGGCGACTGGATCAAGAGCCTGCCGGACGCGTCCTTCGTGACCGCGACCCTGGCCTTGGGCTTCTTCACTTCCTCACGTGTGGCCGTGCAGGTCACTACCGGTATCCAGGCATTGCCGCGCGGCCAGCGCATGGCAGGTGCGGCACTGGGCCTGACCCCGGTGCAGACCTATCGCTACGTGCTGCTGCCGATGGCCTTCCGCATCATCATCCCGGCGCTGACCAACGAGTTTGCCGCGATCATCAAGAACAGCTCGGTGGCGCTGACCATCGGCCTGGTCGAACTGACTGCCGCGACCTACTCGATGCGTGAGTTCACCTTCCAGACCTTCGAGGCCCTGACCGGTGCCACCATCATCTACCTGATCATTTCCGTCATCGCCCTGTTCATGGCGCGCCTGCTGGAAAAGGTCACCGCCGTCCCGGGTTACATCACCGGCGGCAGCACCAGCGCAGGAGGGCATTGATCCATGTTCAGCAATTTCGATTTCGACGTCATCCAGCGCTCCTGGGTCTATCTCTTTACGACCGGCCTGAAGTTCACCCTGATCCTGACCTTCTCGGCCATGCTGGGCGGCATCATCCTGGGTACGCTGCTGGCGATGATGCGTCTGTCGTCCAACAAGCCGCTGTCGTTCATCGCGACCACCTACGTCAACCTGATCCGCTCCATTCCGCTGGTGCTGGTGATCTTCTGGTTCTACTTCCTGGTGCCCTTCATCGGTGCCTGGATCATTGGTGCCTCCGAGCCTATCCAGGTCGGGGCGTTCCAGTCGGCCCTGATCACCTTCATCCTGTTCGAAGCAGCCTACTACTGCGAGATCATGCGTTCGGGCATCCAGTCCATTCCGCGTGGCCAGGTGTTCGCCGGGTATGCCATCGGCATGAACTACTGGCAGATGATGGGCAACGTGGTGCTGCCGCAGGCCTTCCGCAACATGACCCCGATCCTCCTGACCCAGACCATCGTGCTGTTCCAGGACGTGTCGCTGGTGTACGTGCTGGGTTCGGTGCCGGACTTCGTCACCAGCGCTTCCAAGATCGCCCAGCGTGACGGTCGTCTGGTGGAAATGTACCTGTTCGTGGCCGTGGTCTACTTCGTGCTCAGCTTCGGTCTGTCGACCCTGGTCAAGCGCTTCCAGAAGAAGATCGCCATCATCCGCTAAAGCCTATGACGGCCGCCGCCCAGGGAGGCTGGCGGCCCAGTGAATTCAGAAATCCAGGAGAATCAAATGATCGAACTCAACAATGTCAGCAAGTGGTACGGCAGCTTCCAGGTCCTGACCGACTGCTCGACCTCCGTCAAGAAGGGCGACGTGGTGGTGGTGTGCGGCCCGTCCGG
>Ga0308159_1001513_pt1 | contig 32815 bp, 30 predicted proteins | sample PhyCR1_FD_201040 | JGI IMG/M metagenome (GOLD analysis project Ga0308159, IMG submission 201040) | Phyllosphere microbial communities from UC Gill Tract Community Farm, Albany, California, United States - DLSLC.R1 | ecosystem: Host-associated > Plants > Phyllosphere > Unclassified | place: USA... | reverse complement strand
GCTTCGAGGTGATCGCGAAGTTCATGTAGCTGGCGGGCTCTACCCGGCCATCGGTCTCGACCCGGCCCGGCGAAGGGACTTCGGCAACCTTGACGCCCATCGCCTCGGCCCGCGCCTTCGCGTCGGCGTAGATCGCGGCGTTGGGATCGTCCTTGCCGGTCGCGCGCGGCACCGCCAGCAGGTTCGGCGCCACGAAACGGGCGAGGTTGTCTACGTGACCGTCGGTGTGGTCGTTGATGAGGCCATCGCCCAGCCACAACACGCGTTCGTAACCGAGATCACGCTGCAGCCGCATGTCGAGGTCGGCGCGGGTCAGGTGCGGGTTGCGGTTGGGGTTGAGGAAGACCTGCTCGGTCACCGCCACCAGCCCGGTGCCGTCGCCATCGATCGCCCCGCCTTCGAGGATCCAGTCAGCCATCTCGACGTCAAGGCCGGCATCGCGCGCCAGTTCCTCGCCGATCTCCTGATCGCCGTCCATCAGGTACTTGCCGCCCCAGCCGTTGAAGCCGAAGCGCATGCCCTTGCGGTTGCCATGCGAGTCCACGGTGACAAGCGGCCCGGTATCCCGCAGCCAGACGTCGCCGTAGCGGCGGGTTTCGAGCTTTACCTTTTCGGACACCAGCTCCAGCGCGCGGGCGCGATTGACCTCGTCGCGCACGATCAGGCGCACTTCCTGCCCGCTCTCGGCGACGGCGCTGGCGAAATCCGCCATCTGCTCCTGCGCGCGTTCGAGGAAGCCGGGCCACTCGACCGGATCATGCGGAAAACCGATCCACAACCAGTCCTGCGCGGCCCATTCGGGGGGGAGAGTGAAAGTCACTTGGTGTTGCATCCCTTGGTTGCAGCGGCGCAGTCCCGGTCGTGGATGGCCTTGTCGCGGATCGCGCGGAATTCGTCACCTGCGCGCCAGTTCGGCCACATCGTGCCGTCCGCCAGCGTGCGGCCGAGGTCGTAGAACAGTTCGACGTCCTGGGTGATGCCGCTCCAGTCCCAGTCTTCCGAGTATTCATCGGCCGGGGCGTGGTAGCGGTTGTCGGTGTAGTCCTGCGCGGCCTTCTCGCCCGCCGCCGTGCCGCCGTCTACCAGGTCGCCGCTGCGCTCGACGTTGAACATCGGCACGCCGCGCTTGGCGAGGCTGAAGTGGTCGGAGCGGTAGTAACCGCCGCGCTCGGGGTGATCCTCGGGCACGTCGGTCAGACCGCGCGCCTTAAGCGCAGCGAGGTAGAGATCGCCCAACTCGGACTTGTCGCCGCCGGTCTGGGTGTAGGACTTCGCGCGGCCAGCAGGCAGCAGCGCATCCATGTTCACTCCGCCGACGGTGTGGTCGAGCGGATAGATCGGGTTGGCGCCGTAGAACTCCGAACCGAGCAGGCCCGATTCCTCCAGCGTCAGTGCCACGAAGACCTGGCTACGCTCGGCAGGTCCAGTCTCGGCATTCATCTTCGCGATGGCGGTGAGCGCCGCGACGCCGTCGGCATTGTCGACCGCGCCGTTGCAGATGTCGTCGTTCGGCTTGCCACCCTGCGGCGTGCAATGCCCGAGGTGGTCCCAGTGCGCCGAATAGAGCACGACCTCGTCCGGCCGCGACTTGCCCGGCAGCACGCCGACGACGTTGTTGGACGTCGAGCGGCGGATGGCATTGTCGAACCCGAAGCTGACCTTGAGGCCAAGCGGGACCGGCCTGAAGCCCTTGGCCTGCGCCGCTTTCGTCAGCGCTGCGAGGTCCTTGCCCGAGGCTTTGAGAATCGCCTCAGCCACGGGCTTCTGGATCCAGCCGTTGGCGACGGTCTGGTCCATCGCGTCGTTCGGGGTCTGCACCGAATACTGCGCGCCGGTCCAGCTGGAGTTGACGACGTTCCAGCCGTAGGCCGCCGGGAACGTGTCATGCACGATCAGCGCGGCGGTCGCGCCCTGCCGGGCGGCTTCCTCGAACTTGTAGGTCCAGCGGCCGTAGTAGGTCATGCGGCGGCCCTTGAAGAGGCCCTGCTCGCCTTCCATCGCATAGTCCGGGTCGTTGACGAGGATCACCGCCGTCTTGCCCTTCATGTCCAGCCCGGCATAGTCGTTCCAGCCGAGTTCGGGCGCGTTGATGCCGTAGCCGACGAAGACCAGTTCGCTGTCCTGCACCTGCGACTTCGGCGTCACCCGGTAGCTCGACGCGACATAGTCGTCGCCCGGCTTGAACGAGAGCGACGACGCCGCGCCGGAAACCCTGAGCGGCGTGTAGTCGCTCGCGGTGATCTCCACGGTCGGCACCGGCTGGAGCCACTGGCCCTTGTTGCCCGGCTGCAGGCCCGCCGCCTTGAACTGGGCGACGATGTAGTCGAGCACCTTCGGCTCGATCGCGGTGCTCGGCGCGCGGCCCTCGAAGTCGTCGGCGGAGAGGCGCTTGGTGACGGCCTTCATCAGGTCCACCGGAACGTCCGGCTGCGCGCCTGCATCGGCGGGCGGCTTCAGCGCGGTGCCCTTGGGCAAGGGCTGGGCCGAAGCGGCGAGCGAAACACCGAGCGCGGCCAGCGCGACGAGCGGCAGGTAAGGCTTCATGGGGGACCTCCAGACGAACGGGCGCACAGGTGCCAGACGGCGCGGGTGGGGGCAAGTATGCGCCGACGTCGTCCCGGACTTGATCCGGGATCGCTGGCCGTGAGCGGCCCACATCGCGTTCGAACGCCCCGACGCAAGGCCTCACCTAAAGACAGCCAGCGGTCCCGGATCAAGTCCGGGACGACGAAATCTTGCCCAAACCGCAAGCCACGGGCAGAACGCCGGCCATGAGTGCCGACTGGACCAGCGCGATCGACCGCGCCCGCGCCCATGCGCCGTTCCTTGCGAACGCGCTCGATCGCCTGCCCGCCGTGACGGAATTGCTGCAGGCCGGCGATGGTCAGGCCGCCCTCGCGCTCGCCCGCAAGGCCGGGGAGGGCGTTGCCGACACCGCCTCCGCCCTGCGCCGGGAGAAGCAGGCGCTCGGCCTTGCTCTCGCCATCGGCGACCTTGCGGGTGCCTTCCCGCTGCTGGGGGTGACCGGCGCCCTCTCCGCCTTCGCCGACCGGGCACTCGACACTGCGATCGTCGCCGGAATCCGCCGCCGCGTGCCCGACTACGACCCCGCCGAGCCGAAAGGCTTCTTCGCCCTCGCACTGGGCAAGCACGGCGCCGGGGAGCTGAACTACAGCTCCGACATCGATCCGATCCTGCTGTTCGACCCGAAACTCCTGCCCCGCCGCGAGCGCGACGAGCCCGGCGAGGCCGCCCAGCGCGTCGCCCGCGCGGTCGTCGAGATCCTCTCGCACGTCGGGCACGAGGGCTACGTCTTCCGTGTCGACCTGCGCCTGCGCCCGGCCTCCGAAGTCAGCCCGCTGGCGATCCCGGTCGAAGGCGCGCTGAGCCATTACGAATCCTCCGCCCTGACCTGGGAACGCGCCGCCTTCATCCGTGCCCGGTCCTGCGCCGGGGACGTCGCGGCGGGCGAGGCGTTCCTTGCCGCGATCCGCCCCTTCGTCTGGCGCCGCAGCCTCGACTTCGGCGCCATCGCCGAGATCGGCCGCCTGACCGCGCAGATCCGCGCCAGCACGCGCGGCTCCCCGCAAGTCGGCCCCGGCTTCGACCTCAAGAAAGGCCGCGGCGGCATCCGCGAGATCGAGTTCTACGCCCAGACTCACCAGCTGATCCACGGCGGCCGTCACCCCGCGCTGCGCCTGCGCGGCACCCGCGCGACGCTCGACGCGCTGGCCGAGGCCGGGCTGGTCCCGGCCGAGGAAGCGCGCCTGCTCGGCGAACACTACGACCGTCTGCGCACGATCGAGCATCGTCTGCAGATGCAGCACGACCAGCAGACCCACAGCCTGCCGAAAACCGCCGAGGGCATCGAGGCGGTTGCTCGGCTCGACGGCATGGCGAGCGGTCAGGCCCTGCTCGACGAACTCACCGCCATCACCGAGGCGGTGGGCGAGCGCTACGACACGCTGATCATGGCGAATACGCCCACCGGCGCGGTCGCGGTGCCCGACCAGTCGACCATGCCCGAGGACCTCGAAGCACTGGGCTTCGCCGATCCCGCAGGCGTCGCCCAGCGCATCGAGGGCTGGCTCGGCGGCAAGGTCCGCGCCCTGCGTTCCGATGCCGCGCGGGCGGCGTTCGTCGCGATCGCCCCGGACCTCCTCGCCGCGCTTGCCGCCGCGCCCGAACCCGATCGCGCGCTCGCCCGGTGGGAGCAGTTGCTCGGCAACCTGCCCAGCGCCATCAACCTGTTCAACCTGCTGCAGGCCCGCCCGGCGCTGATCGAGATGCTGGCGCGCATTCTCGGCCTTGCCCCGCCGCTGGCCGATGCCCTCGCCCGCCGCGCCGACCTGCTCGACCCGCTGATCGACGCCAGCGCCTTCGACCTGCCCGGCAGCGTTGCGGAACTGGTCGCCGAACTGACGCGGTTCGAGGCGGGCGACGACTACGAACGCAAGCTCGACGCGGTGCGGCGCAAGGTCGGCGAGTTGCGCTTCAAGCTGGGCGTCCAGCTGATCGAGGGCGCCAACGATCCCGTCGCGATCGGCCACGCCCTCGCCCGCATCGCCGAGGCCGCGCTGGTCGTCCTGACCGATGCCACCGCCGAGGAATTCGAGGGCACCCATGGGCATATCGCGCAGAGCGAGATGCTGATCCTCGGCCTCGGCCGCATGGGCGGCGGGGTTCTGACGCACGCCTCGGACCTCGACCTTGTATACTTGTTCAGCGGTGACTTCCGCCGCGAGTCGGACGGCCGCCGCCCGCTGGGCGCCACGCATTATTACAACCGCCTGTCGCAGCGGGCGATCTCGGCGCTGTCGGTGGCGACCGCACAAGGCGCATTGTTCGAGGTCGATACCCGCCTGCGCCCCTCCGGCGAGCAGGGACCGCCCGCAGCCAGCCTCGAGAGCTTCGAGACCTACCAGCGCGAGCAGGCGTGGACGTGGGAGCACATGGCGCTGTGCCGCGCCCGCCCGCTCTACGGCTCGCCCGAAGGCCGCGCGGCGCTGGCCGAAGTCGTGCACGCCGTCCTCACCGCCCCGCGCGATGCGGACAAGCTGCGCGCCGACGTGCTGGAAATGCGCGAGAAGATGGCCCGCCACAAGCCGCCGGGCGGCCCGCTCGACGTCAAGCTGATGCGCGGCGGGCTGGTCGATCTGGAGTTCATCGTCCACTTCATCCAGCTGCGCGAACGCGGACCCGGCCTCGATCCCGATCTCGGCGAGGCGGTGCGCGGACTGGCCGCAGCGGGACTCGTCGATGCCGCGCTGGTCGAGGCGCACGACGCGCTTACCCGCCTGCTCGTCGCCGGACGGCTGCTGGCGCCCGATGCGCAAGTGCCCGGCCCTGCTGCGCGCTTGGCACTCGTGCGCGCATGCGGCTATGGGGACTGGGAAGCGCTCGAAACGGGCCTCGCAACGGCGCGCCGCCACATCGCGGACGCCTGGCGCGCGGCCTTCGACGAAACCCTGGAGATAGACGCATGACCCGCCCGCACATCGGCGACCCGTTCCCCGACATTGCCCTTGAAACGCCGGAAGGCAGCAGCGTGAAGGCCTCCGACTTCGCCGGTCGCAAGCTGGTCGTGTTCTTCTACCCCAAGGACGCGACCCCCGGCTGCACCACCGAAAACATCGAGTTTTCCGCGCTGCAGGGCGAGTTCGAAGCGGCAAACACCGCCCTGCTCGGCGTCAGCAAAGACTCGGCGAAGAAGCACCAGAACTTCATCGCCAAGCACGACCTCAAGGCCCCGCTCGCGACCGATGCGGAGGAGAACGGTCTCTCCGACGCGCTCGGCATCTGGACCGAGAAGCAGAACTATGGCCGCACCTACATGGGCATGGTCCGCACCACGTATCTGATCGCAGCGGACGGCAGGATCGCACAGGTCTGGGACAAGGTGAAGGTCAAGGACCACGCCGCCAAAGTGCTGGAAGCCGCAAAGGCGCTATAACTCACTCTTCGTCATTGCGAGCGCAGCGAAGCAATCCAGAGCAGCCTCAAGCCGCCCTGGATTGCTTCGCTGCGCTCGCAATGACGAAACTTGGGAGAACTGCAATGCAGACCACCATCGCCGCCGCCATCCGCGCCGCCCTGCTCGAGTGCGATCCGCACGCCAAGGTGATGGCGACGCGCAAGGTCGCGCGCGACTGGCGGCTCGGGAGGCTCGCCTTCGCGTTCGACGCCGCGATGCCCGAGACCCCCGGCCGTCCGGACGCGCCCGAACTGCTGCCGCCCGGCAAGATGCCCCGGCGCAAGGGAGGGGGCGAACGGGGCCGCATCGCCCTGTGGCACGCGCTGGCGCATATCGAGTTCGTGGCGATCGATCTCGCGCTCGACATGGCCGGGCGGTTCGGGGAATCGATGGGGCGGCAGTTCGTGTCCGACTTTCTCAAGGTCGCGGCGGACGAGGCCATGCACTTTTCCCTGATCGACAGGCATTTGCGCACGCAAGGCAGCCACTACGGCGCCCTGCCCGCCCATGACGGGCTGTGGAGCGCCGCGCACGAGACGCGGGGCGATGTCGGCGGCCGCCTCGCCGTCGTGCCGATGGTGCTGGAAGCCCGCGCGCTGGACGTCACCCCGGCGGCGATCGAGCGGGTCCGCACGATGGGCGACGAGCGCGGCGCACGCATCCTCGAACGCATCCTTGACGACGAAATCGCCCACGTTCGATTCGGCGCAAATCATTTCGCCGACCACGCCGAACGCTTGGGCGAAGAGCCCGGAGAGCTGTGGAAATCCTTGGTTTTTCGTTACTTTCACGGCTCCGTTAAACCGCCGTTCAACGACTCGGCGCGCCTCGCTGCCGGTTTGTCGCGCGATCTGTATACCGCGCTTGCCTGAGTCAAAACTAACGGCATAAGTCACACTCACGAGACGGCGGGGGGTTCCGACGATCTCCATACTCCTTGGCGCGACCGGTTTCGGCGTGCTCAAAATAGCGTCGCTTTCCTCGGAATGACGGCGGATAAGCAAGGTATTGCGAGTGGTCGTAACGAAATTTTTCGCCAAGTTCCGCGCAGTGACCGGCGTTTTCGTCGCAGCGGGACTGTCCATTGCAGCGCAACCTGCAATGGCCAACAGCAGCGCTGCCGCTGCCGACATTTCCTCCACCCTGCGCACCAGCCAGGCCGCGAACCAGTCGGTCACCGGCGGTGAGGACGAGCAGTTCAGCCAGCTTTTCAGCTCCTGGCAGAACTATGAGGAAACCGGCCTTGCCGCCGCCAAGCCCAAGGCAGCCGTCGGCGGTATCGCCACCGTCGCCATCCCCTCGCGCAACCCCCTCGCTCAAGAGCGCATGACCAGCACCTTCGGCATGCGCGAACATCCCATTCTCGGCGGCCGCCGCGCTCACAAGGGCGTCGATCTCGCCGCCCCCACCGGCACCCCGGTCTACGCCACCGCAGACGGTACCGTCAGCCGTGCTTCGTGGTTCAGCGGCTACGGCCTGTTCGTCAGCCTCGAGCATGGCGGCGACATGCAGACCCGCTACGGCCACATGTCGCGCCTCAACGTCGCCGACGGCCAGCGCGTCCACAAGGGTGACATCATCGGCTACGTCGGTTCCACCGGCAACTCGACCGGCCCGCACCTCCACTATGAAGTGCGCGTCGACGGCGAGGCCGTGAACCCGGTTCCCTACATGCAGCAGCCGAGCCTCGCTTCGGCCAACTGACCAGAGTTTTCCTGTTGAGAGGAGGAAGAGGCGGCTCGCAAGGCCGCCTTTTCTTTTGCCTGTGTTCCGTGATGCGCCAAAAAAAGGGGGCAGCCCGTCACGAGGGTGGGCCGCCCCTTGAAGTTGGGGAGAAGCGGTTACCGCACCGGGGCTCCGCCGGAGCGGAAGGGGTTGGTGCGGTGGACCGGCAAGACGGTCTTCGCACTGGCGGCCGCGTCTCGCATTGATCGCGGTCAAATCCGCCAGAACCGGCTGAATTTCTGCTGCCCGCCGCCGTTCTTGGCCTGAAATGGACACGTCCCGCTTCCGGCCCACCCCGATCCTGCGCGAGCGCCGCCGCAGGCGCTGCACGCGCTTTGCGCTGACCGATTCGCACGGAGGGGAAATTGCCGTGATCGTACGCGACATATCCTCGCGCGGGCTCAGTGCCGCTGCTTCGGGCGAGCCGCCCCGCCTCAACGAAGTGGTGCGCGCCACGCTGGAGGACGGCCGCGAGGTCTGGGGCCTCGTGCGCTGGCGCGAGGGCAACCTGTTCGGGGTGGAGTTCGATACGCGGGGGTGAAACCTTCCGTTCGTCATTGCGAGCGTAACGAAGCAATCCAGGGCAGTTTGGCGCCGCCCTGGATTGCTTCGCTACGCTCGCAATGACGAAATTAGAGCAAGTTCACACCGCCGAACTGAAGCGCCGCAGCGTATCCTTGCGGTAAGGGTCGAAGCGCGCCGCGATCGAGCGCGCGTAAGGCAGTCCGCCCGGCAGCACAACGAGGTCGCCGCCATCGGTCTCGCACAATCCGGCATCGAGATAGGGGCGCAGCAACGGCCCGGCCTCCTGCCACAAGTCCGCCGCCACAGGCGCGCGGCCCTGGCACAGCAGCGCCTCTATCACCGCGCCGCGCCGCTGGTCCTCGGCACTGCGCACGATCCCGCGCGTCGCGGCCAGCCGGTCCTGCGAGAGCATCATGCGATAGCGCCCGGTGTTCTTCTCGTTCTGGACGAGCAGGTCCGGAAAGCCGCCGATCGCCGAGGCCCCCAGCCCCAGCAGGACCGGTGCCTGATCATCGGTGAAGCCCTGGAAATTGCGGCGAAGGTGTCCGGTCAGCGTCGCCTGCGCCAGCGGATCGCCGGGCAGCGCGAAATGGTCGAAGCCCACCGCGACATAGCCCCGGTCCAGCAGGAAGGCGTGCCCTTGGGCTGCCATGGCGAAGCGCGCCTCGGCATCGGGCAGTTCGCTCGCATCGATCTTGCGCTGGCGGGGGATCAGGTGCGGAACGTGGGCATAGCCGAACAGCGCGATGCGATCGGCCCCCAGCGCGACGGTGCGCTCCAGCGAATCCTTCAGATGCGCCATGGTTTGGCCGGGCAGCCCGTACATGAGATCGAAGTTCAGCGATCCCACGCCCGCGCCGCGCAGCATGGCGACGGCCTGCTCGATCATCGCCGTCGGCTGAACCCGGCCGATCGCCCGCTGCAACGGCTCCGCAAAGGTCTGCACGCCGAGACTGGCACGCGCGATCCCGACCGAGGCGATCACCCCCGCCCACCCGGGGCCAAGGGTGCGCGGGTCCAGTTCGATCGAAGTGACCGGGTGCGAGGTCTCGAACTGCAGCGTCAGCGCATCGACCAGCCGCACGAAGTCGATCGGCGAAATGCCGTTGGGACTGCCGCCACCAAAAGCGATACGCGTGACCCGCGCCCCTGCGGGAAGGCGTTCGGCGACGAGATCGATCTCGCGGTGAAGCGCGTCGAGGTAGCTGGCTACCCTGTCCCGCCGGTTGGCGACGCTGGTGTTGCAGCCGCAATACCAGCAGATCTTCTCGCAGAACGGGATGTGGACATAGAGCGATACCTCGCCCTGCGTGCGCTCCAGCGCCTCCTCGTATTGGCCCGCGCCTATCCCGCCAGCGAACTCGGCGGCGGTGGGGAAGCTGGTGTAGCGCGGCACGGGAATCGCCAGCAGTTCGGGGTGATAGGTCCACATGGCCGCAACTTTGCCTTATCCCTCCGCGCCGTCATTGCGATCGATCAAGCCGCTTTCGTTTGGAATCGGAATGGCAGCCCTTGGCACAACATGGCCCCTGCGGCGGTCCCGGAGGTGCGGGGACCGGCACACTCACCACGCCGCCGCCGCAGGTCATCGCGACAAGCTCCCGCGCCTCGACCTGCAGCGGGCCGACCATCGCCGGGACCAGCGCCAGCGCGCCGAACAGCGCGAGCAGGCGCCGTGTCATGGCGCGTCCTCGTCGATCAGGATGCGGTTGGCGGCGCCGTCCATGTCCTCGTACTGGCCCGAGCGCATCGTCCAGAAGAACGTGCCCAGCGCGCAGAGCCCCATCGCCAGCGAGAGCGGGATCATGAAGCCGAGGATCGTCATTGCGCTTCCTTCCCTGCCGCGCGCGCCAGCCGCAGCGAATTGCCGACCACCAGCAGCGAACTGCCCGACATCGCCAGCGCCGCCACCAGCGGGGTGACGTGGCCAAGGATCGCCAGCGGCACCGCCAGCACGTTGTAGCCCACCGCCATCGCGAAGTTCTGGCGCACCACCCGCATCGTGGCGCGCGCCACCTTCACCGCCGTCGCCACCGGCATCAGCCGCTCGCCGACGAAGACGCCGTCGGCGGCCTGCTGCGACACGTCGCTCGCCCCGCCGGGCGCGAGGCTGACGTGGGCGCCCGCCAGCGCCGGGCCGTCGTTGAGCCCGTCGCCCACCATCAGCACCTTGTGGCCAAGCGCCGCGCGGCGTTCGAGCAGCGCCAGCTTGTCCGCCGGGCGCATCGCCGCCGTGGCGAACAGACCCAGTTTGCGCGCGACGCCGCCGACCGCTTCCACCCTGTCGCCCGAGGCGATCGCGGCCGTCAGGCCCTGCGCCTTCAGCGCCGCCAATGTCTCGGTCACGTCGGGGCGCAGGCTGTCGGCGAAGGTGATGCGCGTGCGGGTGCCATCGACCAGAAGATCGACGGCGAGAGTGTCGGTCTCCACCTCCGGCCGCAGCAGCGCGACTTCGGCACCGTCGCAGCGCCCGATCATGCCGGAGCCGGCGGCCTCGCGCACCAGTTCGACGGCTGCGGGCTCCACACCTTCGCCGCGCAGCGCATGGGCGAGGCCACGGCTCAGCGGATGGCGGCTCGCCTGCGCCAGACCCAGCGCGATGGCGCGGCTGCGCGGGCCGAGCATGGCCAGCGTGACCGGGCGCGGTTCGCCCAGCGTCAGGGTGCCGGTCTTGTCGAGCAACACTTCGTCCGCCTCGGCCAGCCGCTCCAGCGCCGAGCCGTCCTTGATGAGCAGGCCCCGCCGCATCAGCGCCCCCGCCGCGACGACTTGCGCCGCCGGAACCGCAAGGCCGAGCGCGCAAGGGCAGGTGATGATGAGGACGGCGGTGGCGATCGTCAGCGCCTTGTAGACGCTCGCCCCTGCGATCAGCCAACTGCAGAAGCTGAGGAACGCGAGGGTGTGGACGGCGGGCGCATAGAGCCGCGCCGCGCGGTCCGCCACGCGCACGTAGCGCGAGCGGGACTGGCCCGCCTCGTCCATCAGCCGCGCGATGTCGGCGATGGCGGTGTCCTGCGCAGCGGCGGTGACGCGCACCCGCACGGGGTTGCCGAGGTTGATCGTGCCCGCGTGGACGAGGTCGCCGGGCACGGCGGGGCGCGGGGCGCTCTCGCCGGTGAGCATCGCGGTGTCGATGGTGGTGCGGCCTTCGACGACCTCGCCGTCGGCGGCGAGCGCTTCGCCTGCCGCCACCAGCATCGTCATGCCGGGGCGCAGCTTGTCGGCCTCGACGTAGCGGGCGGTGCCGTCCTCGCCGATCACTTGCGCGCCCCGCCCCATGCGGCCGAGCAGGGCGGCGATGCCGGAGCGGGCGCGGCCGCGCATCATCGCGTCGAGCGTGCGGCCCGCCAGCAGGAAGAACAGCAGCATCACCGCGCCGTCGAAGTAGGCGTGCTCGCCTCCGGCCAGCGTTTCGTAGAGGCTCATGCCCGTCGCCAGGATCACGCCGATGGAGATCGGCACGTCCATGTTGGTGCGCCGGTACTTCAGCGCCATCCACGCCGAGGCGAAGAACGGGCGGCCCGAATAGACCACCACCGGGATGCCGATCAGGGCGCTGATCCAGTGGAACATGCCGCGCGTCACCGCGTCGGTGCCCGACCAGACCGAGACCGAGAACAGCATGATGTTCATCATGCCGAAGCCCGCCACCGCCAGCGCGCGGATCAGGCGCTTCGTCTCCACATCGTCGCGGGCGAGCGGGTTGTCGGCGGCGCGTTCGGCCTCGAAGCCGAGTTTGCGCAGCTCCTCGATCAGCGTTTCGGCATCGAGCGTCTCGGCATGGCTGACGGCGACGCGCTTGGCGGAGAGGTTCACACGCGCCGAAGCCACGCCGGGGACGAGCCCGAGGCCGCGTTCGATCTTGCCGATGCAGCCGGCGCAGCGGATGCCGGGGACGGTGAAGCGGCTGTCGATGCTGGGCGCGGTATCGAGTGCGGTTTCGACAGGGACCGGCGGCGGGGGTGTGATCGCGTTCATGCGCCGATCTCCTGTTCGGTGCGCCATTGGCGGCCATCCGCCTCGATATCGAAGCGGAGGGTCCAGCGGCCTGCGGGCAGCGGCCGGGTGCTGATCCAGTGCCCGCCCTCGCGGCGGAAGGTGAGTGCGGTGTCGGGCAGGCGGCCGAGGGGGTGGCGGGCGATGGCGGTGAGCTTGGTCTGGGCGGCGGGGGCTTCGACAAGCTCAGCCTGAGCGGGATTTATAGCAGCGCTATTACCTCCCACCCGCTCATCCTGAGCTTGTCGAAGGATGGATGGCGCGACCTCCATATCCACCACCACCGTGCCCTCGGCCCCGCGCCGCGCTTCCAGCCGCCAGCCCAGCGCCTTCTCCTTCGCCGCCTCGTCGAGCCAGCGGTTGAAGTCCTGGCTGGCGACGTAGGAGTTCTCCACCACGATCCCGCCGAAGGTGGTGCTGGCGAGCGTCGCCATCGTCACGTTGACTGCCAGCACCACGCCGAACCCGGCGACGAGGATCGCGGTCATATGCTTTCCGTTGAAAGGTCTGCGGGTCTGCACGGTCATGGGGTCGCCTCCTGCGGGGTGTCGAAGATCACTTCGGATAGGGCGGTCTCGCGCGCCTCGCCCTCTGCGGTGACGCGGAAGGCGAAGTCCTGCGCGGCGGTTGTCGCCAGACCTGGGGCAGGCGCGACGACGTAGACGCGCAAGGCCTGCGTGGCGTCGGCGGGGATCGTGCGGGTGAGGGTACGGGCGGCGTCGGCGCGGGCGCTGTCGTCGGTCCACATCACCGCACCGGGGAGACCGACGAGGGCGATCTCCATCCTGCGCGGGCGGCCCTCCATGTTGCGCAGGCGCAAGGTGTAGGCGCCCCGCACAGAGCCGTCGCTCAGGAGGATGTACGGCGGGTTGCGATCCTTGGCGACGGTCAGCCCGGTATGGACGCGGGTGCCCAGCGCGAACAGCAGGGCAAGGCCGATGCCCGCCCAGACCGCGAGATACGCTAGCGTGCGCGGGCGCCAGATCAGCTTGAGGTGGCGCGTCGGCGGCTGTCCCGCCTTCTCGCGCTCGGCATCGTCCAGCGTGGCGTAGTCGATCAACCCGCGCGGGCGGCCGATGTCCTGCATCACCCGGTCGCAGGCGTCGATGCACAAGGCGCAGGTGATGCAGCCGACTTGCGGGCCCTGGCGGATGTCGATGCCGGTGGGGCAGACGGCGACGCACTGGTTGCAGTCGATGCAGTCGCCGAACACGTCGGGCGCTTTCTGCGACTTCTTGAGGCTGGCGCGCGGTTCACCGCGGAAGTCCTTGTAGGTGACGGTTAGCGATTTCTCATCGGTCATCGCGGTCTGGATGCGCGGCCAGGGGCACATGTAGATGCACACCTGTTCGCGCATGAAGCCGCCGAGGACGAAGGTGGTCGCGGTCAGCGTCGCCACGGTGGCATAGGCGACGGGATCGGCGGTGCCGCTCCAGAACGCGGTCCAGAGCCTTGGCGCGTCGGCGAAGTAATAGATCCACGCGCCGCCGGTGGCGAAGCTGATGGCGAGGTAGATCGCCCACTTCACCAGCCGCCGGGCGATCTTGGCCGGTCCCCACGGGGCCTTGTAGAGCCGCATTCGCGCATTGCGGTCGCCGTCGATCAGGCGGTCGACGTGCTGGAACAGGTCGGTCCAGACGGTCTGCGGGCAGGCATAGCCGCACCACGCCCGCCCCACCGCGCTGGTGACGAGGAACAGGCCGATCCCCGCCATGATGAGCAGGCCCGCGACGAAGTAGAACTCGTGCGGCCAGATCTCGATGCCGAACATGTAGAAGCGGCGGTGGGCGAGGTCGATCAGCACCGCTTGGTCGGGGGCGTAAGGGCCACGGTCCCAGCGCAGCCATGGCGTGACCCAGTAGACCGCGAGGCACAGCGCCATGATCGCCCACTTGATGCGGCGGAATTTGCCGTCGATGCGGCGATTGAAGACCGGTTCGCGCTTTGCGTAGAGCGAGAGCTGGGTCATGTCGGGGGGCTTGTTCATGGTACTTGTCCCGCCTGGGAGTGCTTCCTTTTTCTCCGTCATCCCCGCGAAGGCGGGGACCCATCTCCTGAACTGGCATGTTGCACGGTCATCAGATGGGTTCCCGCCTTCGCGGGAATGACGGGTCAGGGGGTGGCGGCAGCTTCGGGCTCGGGCGCAGGCGTCTTTTCCCCCCCGCCGAGCGAGTGGACGTAAGCCGCCAGCATCTTGATCGTCACCGGGTCGAGGCGGCCGTTCCATGCGGGCATCACCCCCATGTGCGGCTTGCTGACCTGCGCGACGACATCGTCCTTCGTGCCGCCGTCGAGCCAGATCGCGTCGGTCAGGTTCGGCGCGCCGAACTGGCGGCTGCCCTTGCCTGCCGGGCCGTGGCAGACGGCGCAGTTGTCGGCGAAGAGCTTCGCGCCCTCGGCGTTGCCCCGCGCCTTGCCCGAGAGCGAGAGGACGTGCCCGGCCACCGCGTCGATCTGCGCCGCCGTCAGCAGGCCATCGCTGCCGAAGTTGGGCATGATCGACTGCCGCGTCGCCTCGTCGCCGGGCTGGCGGATGCCGTGCAGCAGCGTCGTCTCGATGGTTTTCAGATCGCCGCCCCAGAGCCAGTCGTCGTCGTTGAGGTTGGGGAAGCCCTTCGACCCGGCCGCACCGGCGCCGTGGCACTGGACGCAGTTGATCCTGAACGCCGCCGCGCCGCCCGCCACCGCCGCGCGCATCAGTTCGGGGTGCGTCGGCAGTGCCTCGATCGGCATGTCCGCCAGCGCCGCGACTGTCTTCGCGCGGGTGGCGGCGGCGGCCTTCATGTCCTTGTCCAGCTCGCCCCGGCTGGTCCAGCCGAGCGTGCCTTGCGTCGCGCTCGAAAGCATCGGCCACGCCGGGTAGACCACGCTGTAGCCCAGCGCGAAGACGATGCAGGCGTAGAAGGTCCAAAGCCACCAGCGCGGCAGCGGGGTGTTGAGTTCCTCGATCCCGTCCCACTCGTGGCCGACGGTTTCCGTGTTCGTGGCTTCGTCGAGGCGTCCTTTTGGATGATGCTCAGCCATCGTTCTCGTCCTTGAAGATCATCGTCGCGGCGGCGTCGTTCTTCGCGCGGTGGCCGGGCCGGAAGGGCCAGGCGATCAGCACGACGAACACCACCAGCATCGCCAGCAGGCCCCAGCTGTCGGCCAGATGCCGCAGCATGTCGTACGTGGAGTGAGTGCTGAGGGAGAAGGTCATCGCCCCTTCTCCTTGGCCAGCTTCTCCTGCGCGGCGGCGGCGTTGACATCGACCATGGTACCCAGCACCTGCAGGTAGGCGACGAGCGCATCCATCTCGGTCACCCGCTTGGGGTCGCCGTCGAAGTCGCGGATCTGCGCCTTGGGGTAGCGCTTGATCAGGTCGCCGGGATCGGCCTCCGGGTCGGCCTGCGCGTTGAGGTCGGCCAGCGCACTGGTGATGTCGCGGTCGGTGTAGGGCACGCCCACGCGGCGCAGCGCCGTCAGGTTCGCGGCGGGGTTGGCGACTTGCAGGTCGCGCTCGGCGAGGAAGCCGTATTTCGGCATCACCGATTCCGGGACGACGCCCTCGGGGTTCGTCAGGTGCTGGACGTGCCAGCTGTCCGAATACTTGCCGCCCACGCGCGCAAGGTCAGGCCCGGTGCGCTTGGAGCCCCACTGGAACGGATGGTCGTACATCGATTCCGCGGCGAGGCTGTAGTGGCCGTAGCGCTCCACCTCGTCGCGGAAGGGGCGGATCATCTGGCTGTGGCAGACGTAGCACCCCTCGCGCACGTAGATGTCGCGGCCCGCCTGCTCCAGCGGGGTATAGGGGCGCACGCCCTGAACTTTCTCGATGGTGTTGTCGATCCAGAACAGCGGTGCGATCTCGACGATGCCGCCGATGGCGACGACGACCAGCGCGCAGATGCCCAGCAGGGTGATGTTCTTCTCGAGCGTCTTGTGGCGTTCGACGATGGTGGTCATGGTTCTTGTCCCTGTTCGTCGTCAGTTCGCGAGGATCGGGCGGCCAGAAATCGGACGATCCTGCGCCGCGTCGTAGGCGGCGTCGCGCAGGGGCTTCTCCTCGCGCAGCTTGCCCAGGATCGTGGCCCAGACGTTGACCGTCATGATGACCCCGCCCGCGAGGTAGAGCGCGCCGCCGAAGGCGCGCAGCGCGTACATCGGGTGAAGCGCCGCCACGGAGTCGGCGAAGGAGTTCACGAGGTAGCCGTCGGCTCCGTATTCGCGCCACATCAGGCCCTGGGTGATCCCCGCCACCCACATGCTGGCGGCGTAGAAAACGATCCCCAGCGTCGCGAGCCAGAAGTGCCAGTTCACCATTCGCAGCGAGTACAGCCGCTCCCGGCCCCACAGGCGCGGCACGAGGTAGTAGATCGCGCCGAAGGTGATCATCCCGTTCCAGCCCAGCGCGCCGGAGTGGACGTGGCCGATCGTCCAGTCGGTATAGTGCGAGAGCGAGTTAACGCTCTTGATCGACATCACCGGGCCTTCGAAGGTGCTCATGCCGTAGAAGGCCAGCGCCATCACCATCATGCGGATGATCGGATCGGTGCGGACCTTGTCCCAGGCGCCGTTGAGCGTCATCAGGCCGTTGATCATGCCGCCCCAGCTCGGCATCCACAGCATGATCGAGAACACCATGCCCAGCGTCTGCGCCCAGTCGGGCAGCGCGGTGTAGTGCAGGTGATGCGGCCCCGCCCAGATGTAGAGGAAGATCAGCGACCAGAAGTGGATGATGGACAGGCGGTAGGAATAGACCGGCCGCTCGGCCTGCTTGGGCACGAAGTAGTACATCATCGCCAGGAAGCCGGCGGTCAGGAAGAAGCCCACCGCATTGTGGCCGTACCACCACTGCACCAGCGCGCCCTGCACGCCCGCGAACAGCGGGTAGCTCTTGGAGCCCAGCAGGCTGACCGGCAGGTCGAGGTTGTTGACCACGTGCAGCATCGCCACGGTGACGATGAATGCGAGGTAGAACCAGTTGGCGACGTAGATGTGCGGCTCGGAGCGCCTGACGATCGTGCCGACGAAGACCGCGAGGTAGCAGACCCACACGATGGTCAGCCACCAGTCGACGTACCATTCGGGCTCGGCGTATTCCTTGCCCTCGCTGATGCCGAGGAGGTAGCCGGTGGCGGCCAGCACGATGAACAGCTGGTAGCCCCAGAACACGAAGCGGGCGAGGCCGGGGAAGGCGAGCCGCGCGCGGCAGGTGCGCTGGACGACGTAGAAGCTCGTCGCGATCAGGGCATTGCCGCCGAACGCGAAGATCACCGCCGAGGTGTGCAGCGGGCGGACCCGGCCGAAGTTGAGGTAGGGTTCGAGGTTCAGCCAGGGCCAGGTCAGCTGCGCGGCGATGAACACGCCCGCGAGGAAGCCCGCCATGCCCCAGAACACCGTGGCGATCATGCCCCAGCGGATCGGGTCGTCGTCATAGCGCCCCTGATCGGGGAAGCGCAGCACGCCGCGGGCGATGCCGTCGTAGTCGGCGCCGCGCAAGCTGAACCACAAGGCGGTCATCGCCGCGATGGCGACGATCCCCATGTGGATGGCGAAGCCCTGATCCACCGCCAGCGCGGAGGCCATCACGGCAAGGAAGAGCACGGCAAGCCACACGCCTGCCCGCGCCAGCACCGAAACCATAAGCTGTCTCTTTTCGAGATGAGTTGCTGATCAGGTTTCGCCTTGGGCGCGCGGGGCGGGAGTCGCATTGACGGGGATCAAAAACCCTCATCGTTCCGGACCTGATCCGGGACCGCTGGCCGTGAACGGCCCGCCTCGCGGTGCGCGCCGCAGGGGCTTCGACAAGCTCAGCCTGAGCGGTGTTGAGAGGAAGTTATCAGTCCCGCTCAGGCTGAGCTTGTCGAAGCCCCCCCGGGCAGCACGCGCCTAAAGACAGCCACCGGTCCCGGATCAAGTCCGGGACGACGGGGCGACAGCAAAATTCTCCCCGACTTGCGCCCGATCAATTCATCCCGGTTGCATGAAGCGCAAACCGCAAGGGCCGCTCAAGAGGGGGGACATGCATGGTGCAGCCCCGGCGGTCATTCGAAAGACAGCGATATGCGCAAGATCACCCTGCTCGCCGCCGCGCTTGCGGCCACTGCCTTCACCACGCCCGCGATGGCCGGAAGCCCGGACGGCAGGTTTCAGGTCAAGGTGCTCGCGACCCGGGTTCTGCCCGACGGCGGCATCGACAAGGTCAAGTCGATCGATTCGGGCCTTGCCGCCACGCTGACCGGCATGGGCGTCACCGATGTGGACGCCCGGGCGAACGACAACGTCGTGCCCACCCTCGCGGTCGAATACTTCTTCACCAAGGCCGTCTCGGTCGAGACGATCTGCTGCTTCACCCAGCACCACGTGAACGGCGCGGCCGACCTTGCCGGCACCCGGCTGGTCGATCACGTACTGATCCTGCCCGCGACGGTGACCGCCAAGTACCACCTCGACACCGGCACCCCGATCAAGCCCTATGTCGGCGCCGGCCCCGCGCTGTTCTTCGTGTTCGACGAAAAGCCCGGCGCCACCGCGCAGGCGCTCGGCGTGGACAAGGTGAAGATGTCCAACTCCTTCGGCGCGGTGCTGCAGGCGGGCGTGGACATCGCGCTCGGCCAGAGCGGCTACGGCGTGACGCTCGATGCCAAGAAGTACTTCATCAAGCCGACCGCCAGCTTCTACGCCGATGGGGCGAAGGTGCTGGAAACGAAGCACGACCTCGACCCGTGGGTGCTGAGCGCGGGCCTGTCGTACCGGTTCTAAGCGCGCTTGCCCTTGACAAATATAACCACATGGGTTATATGGCCCAGCATCCGGAGCGGCGAATGATCACGTCGCTCCGGTGTATCGGGTCGGCGTCGTGGGCCGGGATGCGGTTTCAAGCCGCAGCTGTGCAAACCACGCGCCCATCGAAGACCCGGACTGTCTCTGCGCTACCGGAAACGCCGTCCATACGTTCCTGCGACACACGGCAGGACATGGGAGGGCCATCCCGGATAGCCTTCGGCCGATAACGCTGCGAACCCTAACGATGGCCACATGGGACAAGTCCGATGGAATACAGGTCGAACCGGGCTGCACCGTGAGTTACCCGGCCGCTCGCCAGAGCTTCACGGAAAACAAAACCCCGCGTCCCGGTGAGGACGCTCCCGACGCCGACCCGATGTTCACTTCGGATGCGTTGATTTCCCCGGCGTAATGGCCCGCACTCGCCAGCGGGTATTTTTGCGTGACCCCGCTGCACGAACGACATCGTCATCCCAGCGAAAGCTGGGATGACGGTGTTGGGTGACGGCGTTCCTGCATCCTACCCATTCACACTTCGTGGAAGTTCAGCGTCGCGTTCAGGATGAACACCAGTGTGCCCGAACACAGCGAGACGATCACCCGCGCGAGCAGATAATGCGCGTCGAACACCGTGGTCAGCAGCGCGAAACCGCCGAGGATCACCGCCAGCCCCACCAGCGCATTTGTAAGGTAATAGACATAGCCGGTGAAGATCCCGCGATCGCTCTCCCGGAACACCCAGACCCGCGCGAGCACGTAGTTCAGCGAGTTGGCCAGGAGAAACCCCACCGTCACGGCCACGAACTTGTCGATGCCAAGCTGCGAGACCATCAGCCAGATCAGCGCCATGTCGATCGCGAAGCACAGGCACGAGGCGACGGCATTGCGCACGAACAGGACAGCGGTGTGCCGACTGAACAGGCCGTAGTGCGGGTGAGCGCCAAGGGAGCCCGGCACGATGGGCGAATGAAACATGCCAGTGGCAACGCCGCCGCCTCGCCATGGTTTCCCGCGAGCCGGTAACAGGGACGAACCGTTACCCTGCCTCGGCGACCAGCGTGTCGAAATCGAGGATCGTCACTTCGCGGCGCGAGGGCAGGTCGATCACGCCCTCGTTCTTGAGCCGGGTGAACTGGCGGCTGACGGTCTCGATCGTCAGGCCCAGCACGTCGGCGATCTGCTGGCGCGAGAACGGCAGGGTCAGGATGCGCCGCCCCGGATGCTCGAAATCGATCCGGCAGCCCGCGCCGCCGAGCCGTTCGGTCATCTCGACGAGGAAGCTCGCCATCTTCTCCGCCGCCGACTTGCGGCCGAGCAGCAGCATCCAGCGGCGCGTGCGGTCCAGTTCGCCCAGCGTGCGTTCGAGCAGCTTGTGCTCCAGCGCCGGATGCTCGCGCGCGAAGGCGTCGAAGTCGCGGCGGGAGAACACGCAGACGCTGGCGTCGGTCAGCGCCGTGACACCGTGCCCGGTGGTGCCGCCGAACGGGCGCCCGATGAAGTCGGAAGGATAGACCACGCCGACGATCTGCTCGCGCCCGTCCTCGGTGTTGGTGGAGAGCTTGAGCACGCCGTCGATGACGTTGGCGACGAGGACCGAATCCTCGCCCTCCCAGATGATCGATTCCCCGGCGGTCAGCTTGCGCGTGCGCCCGATGGCGTTGAGCGCGCTAAGTTCGCCGGCGTCGAGCGCGGCACAGATCGCCCGGTTGCGGACGACGCAAAGATCACAGCTGGACATGGTTTCCGATCACCGGGGGCTTCTCGTGGGTTGCATAGCGGAAAGTCGGCGCGAAAGAAAACCGAACGACCTTCATTTCGTCATTGCGAGGCCGCAGGCCGAAGCAATCCAGGGCGGTTTGCGCGGCCCTGGATTGCTTCGCTGCGCTCGCAATGATGAAGGCGGAGTTCAAACCTGCCGCTTCTCCAGCTTGCGCGCCAGCGTGCGGCGGTGGAGGCCGAGGCGGCGTGCGGTTTCGGAGATGTTGAATTCGCACTCCACCAGCGTCTGGTGGATGTACTCCCACTCCAGCGTCTTGATCGAGGTCTTGCGGCCCTCCACCGGCACGCTGGCATCGCCGCGCAGCGACGCGAAGGCCGCCTCGATGTCGTCGGTGTTGGAGGGCTTGGCGAGGTAGTGCGAGGCGCCCAGCTTGATCGCCTCGACGGCGGTGGCGATGCTGGCGTAGCCGGTCAGCACGACGATGCGCGTCTGCGGCGCATGGGCATGAAGCGCCTCGACCACGGTGAGGCCGGAACCCGCGCCGAGTTTCAGGTCCACCACCGCGAACTCGAAGCTGTCCGCCAGGAACAGCGCCTCGGCCTCTTCGGGGCTTGCAGCGGAGGCGACGCGGTAGCCGCGCCGTTCGAAAGAGCGGCGCAGGGTTCGCGCGAAAGTGGGGTCGTCCTCGACGATGAGCAGGCTGGCGCCTGTCGCGCCGATGGCGGAGGGAGTGTCGGTCATTGCTTCTCCTGCCGTTGTTCTTGTTCTTCGAGCGCCAGTGTAGCGAGGGGGATCGCCAGTTGCACGCTCGCACCGCCGGTTTCACGGTTCTCCACCGAGACCGCGCCGCCCAGCTTGCGGATCACGTTGACGACGAGGAACAGGCCGAGCCCGCCCCCGTCGCGCCCCTTGGTCGAGATATAGGGCTGGCCGATGCGGCGCAGCACTTCGGGCGCGAAGCCGGGGCCGCGGTCGCTTACGGTCAGCATGACCTGCCGTCCCGGACTCTGGGCGGCGCCCTCCCCTTCCAGCCAGACCTCGATCAGCACGAGGTCGGGCGAGACCTCGATGGCGTTGTCGATGACGTTGCCGACGATCTGGCGCAGGCCCGGGTCGGCGATGATCTCGACGTCGTCTGCCATGCGGTCGATCACGCGCAGTTCGCCGGGGATGCGGGTGCGCCATTCCTCGGCGAGATCGTCGATGAAGCCGCGCACCGTGGTCACCGCCGGATCGACGCCGCGCACTTCGCCCGCCGACATCAGGATGCCCGATACGATCGTCTTGCAGCGCTCCAGCTCGCGGCGCACGTCGGCAAGGTCGGCGGCCATGTCGGGGTCGTCCCTGATCGTCGGCTCGTGGCTCCAGTCGCCCAGGATCACCGAGATCGACGAGAGCGGGGTGCCCAGTTCATGCGCCGCGCCCGAGGCGAGCAGGCCCATGCGGATGATGTGGTCCTCCTCGGCCGCCTGCTGGTAGTACTCGGCGAGGCGCGCATCGCTTTCGCGGCGGTTGCGGTCGAGCCGCACGACGAAGACGATTAGCAGCACGGCGGCCAGCACGAAGCAGAACAGGCTGCCGTAGATGTAGAGGTGGAAGTGATCGCCCGCCAAGCGATCGGGCAGTTGCAGCGGCTCGTAGAAGAAGGTCAGCAACGCCATGCACAGGCAGGCGTTGAGCGCGACGAGCCAGCTCCAGCGCGCCTCCAGGATGATCGCGCCGATGACGATCTGGAGGAGGAACAGGAAGGTGAACGGGTTTGTCGCCCCGCCCGAGTAGTAAAGCTGCCAGCACAGCGCGACGACGTCGATCATCAGCGCCGAGAACATCTCGCGCTGGGTGAACGATTCGCGCTGCAGCACGACGCGCGCGACGGTCAGGTTGATGACGATCAGCAGCAGCGGCGCCAGCAGCAGCGGCGCCAGCGGCAGGCGGACCTTGAGCACGGCAGAGACCACGACGATGGTGGCCAGCTGCCCGAACACCGCCGTCCAGCGCAGCTGGGTGAGCAGGACGACGCTGGAACGGCTCGGCGTACTGCCCGGCACCTCCGGCGGCGCGAACAGCGCCGCCAGGCGCTCGATCACGCCCGGCGCCATGTATAGGCGAGCGCGACCAGCGACAGCGCCGCCATCGCGAACCAGGTCAGGGCATAGCTGAGATGGCTGTCGGGGAACGTGATCTGGGTGAGGCCGGGGACGGGCTTGAGGGTAGGCGCGGTGCGCGCCTGCTCCGTCTGCACGTCGACGAAGGCGGGGGAGACGGCGCCCAGCTTGCGGGCCTGCGCCAGCGCGGCGGTATCGCGCGAATACCAGCGCTCGTCCTGCGGGGCGTTGGATTGCAGGATACTGCCCCTGGGCTCGGGCAGGCGCAGCAGGCCGACGACCGATACCATGCCCGCAGGCGCCGAGGCTCCGGCGTCGGCGCGGGTGGTTCCGGCGGGCACGAAGCCGCGGTTGATCCACAGGAGCCTGCCGTCTTCGAGGTGCAGCGGCGTCATCGTCCAGTAGCCCGTTCCGCGTTCCGTGGCGGCCCGCACCAGCGCGGTCGCAGGCCCGTCATAGACGCCCGAGACGCGGACGCGAAGATATTCGAGATCGGGGCCGAGCCTGCCGTCCTGCGGCAGCGGCTGCGGAGCGGCATGGACGCGCGCATCGACGCGGGCGATCAGCGCGTGCTTCCAGTGCATCCGCTGGACCTGCCAGACGCCCAGCGCGGCGAATAGCGCGAAGGCCACTAGCAGAAGCGCGGCAAGCCCGATGGGCCGCCGCGCTCCTTTTGCCGCCGTTGTGCGGTCCTCGGTCAGGGCAGCTGGCCCATGTCGTGGACGCTCATCGGCATCATGTTGGTGTTGAGGTGGAACATGACCCACAGCGAACCGGACAGCGTGATGATGACCAGAACGATCGTGAAGATCAGCGCCATGACCGTCCAGCCGTTCTCCGACTTGGTGTTCATGTGCAGGAAGTAGATCATGTGGACCACGATCTGCACCACGGCAAAGGCCATGATGACCAGCGCGGTGGTCTGCTTGTCGGGGATCGCGCCCGTCATCACCAGCCAGAACGGGATCGCGGTAAGCACGACCGACAGCAGGAAGCCGACGACGTACTCGCGCATCGAGCCATGGCTCGCGCCGTGCTCGTCGTGGTGATCGTGCGCGGCGGGGTTGGGGTGGGCGTGTTCGTTCGCCATCACAGCATTCCCATCAGGTAGACGAAGGTGAAGACGCCGATCCAGATGACGTCGAGGAAGTGCCAGAACAGCGACAGGCACATGAGGCGGCGCTTGTTGGCCGGGATCAGGCCCTTCTTGCCGACCTGCACCACCAGCGTAAACAGCCAGATCAGGCCGAAGGTGACGTGCAGACCGTGCGTGCCCACCAGCGAGAAGAACGCGGTGAGGAAGCCCGAACGCATCGGCGTCGCGCCCTCATGGATGAGGTTGCTGAACTCGTAGAGTTCGATGCCGAGGAAGCATGCGCCGAACACGGCGGTGACCAGCAGCCAGGCTTGCGTCGCGCCCTTGTTGTTCTTCTCCATGGCCAGCATGGCGAAGCCGTAAGTGATCGACGAGAACAGCAGCATGGCGGTGTTGAGCGCCACCAGCGGCAGCTCGAACAGGTCCTTCGGCCCCGGCCCGGCGGCCAGGCTGCCGCCCAGCACGCCGTATGCCGCAAAGAGCATGGCGAAGATGAGACAGTCGCTCATCAGGTAGACCCAGAAGCCCAGCATGGTGCTGCCGCCTTCGGGGTGGTCATGCTCGTTCAGGTCGTAGAACGCGGCCTGAAGCTGCGCCTGATCGAGGGTGTGCGTCGGAGCGGTGTTGGCGGTCATGTCTCAGGCTCCCGCGGCGGCGAGCTGGCGGGTGCGTTCCGCCTCGGTCGCTTCGACCGTCTCGACGGGGATGTGGTAGTCCCGCTTGTAGTTGAACGTATGGAAGATCGCGTAGCCGATGATCCCGGCGAACGACACGGCTGCGAGCCACCAGATGTACCAGATCATCGCGAAGCCGAGCGCCGTCGACAGACCCGCCAGGATCAGGCCGGTCCCCGTGCCGCTGGGCATGTGGATCGGACGGAAGCCGGACGTCGGACGCTGGACGCCGCAGCGCTTCATGTCGTCCCAGGCGTCGAGGTCGTGGACCAGCGGCGTGAAGGCGAAGTTGTACTCCGGCGGCGGCGACGAGGTCGACCACTCCAGCGTACGGCCGTTCCACGGATCGCCCGTCTCGTCCTTCAGTTCCTCGCGCTTCCAGATGGAGACGGCGAACTGGACCAGCATGGCGCCGATGCCACCGGCGATCATCACGGCGCCGAAGGCGGCGATGACGAACCAGATCTGGATCGACGGATCGTCGAACACGCGCATGCGGCGGGTCACGCCCATCAGGCCGAGGATATAGAGCGGCATGAAGGCGAACCAGAAGCCGGGAACCCACAGCCAGAAGCTGACCTTGCCCCAGAACTGGTTGAGCTTGAAGCCGAACGCCTTGGGCCACCAAAAGTTGATCGCCGCGAAGATGCCGAACAGCACGCCGCCAATGATCACGTTATGGAAGTGCGCGATCAGGAACAGCGAGTTGTGGAGCACGAAGTCCGCAGGCGGCACCGCGAGGAGCACGCCGGTCATGCCGCCGACCGTGAAGGTCAGCATGAACGCGACGGTCCACATCATCGGCAGCTCGTAGCGGATGCGGCCGCGATACATCGTGAACAGCCAGTTGAACAGCTTCGCGCCGGTCGGGATCGAGATCACCATGGTGGTGATGCCGAAGAACGAGTTGACGCTCGCGCCCGAACCCATCGTGAAGAAGTGGTGCAGCCACACGAGGTACGACAGGATGGTGATGACCAGCGTGGCGTAGACCATCGACGAGTAGCCGAACAGGCGCTTGCCCGAGAAGGTCGAGACGACTTCCGAGAACACGCCGAACAGCGGCAGGATGAGGATGTAGACCTCGGGGTGGCCCCAGATCCAGATCAGGTTCACGTACATCATCGGCGAGCCGCCGAAGTCGTTCGAGAAGAAGTTGAAGCCGAGGTAGCGGTCGACGGTCAGCATCGTCATCACCGCCGTCAGCACCGGGAAGGCGGCGACGATCAGGATGTTGGTGCACAGCGAGGTCCAGGTGAACACCGGCATGCGCATCATGGTCATGCCGGGCGCGCGCATCTTGACGATGGTGCACACCAGATTGACGCCCGAAAGCAGCGTGCCGACACCCGCGATCTGCAGGGACCAGATGTAGTAATCGACGCCGACCCACGGGCTGTACGCCAGGTTCGACAGCGGCGGATAAGCCAGCCAGCCGGTCTGCGCGAACTCGCCCACGAACAGCGACATCATGGTGAGCACCGCGCCGGCGGTGGTCATCCAGAAGCTGAAGTTGTTCAGGAACGGGAAGCTGACGTCACGCGCACCGATCTGCAGCGGCACGATGTAGTTCATGAGGCCCGTGACGAAAGGCATCGCCACGAAGAAGATCATGATCACACCGTGCGCGGTGAAGACCTGGTCGTAGTGGTGGGCGTTGAGGTAACCGTCGTTGCCGTTGAACGCCATCGCCTGCTGGGCGCGCATCATGATCGCGTCGGCAAAGCCGCGCAGGAACATGACCAGACCCAGGATCATGTACATGATGCCGATCTTCTTGTGATCGACGCTGGTGAACCACTCCTTCCAGAGATAGCCCCAGAGCTTGAAGTAGGTCAGGCCCGCGACGAGCGCGGCGCCGCCGAGCATCACGACCACGAAGGTCGCGAGCACGATCGGCTCCTGCGGGATGGCATCCAGCCACAGGCGCCCGAGTAGCGGGCTCCAGTGGTTATGGGCTTCGGCTTCGATGGCCATGAGTGTCAGTTCCGCGAATTCAGGGAAATGTGAGCGGGCTTGGCGGGAGATGCCGGGGCATCTTCACCACCGAAGCCGATCGACTGCGGCGCGGGAATTCCGGCGCCGTTCAGCGAGCGAAGGTCGGAAGGCGCCTTGACGGAACCGTCGCGCACCTGGCCGGGCATCTGCTCGCACAGCGCACGGACCCAGGCCAGCTCGCGCTTGACCGCGTCGCTGGGGTTCGCGCTCTCGGCAACCGCGCTGTCGCGGCCGTCCTTGTCGTACGACAGCATCTGCACGTTGCGGATGCCCGCCTTGCCCAGACCGCCGCGAGCATCGAGCGCCATCATCTCGCTCATGCACATCTTGCCCGGCTGGACGCACATGTTGACGACGGCGTCATAGAGCTTGGGATCGACGTTGGCGAAGCGGATCGCCGGAACCTTCTGCGTCGGCTTCTCGAGTTCGAGGTAAGCCGCGCGGTCGAGCGTGCCGCCCATCTGCTTGGCGGGAACGCCGGTGAACGATTCGGCGGCGATCACGTCGCCCGCAGGCTGCGGCCTGGTGCCGGTCGCCTTCACGTCGCCGACCCACCTGGCGAAGTCCGCGTCCGAAACCGAACGCATCTTGAAGCGCATGTGGGTGAAGCCCGCGCCCGAGTAGTTGGCCGAGAAGCCGACCGACTCGACGTTCGAGTTCATCACCGCGTGCAGGCGCGTTTCCATGCCCGGCATCGCGTAGATCTGGCCCGCCATCGCCGGAACGTAGAACGAGTTCATGACGTTCGCGGAAGTGATCTTGAAGTTCAGCGGGCGGCCGCTCGGCACGACCAGTTCGTTGACCGTGGCAACGCCCTGCTCGGGGTAGATGAACAGCCACTTCCAGTCGAGCGCGACGACTTCGACTTCCAGCGGCTTGGCATCCTTGGCAACCTGCGTGGTGGCGTCGATGCGGCCGATGGTGCGGTAGGGGTCGAGAAGGTGAGTGCTGGTCCAGGTCACGGCGCCGAGGCAGATGATGATGAGCAGCGGCGCGGCCCAGATCATCAGCTCGAGCTGGGTCGAGTGATCCCAGTCCGGCTCGTACTTCGCGTCCTTGTTGTTGGCGCGGTAGCGCCACGCGAAGATCACCACCGCCAGCATGACCGGCACGACGATGAGCAGCATCAGCAGCGTCGCGACGACCACGAGGTCGCCCTGCTGCTGTGCAACATCGCCCGACGGCTTGAGCACGAGGGTGTTGCACGCCGATAGCGCAGCGGTCAGCCCGAGGGCGCCCACGACGCGCATCGCGCGGTTACGGAACGGGCCGAAACGACGGCCGGGCGGGTTCAGACGTGACTCGGGCGGTTGCATGGCGCGTCGCCTAGGCCCGTGCTGCGGATGCGAACATAGGACATTTTGTCCAATCCCCTTACGGCGTTTCAGATACAATAGGGCGGCCAATTGTGAAGCCGCGCGTCCGTCGCGCCGGTGCGATTCGCGGACGGGCGGGACTCTCGCTTATTCCCGTGTTATACCAGACGAAGGCCGAGATACGCCAGATGAGCACAACCACGACCCCGACCCGCGAGGAACTCGGCCTGCCGACGTTCAAGCCGCACCACGCGATTTCGCCCGGCGAGATCGCGATCGGCGTGATCATCGGCCGTACCTCGGAATTCTTCGACTTCTTCGTCTACGCCATCGCCTCGGTGCTGGTGTTCCCGAAGCTGTTCTTCCCCTTCGTCGATCCGCTGACCGGCACGCTCTACAGCTTCGCGATCTTCGCGCTGGCCTTCATCGCGCGCCCGTTCGGTTCGCTGTTCTTCATGGCGCTCGACCGTGCCTACGGCCGCGGCGTCAAGCTGACGATCGCGCTGTTCGGTCTCGGCGGCTCCACTGCCGCGATCGCCTTCCTGCCGACCTATGAGACCATGGGCGCCACCGCGATCTGGCTGCTGGCGATCTTCCGCATCGCGCAGGGCTTCGCACTCGGCGGCACCTGGGACGGCCTGGCTTCGCTGCTCGCGCTCAACGCCCCGGAAAACCGCCGTGGCTGGTGGGCGATGGTGCCGCAGCTCGGTGCGCCGTTCGGTCTCATCGTCGCCAGCGCCCTGTTCGCCTACATGATCGCCGTGCTGCCCGCCGCCGACTTCCTGGAGTGGGGCTGGCGCTATCCGTTCTTCGTGGCGCTCGCGATCAACGTCGTGGCGCTCTTCGCGCGCCTGCGCATCGTCGTCACCGAGGAATTCCAGACCCTGTTCGAAAGCCGCGACTTGCAGCCCGTCAGCGTCATGGGCACCGTCAGCAAGGAAGGCCGCACCGTCCTGATCGGCGCCTTCGCCCCACTCGCCAGCTTCGCGATGTTCCACATGGTCACCGTGTTCCCGCTCTCGTGGGTGTTCCTCTTCACCAAGGAAGCGCCGACCCGCTTCCTGCTGATCGAAGTGCTGGCCGCCGTCTTCGGCCTCGTCGCCGTGCTGTTCTCGGGCCGCCTCGCCGACCGTTACGGCCGCCGCACCCTGCTCGGCACTTGCGCTGTCGGCATCGCGGTGTTCAGCGGCTTCGCGCCGCAGCTGCTCGACGGAGGTACGGCCGGCGAGCTGGTGTTCATGATCGGCGGCTTCATCCTGCTGGGCCTGTCGTTCGGCCAGTCCTCGGGCGTCGTCGCTTCGGCTTTCCCGACCGACCACCGCTACACCGGCTCGGCGCTCACCAGCGACCTTGCCTGGCTGTTCGGCGCCGGCTTCGCCCCGCTGGCGGCGCTGCTGCTCTCCACCCACTTCGGCCTGATCGCCTCGGGCGGCTACCTGCTCTCGGGCGCGCTGGCGACCCTGCTTGCGCTGTGGCTGAACAAGGAACTCGCAAGCCGCTGAGGCCGGCGATACCTCAACCCTCAGACAAAAGGGGCCGCAACCATGAAGGTTGCGGCCCCTTTTTCATGTCAGGTCGGGATGGCAGTCAGTCCCTCGGGTGAAATCCCTGTATATCAAGGATCACGCGGTTCAGGGCCTCTCCGATGTCAGCCCGGAATAGTTGCGCCGTCTGCCCTGCATAGGCATCCATGGTTCCCTCCGCCCGTGCGGACTACCACCCGGCGTGGAATGCGACGAAAAGGATCTTCACTCTTCTGCCAGGGCCGCCCATGTCCCGGGATCGGCGTTCTGGCCACCCTGTCCCAGCAGCCTTCCGATCTGAGAGCGCCCGGCCTGCACCTGGCTGGCCGAAGGGTCGCGGGCACGGTTGGCCACCAGGTCGCCTAGCACGAGACAGGCGGTCATGACGTCGCCAGCATCGTCCGACCGCAACCGGAAGCCTCGCGTCAGTCCTGCATAGATGGCGGGGATATCGTTCTGCAGCAGTTATGGCTCGGCCAGCGCCGCAGCCTTCAGATCCCAGGCTTTCAGACGCCCGAGAAAGTTTGCCTGCGCCTGCCGCGTCTCTTGCGCTGTCATCCCGTAAGCGAAGCGGATAGGCGCGCGCTCGGCCGGACTTGAACCCCGCTCCGGTCCCGACGTTTCCTGCGGAGACGCGGCGTGTCCACGCGCCTTGCACGGTCTACGGCCATCACCAAAGTCGCCGCGGTAGAACGCTTTGGCGAAGATCGCTGTCTTGGCATGTCGCATGTTTCAGCGAGTCGCGGTGAAGGCTCGATTTTGGCTGTAAGCCGCAGAAAATAGACACAAAAAAGCCGTCCTGAGCTTTGCTCGGACGGCTTGGTGTTTATATTGGTTGCGGGGGTAGGATTTGAACCTACGACCTTCAGGTTATGAGCCTGAGAATGGGTGTTTCCCGAACCCCTTGAATATGCGGCATTATAGGGCATAAATGGCTGAATATCGTGAGTTTCCTTTGGTCAATCGCACGCTCTTGGAGACAGCCAATGCCAAGCATATCGCAATCGAACGCGGACACAGGGCGGACACAAGCATTTCGAGAGAGGCTTTCCGACCAGTCCGTGCGCGATGCTGCCCCGCCCGTGACCGGCAACCGCATCATCTATGACGCGAAGCTCCCCGGCTTCGGATTGCGCATCACCGCCAAGGGCGTTCGCTCGTTCGTGCTGAACTATCGGTTCAAGGGACGCGAGCGGCGCATCACCATCGGTCAGTACCCGACATGGAAGCTGCTCGCCGCCCGCAAGCAGGCCGAACACCTGCGGCGGCAAATCGATCTCGGGATTGATCCGCTGGAAGAGCGCATAGCCGACCGCACTGCGCCGACCGTGCGCGACCTGTTCGACCGCTATGCGCTGGAACACTTGCCGACCAAAGCGCCGCGCTCTGCTGCTGACGATCGCTCGATGTGGATCAAGGATATTCTCCCCGCCATGGGCGCAAGCAAGGTTGCGGACCTGACCTCTGCCGACTGCGACGAACTGCATCGCGCCATCAGCCTCAAGCGCCCTACCCGTGCTAACCGCGTGATCGAGGTTCTGCGCAAGGCGCTCAACCTCGCGATCCGCTGGGAATGGATCGACCGCAACCCTGCCTCCGGCGCGCGCAGGAACCCTGAGCCGAAGCGGACACGGTATTTGGGCCGGGAAGAGGTCGGCAAACTGGTGCGCGCGTTGGAAGATCATCCTGAGCGCGTTTCCGCCGATGCACTGCTGTTCATGTTGCTTACCGGCTGTCGCCGGGGCGAAGCGCTCAATGCCAAGTGGAGCCAGATCGATATGCAGCATCGCATCTGGACCAAGCCGAGCACGGAAACCAAGCAGCGCCGGGAACATCGCGTCCCCTTCTCGACTGCCGTTGCGCAACTGCTCGAACGGCGGCGCGCCGAAGCAGTAGGGACGTTCGTGTTTCCCGGAAGCCTCGGCGCGCCGCTGGTCGAAGTACGCCGCACTTGGGCAAAGGCTTGCGCGGTCGCAGGATTGGAGAAGGTTCGTATCCATGACCTGCGCCATACCTTCGCCAGCCTGCTTGCCTCGTCGGGGCAATCACTGCTCGTCGTGGGCGAACTGCTGGGGCACTCCAGCCCGCAGACGACGAAGCGCTACGCCAACCTCTATGACGATTCCTTGCGGTTGGCCGCTGAAAGCGTCCCCCTCTCGGTTGGCTTGAGTTCCGAGCGGTGACATACGCTGCCACTGAAAGCCATATCCCCCGAACACCCAAAAAGCGCTTGCCTATCGTCTGGCGCTATGGCTTTTTAGGCGCGCAAGGTCGGCGTCCGAAAAAGGGGCGCTTCTAAGCAAAAACCATCCAGAGTGATGGGCGCGCATAGCAATCCGTTGCAGGCAACACGTAACATAGTGCCCCGACCGTGTGGGCAAGCGTGACCAAGCCTAGTTAGTAGTGGCGCGTCCCCCGAGGTAGTCATCCCACAGCATCCTTATAGGGCTTCGGCCTTGCGCCTCATTCCAATTGGAGATGCGCTGTGGGAACGTTTGCCCCATCTGATTTTCTGACGCCGCCGGAAGCCGCTCAACTTCTTCGCCGCAGCCCGCGCACGCTGGCACGTATGCGCGCCGAAGGTCGAGGGCCGAAGTATCACCGCGAAGGCGGTCTGGTGCTCTATTGGCGGAATGACCTCATAGACTGGTTCCGTCAGTGCACGGTCACACCGCCCAGGTCGTTGGCTTGATGCAGCACGCAGCGCGTACCGAGCGGCAGCGAGGGCGCACTGCGCGCGGCATCAGGCCCCACCACCTTCCGGTCCATCCAGATGCTGAGGGGGGTCTTTGTAGCACCCCCCTCCAGAAATACATGAACAGGTTAAAACCCATGATCGAACTGCTCTTTCGCGGCTTCGACGGCTTGGACGTCAGCTTTCAGGCCCAGATACCCGCCGCCCTCTCGCAAGCCCTCGAAACGGTCAAAGCCGAAGCCCAGAAGTTTCGCAGCGCCATGCCCTTCGAATGGAACGGCATGCATATGACCGTCAAGGAAAGCGGTGCCCGCAACGGCTATGCCTTCGTCGCCAGCACCGGCGATTTCGGCGCAACATGGTTCTTCAAGAAACCCAACATCTACGATCCTTGGGGCGTTCGCGTATCCTGCAGTTCGTTCCTGCTGGCGACGAAGGGTCTTGGTGGGGCGCGGGCCGAGATTTACGCCGTGCTCGATGCCCTCGGGATCACCGTGCCGCCCGGCGGCGAGAGCATCGGCCGCGTGGACTACGCGCTTGATTACCTCGCCCCTGACCTCACGTTGTCGGCCGTGTCAAGCGAACTGCAGATTTGACCCCTTGGGCGAACTGAAGAACTGACCCCCTGTCATTGTGCTGCGGTAGCGGTGGCATCAAGCGTAGGTCCGGCCTTCTGCAGAAGGCCGGACCTACGCTTTTC
>Ga0308159_1001512_pt1 | contig 32905 bp, 31 predicted proteins | sample PhyCR1_FD_201040 | JGI IMG/M metagenome (GOLD analysis project Ga0308159, IMG submission 201040) | Phyllosphere microbial communities from UC Gill Tract Community Farm, Albany, California, United States - DLSLC.R1 | ecosystem: Host-associated > Plants > Phyllosphere > Unclassified | place: USA... | reverse complement strand
ATGCCCGCGACGGTGGATTTGCCGGTCCCGGCGGGACCCATGAACACGAGGACGGGGGGTGTGGCGACCATGAGCTCTCTCTTCGTCGATCGGTCGGTCAGATGGTGCGGCGGACTTCGGTCAGCACAGCCGCGACGTAGCGGCGCGTGTGGTCCTCGGCGGCGTCGGCGTCGGCGCGGCCGATGGCGGCGGCGGTCTCGACATGGTTGTCGAGGGCGTCGGGATTCGGGATGCCGGGGGTCAACCCGTGCAGGGCGCGGCCCTCGATCGCGGCGGCGATCGGCGCCCGGGCGGCGGCGAGCATGAGGTTGCCGCTCGAGACGAGGATCAGGTCATGGAAGGCGATGTCGGCGGCCAGGTACTCGGGGGAGTTGCCGAGGCCGGCGGCGCCGAGACGGGCGAGTTCGTCGGCCAGGCGGAGGAGCTCGCCGCGCTGGAGATCGGTCGCGCGGCGCGCGCTCAGTCGGGCGGCCACCGGCTCGACGGCCGCGCGGAGCTCGGTCGTGTTGGTGATGAGCTGGTCGCGACCGCGTCCGGCCAGCTGCCAGCCGATGAGCCGGGTGTCCAGGGCGCTCCAGTCGTCGGCGGGGCGCACCGTGATGCCGACGCGGCGGCGTTGCGCGAGCATGCCCATCACTTCGAGGACCCGCACGGCTTCGCGGACGACCGTGCGCGAGACCGCGTACTCGGTCTCGAGGGCGGCCAGGGTCAGCACCCGACCCGCGGGAAGGTCGCCGTCGACGATGCGCATACCGATGGCATCCACCAACGAGCCGTGCGACGCTCGCGCCATGTGCCCCTCCTTGGGTCCTTAGGTACGACCATATCTTGTCAAAAATATGATCATTGTGTGAAGATTCTGCGAACGCCCCCCGGCGTCGCGGATCGATCCGGCCCTGTCCGACACCGCGCATCCCCCGTATCAATGGAGATCCCTTGGAAGACTGGACGCAGACACTCGGCACCACGCCGTTGCTCCTCATCGCGGCGGGCGCCATCGCGCTCATCCTGGCGCTCATCATCTGGCTGAAGGTGCACGCGTTCCTCGCGCTCATCATCGTCTCGCTCGTCACGGCGTTCGCCGCCGGCATCCCGGTCTCGGCCGTGGTGAAGACGCTGACGGACGGGTTCGGCGGAACGCTCGGCACCGTCGCCCTCCTCGTCGCGCTCGGCGCGATGCTCGGCAGGCTCATCGAGCACTCCGGTGGCGCGCAGGCCCTCGCCGACACGTTCGTGCGCATCTTCGGCGAGAAGCGCGCGCCCTTCGCCCTCGGCATCGTGTCGCTGATCCTCGGCTTCCCGATGTTCTTCGACGCCGGGCTCGTCATGATGCTGCCGATCATCTTCGCGATCGCCCGGCGCGTCTCGGGCAACAACGTGCTCCTGTTCGGTCTCCCGGCCGCCGCCGCGTTCTCGGTCATGCACGTCTTCCTGCCGCCGCACCCGGGCCCCGTCAGCGCGAGCGAGCTCTACGGCGCGAACCTCGGCATCGTGCTGATCGTCGGCCTCATCGTCGCCTTCCCGATCTGGTACCTCTCCGGCTACCTCTGGGGCAAGTTCGTCGCGAAGCGCATCGTGCTCCCCGTACCGGCGCTCTTCGGCGACGTGGACGCCGACCAGCCCGCGAACCCTCCGAAGCCCGCCACGGTCATCGCCGTCCTGCTCCTGCCGATGCTGCTGATCTTCCTCAACACCGGTCTCACCACCCTCGGCGCCGCCGGAGCGGTCGACACCGACAACATCGTCGTCCAGGTGCTCATCCTGCTCGGCAACTCGCCCGTCGCGCTGCTCATCACCGTGCTGGTCGCGACCGTGGTCTTCGGCTTCCGTCGCGGAGAGAACGGGACGGCGCTCGAGAAGGTCGTCGACTCGGCGCTCGGGCCCGTGGCATCCGTCATCCTCATCACCGGCGCCGGCGGCATGTTCGGTGCCGTGCTGCGCGCCTCGGGCATCGGCGACGCGCTCGCCGACAGCCTGAGCGACCTGGGTCTCCCGGTCATCGTCGCGGCCTACATCATCGCGGTCATCCTGCGCCTCGCCCAGGGCTCGGCGACCGTCGCCCTCGTCACCGCCGCGGGCCTCGCCGCCCCGGCCGTCATGGCCGGCGGCTTCTCGCCGCTGCAGATCGCCGCGATCACGCTGGCCACCGCCGCAGGCTCCGTCTTCGCCGGTCACGTGAACGACTCGGGCTTCTGGCTCGTCGGCCGGCTCATGGGCATGGACGTCAAGACCACCCTCAAGACCTGGACCGTGCAGCAGACCATCGAATCGGTGCTCGGCTTCCTCGCCGCGCTCGCCGTCTTCGGAATCGGAGGACTCCTATGACCACCTCGAACGCCGACCTGTTCGACGTCTCGGACCGCCTGGCCCTCGTCACCGGTTCATCCCGGGGCCTCGGCCGCGCGCTGGCCCTGACGCTCGCGCGCGGGGGCGCCCGCCTGATCGTGCACGGGAGGGACGCGGATGCCGTGGAGCGGACGCGCGCCGAGGCCGAGGAGCTGTCGGGCCGCCCGGCGCAGGCCGTGACCTTCGACGTCACCGACGCCGGGGCGGTGGAGAACGGCGTGGGGCAGGTGCTCGAGACCGTCGGTGTGCCTGACATCCTCGTCAACAACGCCGGCGTCCAGCGCCGCGCGCCGATCCACGAGTTCCCGGTCGCCGACTGGGACGACATCGTCGCGGCCAACCTCTCGGGCGTGTTCTACGTCTCGCGGTTCGTCACCCCCGCGATGGTCGCCCGCGGCTCCGGGAAGATCGTGAACGTCGCCTCCGTGCAGTCGCGTCTCGCGCGACAGACGATCGCGCCGTACTCGGCGACGAAGGGCGGCGTCGCGCAGCTCACCGCCGGGATGGCCGCCGACCTGGCCCGTCACGGCATCCAGGTCAACGCGCTCAGCCCCGGCTACTTCGCGACCGAGATGAACCGCGACCTCGTCGACGACCCCGAGTTCACGCGCTGGCTGACCCAGCGCACGCCGGCGGCGCGCTGGGGCGACTTCGACGAGCTGCGCGGGGCGCTGCTGTTCCTCGCGTCCGACGCGTCGAGCTTCGTCTCGGGGCAGAACATCTTCGTCGACGGCGGGATGACAGCGGTCGTCTGACCGCGGGGAGGAATGAGCATGAAGTCTCTGTCGATCGAGCGAGCGAACACCGCGGTGGTGCGGGACGTCGAGGTGCCCGAACCGGGCGAAGGGCAGGTGCGGCTGCGCGTCGAGTACGTGGGCATCTGCGGGTCGGACCTGCACTACTACTTCGAGGGCGCCAACGGCGCGTTCGTCGTGCGCGAGCCCCTCGTCCCCGGGCACGAGCTCTCGGGCCGGGTGGATCTCGACCCCTCCGGTGCGCTCGCCGCGGGCACACCGGTCACCGTGCACCCCGCGCGCTTCGGCACGCCCCGCGAGGGCATCGAAGACGCTCCGCACCTGTGGCCCGGCGGCTCGTACCTCGGCAGCGCATCGACCTGGCCGCACACGCAGGGCGCGGCATCCGAGTTCCTGATCGTCGAGGCCGACATGGTGCGGGTCCTGCCCCAGGGCCTGCCGGTGCGGCGGGCCGTCCTGGCCGAACCTCTCGCGGTCGCCCTCCACGCGCTCGGCAAAGCCGGTCCGGTCGAGGGGCTCGACGTCCTCGTCACCGGGTCCGGGCCGATCGGGCTCATGGCCGTGGCCGCGGCGGTCGCCGCCGGTGCGCGCGTCACGGCGACCGACGTGCTGTCGGGACCGCTCGAGCGGGCCACGGCGTTGGGGGCGTCGACGACCGTCGACGTGTCCGCCGACGCGGTCGACGCGAACGCCTACGCGGTGGTCCTGGAGTGCTCCGGCGTTCCCGTGTCGATCTCGACCGCGCTGAAGGCCGTCCGTCCCGGCGGCACGGTCGTGCAGGTCGGCATGCTTCCCGACGAGCCGCGGCCCGTGAACCTCGCCCCCTTCATCTCGAAGGAGGTGCGCTATCTCGGCGCCTTCCGTTTCCGCGACGAGATCGACCGGGCCGTCGAACTGCTCGCCCGCACCCCCGCGATCGAGGCGGCTCTCACGCACGAGTTCGCGGTGACGGATGCCGCCGAGGCCTTCGCCACGGCACGGGATTCGCAGCGCTCGGGCAAGGTCGTCTTCGCTCTGTGAGGACGATGAACGCCCCGGCGGTCGCGACCACCGGGGCGTTCGTCGGTCGTCAGTCCTCGCTGCGCTCGGCCGTGAAGCGGCGGGTGACGGCGATGTCCCGCTCGCCGAGGCCGCGGTCGACGATCTCGTCGAACGCCGAACGCAGGGCGGGAAGCAGCGCTGGCCGCGTCTCGGTCGCGGTGGCGATGTCGGCGGCGAAGCGCAGGTCCTTCACCATGTAGCCGGCGACCCCGCTCGGGGAGTCGTCGCCGGTCACGAGCTTCTCCCGGCGGCTCTTCAGCAGGTTCGATCCCGCGTACCCGCCGCCGAGCAGGTCCCACAGGGCCGCGGGATCGACGTCGGACCGTGCGGCGAGCTCGGTCGCCTCGCCCAGCGCGAGGATCGTCGCCGCCACGACCATCTGGTTGCACGCCTTCGCGACCTCTCCCGCGCCGAGCGGGCCGAGGCGCACCGGAGTGCCGCAGGGAGCGAGGAGATCCGCGGCGAGGTCGGTGTCGGTGGGGGAGCCGCCGAGCATGATCGACAGCGTCCCCGCCTTCGCTCCGTCCTCCCCGCCCGAGACGGGGCAGTCCACGACCCGGATGCCGTCGGGCAGGCGTTCCGCGAGCTCTCGCACGCCGACGGGGGAGGACGTCGACCCGATCAGGAGCAGGAAAGGCCGCCCGTCGACGCCCGCGAGCAGGCCGTCCGGCCCGTCGAGGTGCTCCTCGAGCTGCGGAAGGTCGGGGAGCATCACCAGGATCGCGTCCGTGGCGTCGGCGAGCTCTCGCGCCGTGGGTGCCCACCGGGCTCCCGCCTCTGTCAGGGCGGGGCGCTCGCGGCGAGCGTGCACGGTGAGGGTCCCGCGTGCGGTCAGCAGGTGGTGAGCCATCGGCTCGCCCATCGCGCCGAGCCCCCAGACGCCGAGGCGCAGCTCGGCAGCGGGCGGGAACGGGCCGGTCTCTTCGTCGAGGGTGGTCATGGCGGCATCCTATCGACTGGACAACAGGTTGAACAGGGTTCAGTATGGTGAACGACGATTCGGTGAGCCGCGACGGGTCCCAGCTGCGCGGCGGGAGGAGACGACGACGATGTCGACACGCAAGAGCCTACGCGCGGTGGTGGCGGTGCCCCTGAAAGAGGAGCTCTGCCGGCTGATCGAGCGCCTCGAGCCGCGGATCGACCTCGTCCGCGACGCGTCCCTCACGCGCCCGATGCGCGGGCCCGCCGACTGGTCGGGGGATCCCGACCATCAGCGCTCCGCTGATGAGCAGCGCGCGTTCGACGCGATGGTGGATTCGGCCGAGGCGCTCTTCGGCATCCCCGATGTCGACCCCTCGGCTCTCGCCCGCACGGTCGCGGCGAACCCCGACCTGACGTGGGTCATGACCACCGCCGCGGGGGGAGGGGGCCAGGTCAAGGCCGCCGACCTCGACCGGGCGGCTCTCGACCGCATCGTCTTCACCACGAGCGCGGGGGTCCACGGAGGACCGCTCGCCGAGTTCGCGGTGTTCGGCGTCCTCGCCGGCGCGAAAGACCTGCCGCGCCTTGCCGAACAGCAGGCGGAGCGCCGGTGGACCGACCGCTGGGAGATGCGCCAGGTCGACGAGATGACGGTGCTCGTCGTCGGCCTCGGGGGCATCGGCGCCGAGTGCGCGCGCCGCTTCCACGCGCTCGGCGCAGAGGTGTGGGGGACCACGCGCTCGGGAGCCCCCGTCGAGGGGGTCGATCGCCTCGTCCCGCTCGACGAGCTGTCGAGCGCGGTCGCGGAGGTGGATGCCATCGTCGTCACGCTCCCGGGGACGGATCAGACCCACCACCTCCTCGGTGCCGACGTTCTCGCCGCGGTGAAGCCGGGGGTCATCCTCGCGAGCGTCGGGCGGGGGACCGTGATCGACGAAGAGGCGCTCCTCGATGCCCTGGGCGACGGTCGCGTCTCGTTCGCGGCCCTCGACGTGTTCGAGGTGGAGCCGCTCCCGAGCGACTCGCCGCTCTGGCGGCATCCGCGTGTCCTCGTGAGCCCGCATACCGCGGCGCTGAACGGCAAAGAAGAGGAGCGCATCGCGCGGCGCTTCGCCGAGAACGCCACGCGGCTGCTCGACGGCGAGCCGATGCGCGCGGTTGTCGATACGGTCGAGTTCTACTGACGCGTCGCGCCCTCGCGACGCCGGCACGACGGGAGGTCGCCGTGAGCGATGACGAAGCGAGCGCGATCGCGCGCGACCCGGCGCCCGCTGTCGGGCGCAGCATCCGCCTCCTCGGCCTGTTGGCCGAGGCGGGACGCGCCCTGACGCTCACCGAGCTGGCGGCCGGTCTCGGACTGGCCAAGTCGTCGACCGCGAACCTCTGCCTGTCGCTCGAGGCGGGCCGCATGATCGAGCGCGTGCCGCTCGGGTACCGTCTCGGCATCCGCACGGCCGAGCTCGGGGGCGCCTTCGCCGCGCAGTTCAACCAGGTGCGCGAGTTCTACGCCGTCTGCGAGACCTCGCCGGCGCTTGCCTCCGAGCTCGTGCAGGTCGCCGTGCTCGACGACACCGACGCCCTGTACCTCGCGCGCTACGAGGGGTCCCGGTCGGTGCGCCTGGGCACGCCGCTGGGCTCGCGCCTGCCCGCCGCCCTGTCGGCGACCGGACGCGCGCTGCTGATGACGCGCAGCGACGACGACGTTCGGGCTCTGCTCACGCGCGGTCCGCTGCCGCGCCTCACCGAGCACAGCACGATCGACGTCGACGCCGTGATCGCGAAGCTCGCCGCCGCGCGCGAGCGCGGGTGGTCGGTCGACGAAGAGGAGTCGTTCCGCGGGATCGTGGGCGTCGCCGTTCCGCTCGAGGGCTGGGCGCCGGGGGATCCGCAGCTCGCCCTGGGCGTCGGCATCCCGGTGGCGGATGCCACGCCCGACCGCGTCGCCCGCGTCGGCGCCGCGCTGCGCGAGGCCGCCCGGGCCCTCACGAACCCGTTCAGCGCGTCGCGCTCCCGCTGAGACCTCCGCTTCACCGTCCCGAGAGGGGCGGTGTTCTGTGCTGCCCACCGGGCTGGGCGTCGAGATTCGTTCAACATATTGAACTGTGTCCACAGGGTTGGTACAGTCGGCCGAGTCGCAAGACCCCAGCCGATCGAAGGAGATGGCCGTGACCACTGCATCCACACCGACAGCGCAGCCGCAGGATGACCCCGAGTACGCCGCGAATCTTCGCCGCGCCACGCTCGCTTCGAGCATCGGCAGCGCGCTGGAGTACTTCGACTTCGCGCTGTACGGCCTCTCGACCGCGCTGATCTTCAACGTCCTGTTCTTCTCGCAGGACAACCCGGCCCTCGCCACGGTCGCGGCCTTCGCGACCTACGGCGTCGGCTTCCTCGCGCGGCCCTTCGGCGGACTGTTCTTCGGCGTCCTCGGCGACATGCTCGGCCGCAAGTGGGTCCTCGTCATCACGATCCTGCTGATGGGCGGGGCGTCCACGGCCATCGGCCTGCTCCCCACGTACGAGGCGGTCGGCATCCTCGCCCCGATCCTGCTCGTGGTCATGCGTCTGCTCCAGGGCTTCGGCGCCGGTGCCGAGCAGGCCGGCGCGACGGTGCTCATGGCCGAGTACGCCCCCGTGAAGCGCCGCGGCTTCTTCTCGGCCCTGCCCTTCATCGGCATCCAGGCCGGCACGCTGCTCGCTGCCGTGGTCTTCAGCCTCATCTCGCTCCTGCCCGAAGAGCAGCTGCTCAGCTGGGGCTGGCGCGTGCCGTTCCTCGCGTCGTTCCTGCTGATCCTGCTCGCGCTGTTCATCCGCATGCGCCTGCGCGAGACCCCCACCTTCATCGAGCTCGAGAAGAGCGAGCAGATCGCCGACCGCCCGATCCGCGACATCTTCACGCGGGGCCTTCCCGGCATCATCGTCGGCATCGGACTGCGCATGGCCGAGAACGGCGGGTCGTACATGTTCAACACCCTCGCGCTGACGTTCTTCGTCGCCTCCGTCGGCGGTCAGGCCGACCGGAGCCTGCTCACGTGGGGCGTCACGCTCGGCTCGCTCATCGGCATCTTCTCAGTGCCGCTGACCGGTGCCCTCTCCGACCGCATGGGTCGTCGCACCGTCTACCGCGCGGGCGCGCTCTTCATGCTCGTCTTCACGTTCCCGGCCTGGTGGCTCATCTCGCTCGGCAGCTACCCGATCACCATCGCGGTGATCGCGATCGGCATCGGCGTCGCCGTCAACTCGATGCTCGGACCCCAGTGCGCCATGCTCCCCGAGCTCTTCGGCAACCGTCACCGCTACCTGGGAGTGGCGATGGCGCGCGAGATCTCGGCGGTCCTCGCCGGTGGCCTCGCGGGTGTGCTGGGTGCGTACATCATCGCGGTGAGCGGGGCGAACTGGCTGCTGCTGGCGATCTACATGGCCACCCTCGCGCTCATCACGACCGCGTCGACCTTCCTCGTCCCTGAGACGCTCCGCCGCGACCTCACGCGCACCGACGACGCGATCAAGGTCTCGCGTGAAGAGGCGGGCGAGGGCGTGGATGCCACGACCGTGACCGTCCGGACCATCCGATGACCCGCATCGCCCGGGTGCAGACGCCCGACGGCGTGCGCATCGTCCGGCTCGACGGCGACCGGTTCATCCCGGTCCACGACCCGTACGCGGCGTTCGCTCGAGGCGAGGAGGTGACGGATGCCGGGACCCCGGTGATCGGAACCCTGCTCGCGCCGTGCGTCCCGACGGTCGTCGTCGGCATCGCCCAGAACGGGCCCGACCACGCGGCTCCCGTCCAGGCGTGGCTGAAGAGTCCTCGCACCGTCACGGGTCCGGACCGGACGGTCGCACTCCGCCGCGACGCCGGCACGACGGTCGCGGAGGCGGAGGTCGCCGTCGTGATCGCGCGCGACACGACCGGGCTCACGGCCGAGAACGCGCACGAGTACGTGCTCGGTGTCACGGCGGTGAACGATCTGTCGAGCCCGGACCGCTCGGTGCTCGATCCGCGCAACTTCGAGTCGAAGTCGGGGGAGGGGTACACCCCCCTCGGCCCGTTCATCGACACGACGATCGGACTCGACGACGACGTCGCGCTGCGACTCCTCGCCGATGGTGAGGTCCTCGCCGACACCTCGGCGGGGGCTTACCCCATGTCGCTGCGGACGTGTCTCGCGTACGTGGCGTCGTGGACGACGCTCGGGCCCGGGGACGTGATCATGATGGGCGCGCCGTTCTCGGCATCCCCCATCCGTCCGGGCGTGACCGTCGAGGTGGTCGTGGGTGAGATGAGACTGCGTACCCCCACGGCGTGAGGTCATGGGGGCGTGAGGCCCCGCACGTGCTGCGAGGCGGACCCGCGGTGGGCGGGTCCGCCTCGCTCTTCCCCGCGATGCGGGGGATGCCGTGGGCGGTCGTTCGCCCGGGGGCGAAGAGAGATCCGCTCGGTCAGTGCTTCTTGTAGCCGGCGTTGCGGCCCATCGAGAAGAGGGCGCCGATCGCGCCGATGCCGCCGACCAGGGCGACACCGCCGATGACCCAGAGCACGACGTGGGAGAAGAAGCCGCTGTCCATGATGATCCTTCGGGTCGGTGGGCTTCGATTCTACCGGGGTGTCGCGGTGCTCTCCGACACGCGCGGGTCGTGCGCGAGCGCTCGCACTGGTAGACTTCCGGGGTACTTCGGCGAGGGACTGTCGCACACCGGCTGGTGAACGTGGCGTCCGTGATCGACGCGGTGATGCAGGCCCCCGGCTTTCCTCACGCGCTCGCGTTCGAGTCGAATCCAGACCACCGGTGCGGGCCGTGTTCCGCCCCCAAGCTGCGGGCCGCACGCCCGCGAGGAGAACATCATGTCGGAAGACAACAAGGTCGTCGCGGAGCTCCGCGAGAACTTCGGCAAGGGCTTCGCCCGTCGCCTGCGCGCCGCGGGCAAGATCCCCGCCGTCATCTACGGGCACGGCACCGAGCCCCAGCACGTCGCGCTGCCCGGTCACCAGACCGCGTTGCTCATCCGCCGCGCGAACGCGCTGCTCGACCTCGACATCGCGGGCAAGAGCCAGCTCGTCCTGGTCAAGGACGTGCAGAAGGACCCCGTGCGCCAGATCATCGAGCACATCGACCTCATCGTCGTGAAGAAGGGCGAGAAGGTCCAGGTCGACGTCCCCGTCGTCGTCGTCGGCGAGCCCTTCTCCGGCACCATCGCGATGCTCGACACCGCGACCGTGTCGCTCGAGGTCGAGGCCACCCACATCCCCCAGAACGTCGAGGTCGACGTCGAGGGCGCCGAGGACGGCACGCAGATCACCGCTGCCGACCTGAAGCTCCCCGCCGGCGCGAGCCTCGTGACCGAGCCCGAGACCCTCATCGTGGGCGTCTCGGTGCCGCTCGACACGCTGGCCGCCGAGGAAGAGATCGCCGAGGCCGACGCCGAGGTCGCCGAGGAGCAGTCCGAAGAGGCCGAGGCCGGCGACAACTGACACCGGACGGCTGCGTCACGCAGTCCGTCGACGAGGGGGTGCGTTCTTCGCGCCCCCTCGTTTCGTCTCCGGCTGACCCGGAAGAATGGATGCCATGGCAGACACGTGGGTGATCGTCGGACTCGGCAACCCGGGTCCGCGCTACGAGGCGACCCGGCACAACATCGGCCAGATGGTCGTCGACGAGCTCGCCGCCCGACGGAGCGAGACCTTCCGCGCGCACAAGGCGAACGCCCGCGTCGCCGAGACGTGGTTGCGCCCCGGCGGCCCCAAGCTCGTCCTCGCGAAGCCCAACAGCTTCATGAACGTCTCCGGCGGCCCCGCCGCGGGTCTCGCGCGCTTCTACGACGTCGACCCGGAGCGCATCGTCGTCGTCCACGACGAGCTCGACATCCCGTACGACACGGTGAAGCTCAAGACCGGTGGCGGTCACGGCGGGCACAACGGCGTGCGCGATGTCGCGAAAGCCCTGGGCACCCCGGAGTTCCCTCGCGTGCGCGTCGGCATCGGTCGTCCCGTCGGACGCCAGGACCCGGCCGACTGGGTCCTCGACCCGTTCGGTGCGACGGAGCGTCAGACGCTGCCGATCCTGATCGGCGATGCCGCCGACGCGGTGGAAATCCTGATCGACGAGGGGCTGGTGGCCGCGCAGCAGCGCTTCCACGCGCCACGCGGCTGAGGGGCGCAGCAATCGCCCACAGACGAGGGCAGCCCCGGCCGATCGGCCGGGGCTGCCCTCGCGAACGCGCGGTTCAGTTGAGGTTGCTCATGTACGGAGCGGCACCGGCCGTGAATCCGATGCCGTAGATGAAGGCGACGACGACGCCGCCGAGCACGGCGAGGATGATCGCGGTGATACCGAAGCCGCGGCCGCGCTTCTTCGCGGTGGCGACGATGCCTTGGATGAAACCCCACAGGCCGAGGATGCCGAAGACGAGGAAAGCGGCGAACGAAAGAAGTCCTGCCGACGCTGCCGTCTGCTGATCGGCGGGGGAGAGCGTGGACGGGTCGATCCCGGTCGTACCGCCCGAGGTGGTCGCGAACTGAACGAGGGAACCGGTCTGCATGCCTCCGATGAAAGCGATGATCGAGCCGATGACGATACCGGCGAGCGACACCACGAAGGCGATCAGGCCGAGGCGGTTCGAGGGCTTCTGCGGGGCGGCCGTCGGGGGCTGGTAGCCCGGGGACGCGGGATAGCCCGCTTGAGCTGCGGCGGCGTCGGCGCGCGTGGCGGGAGGAGGGTTGTACGGCTCAGGGGGCGGCGGCGTGCTGCTCACGGGGGTACTCCTTCGATCGTGGGATGGGATCATCCCGTGCCCGCGAGTCTAGGGAAGCCCCGTGTTTTCTGAGAAGAACCTGGACGGACGCGGCCAAACTTGGTAGCGGCTGCGGGTCAGGTGAAGCTCCCACCCGCCCCGCTGACGGTTCCCGCCCCGGCGGCAAGGGCGAGGGCGACGAGCGCGGCGAAGACGAACGGGCCGAGGGCGGCCATGACGATCGCGACGATGCCCATCGGGCGCCCGCTGGTGCGTGCGGTGGCGATGATCCCCAGGACGAGCGCGGTGATGCCGAGGACGGTACCCGTCCAGAACGCCACCTCGACGACGAGGACGAGGTCGCGCACGGGGCTCAGGACGCGCAGATCGAGGTTCTGTCCTCCCTGCGCGACGATCTGCGCGCCGGCGCCCCTGCCCACGCGGAAGGCGGCGAAGCCCGCCACGGCGGGGGAGAGGATCATGCTCAGGATGCCGGCGACGAGCGCGAACGCCCCGAGCGGGCGTCGCTTCTTCGGCGACGGCGGGGGAGCCAGGAGCGTCCCGGTCGCGGGGGCGACGTACGGGGCGGCGAAGGGCGACGACATGTCAGCACTCTACGAGACGCGCGCGCCGGGACTCCCTCGCAGGGGCTCCCGCCGCGACTCTCTTTCGCGCGCTCCCGCCGAGGCTCTCCGGGCTCCCGCCGACCCGATGTCGGTGGCCCCGCGTAGACTTTCCCGAGTGACAGTTCCCGGGATCGTGCGCGCCCTCGAGCAGGCTGAGTCGTATCGTGACGCCGCATCCGCGGCATCCGTCGATCTGTCTCTCTCCCTCGTCGACGGGCTCGATGCCCCCGTCATCGCGGGCCTCGTCGAGCGTCGCCGCGCGGCGGGTGACCCGGGTGCCGTGTTGGTGATCGCCCCGACAGGTCGTCGCGCCGAGTCCCTGGGGCCGGCTCTGGATGCCGTGCTCCCGGGCGCTCAGGTCCTGCACTTCCCCGCGTGGGAGACGCTGCCGCACGAACGCCTGAGCCCCAGCCCCGAGACGGTGGGTCGTCGCCTCGACGTGCTGCGTCGCATCGCCGCCTGGGACGGTGCGGTGCCGCTGGTCGTCACGGCATCCGTGCGCAGCGCCCTGCAGCCCCTCGCGCCCGGACTCGGCGACGTCGTGCCGGTCGAGCTGTCGGTCGGAGGTCGAGGGCACGAGCTCGAGGCGGTGACGACCCGACTCGTCGAGCTGGCGTACCACCGGGTCGACATGGTCTCGCGCCGCGGTGAGTTCGCTGTGCGCGGCGGCATCCTCGACGTGTTCCCCCCGGTGGCGGACCACCCTTATCGCGTGGAGTTCTTCGGCGACGAGGTCGACCAGATCCGCGCCTTCTCGGTCGCCGACCAGCGCTCGCTCCCGGGCGAGGTCACCACCGTGACCCTCGTCCCCAGTCGCGAGCTGTTGCTCACCCCGGCGGTGCGGGCGCGCGCCGCGGCGCTCCGCGACGCGTACCCGGGGTTGCGTCAGCTGCTCGAGAAGATGGCCGAGGGCATCCCCGCCGAGGGCATGGAGTCCCTCATCCCCGTGCTGATCGACGACCTCACGACCCTCGTCGACTACCTGCCCGGCGGCAGCGCCGTCGCCCTCGTCGACCCCGAGCGCTCGCTCGCCCGCGCGACGACGCTCGGCGACACCAATCGCGAGTTCCTCGAGGCCGCCTGGTCGGCGGCGACCGCGGGGGCCGACACCCCCGTCGATCTCGACTCCGGCGACTTCGTGACGCTCGACGACCTGCACGAGCGCGCCAGCGGTCGCGGGGGAGTCTGGTGGCAGTTCAGCGCCTTCGATTCGGGAGCGGCGGATGCCGAAGACGAGGGTCTCGTCCGGGGCGACGGCTCCGCGCATCGCATCAAGGCCGACGCGGTCCCCTCGTTCCAGGGAAATGTCGACGGAGCCACGGCGCACGTCGGCGCGCTCCTCGCCGACGGCTGGTCGGTGATCGTCACGGCATCCGGTCCCGGAATGGTCGACCGCGCCCGCGACGTGCTCGCGGAGCGGGGCATCGCGGCGCGCCGTGTCGATGACGTCCTCACCCCTCCCGAGTCCGGCGTCGCGCACGTCGTGTGCGCGCCCCTCGAGCGGGGTTTCGAGCTCGCCGAGGCGCGCTTCGCCGTCATCACCGAGACGGAGTTCTACGGCCGGTCGGTCGGCGGCGACAACCGCGGGGTGAAGAAGCTCGCGTCGCGTCGCCGCAACGTCGTCGACCCGCTGCAGCTCAAGCCCGGCGACGTCGTCGTGCACGCCACGCACGGCATCGGCAAGTTCCTCGAGCTGACGCAGCGCGAGGTCTCGAGCGGCGGCCGCAATGCCGTGAAGACGACGAAGGAGTACCTCGTCCTCGAGTACGCGCCCTCCAAGCGCGGCTACCCGGGCGACAAACTGTTCGTCCCGACCGACCAGCTCGACCTGCTGTCGAAGTACGTCGGCGGCGAGGCGCCGACGCTGTCGAAGATGGGCGGCAGCGACTGGGCCGCGGCGAAGGGGCGCGCCCGCAAAGCCGTCCGCGACATCGCGGTGGAACTGGTGAAGCTGTACTCGGCGCGCATGGCGTCCAAGGGGTACGCGTTCGGTCCCGACACCCCGTGGCAGCGCGAACTCGAGGAGGCCTTCCCGTTCGCCGAGACCCAGGACCAGCTGCAGACGATCGACGAGATCAAGGCCGACATGGAGAAGCCCATCCCGATGGATCGCCTTCTCTCCGGCGACGTGGGCTTCGGCAAGACCGAGGTCGCCGTGCGCGCGGCGTTCAAGGCGATCCAGGACGGCAAGCAGGTCGCGATGCTCGTGCCGACGACCCTGCTCGTCAAGCAGCACCTCGAGACCTTCGCGGAGCGTTTCGCCGGGTTCCCCGTGACGGTGCGCCCGCTGTCGCGCTTCCAGACCGACAAAGAGGCGAAGGCGACCCTCGCGGGTCTCACCGACGGCACGGTCGACATGGTCATCGGAACCCACCGCATCCTCACCGAGAAGGTGTTCTTCAAAGACCTCGGGCTCATGATCATCGACGAGGAGCAGCGTTTCGGCGTCGAGCACAAAGACCAGCTGAAGAAGCTCAAGACCAACGTCGACATCCTCGCGATGAGCGCCACGCCGATCCCGCGCACGCTCGAGATGGCGGTCACCGGGATCCGCGAGATGTCGACCCTGGCGACTCCCCCCGAGGACCGGCATCCGATCCTCTCGTACGTCGGTCCGCGCAACGACAAGCAGATCGCCGCGGCCATCCGCCGTGAACTGCTGCGCGAGGGCCAGGTGTTCTACGTGCACAACCGCGTGTCGTCGATCCAGCGGGTCGCCGCGCACCTCGCCGAGCTGGTGCCCGAGGCGCGCATCGTCGTCGCGCACGGGCAGATGGGCGAGCACGCTCTCGAGCAGGTCGTCGACGACTTCTGGGAGCGGCGCGCCGACGTGCTCGTGTCGACCACGATCATCGAGACCGGTCTCGACATCTCGAACGCGAACACGATCATCATCGACCGCGCCGACAAGTACGGCCTGTCGCAGCTGCACCAGCTCCGCGGGCGCGTGGGACGCGGTCGCGACCGCGCCTACGCCTATTTCCTCTACGACGAGATGAAGCCGCTGTCCGAGACCGCGGCCGACCGTCTCGAGACGATCGCCGTGAACAACGACCTCGGCTCCGGCATGCAGGTCGCGCTGAAAGACCTTGAGCTGCGCGGAGCGGGAAACCTCCTCGGCGCGGAACAGGCGGGGCACATCGCCGGCGTCGGCTTCGACCTGTACCTGCGCATGATCGGCGAGGCCGTCTCGACCTTCCGCGGCGAGGACGTCGACGGTCCCACCGAGCTGCGGCTCGAGCTGCCGGTCGACGCGCGCCTGCCCGAGTTTTACATCGACAGCGAGCGCCTGCGTCTCGAGGCGTATCAGAAGCTCTCGGCCGCGGCATCCGCCACCGCGAAGGACGATGCGATCGACCTCGTCGTCGAGGAACTGCGCGACCGGTACGGCGAGCCTCCCGTCGAGGTCGAGGGACTCATCGCCATCGCCCGTCTGCGGCGCCGGGCTGCTCAGGCCGGTCTCGCGGACGTGGTCGCGATGGGCTCGAACCTGCGCATCGCCCCGGCTAACCTCGCGGAGTCGATGCGCGTGCGCCTGCAGCGGCTGTACCCGAAGGCGAAGCTCGTGGCCGGAGGTGACGCGATGGTCGTGCCCCTTCCGCAGGATGCCGACGACGCGAACCTCATCGCGTGGGTGCGCCAGCTGCTCGACGCCCTGTGGCCGTTGCCCGTCGAGAAGACGGCCGAGACGGCGTCGGCGTGATCCTCGGCCTCGTCGGCATCACGGCGGCGATGCTCGCCGTCGGCGTGCTCATCCTCTGGATGGCCGGCCGTGCCGCGGCGGGCACGCTGCCGCGCAACGACTTCGCGGGTATCCGGACCGCGGCCACCCGGGCGTCCGACGAGGCGTGGGTCGCCGCGCACCGGGCCGGGGCGGCGGACCTGCGTCGTTCGGTCATCGGGGCGGTGATCGCCGCGGGGGCGCCCTGGGTGTCCTTGGCGGTGCCCGAGCCCGGTCGCCAGGCCGTCGTCGCCGCGGGGGTCCTCCTCGGAGCCGCCGTGCTTCTCGCCTTCTCGGTGCGCGCGGCGATCGTGGGGCAACGCGCGGCGCGCGCGGTGACCGACCGGCGATGACTCCGCTGCCAGAATGACCCCATGACCGACGTCGCACCCGCAGCTCGGGTCCCGTCCCGTCCGGCGCTCGGTACGCGCGCCTTCGACGCCCTCGACATCGCGGCCACGGCGCTGTTCGGACTCGAAGGCGCGGCCGCGGCAGCCCACGCCGGGTTCGATCTGCTGGGCGTCGTGGTGGTGGGCCTGATCGTCGCTCTCGCGGGAGGCGTCCTGCGCGACGTGCTCCTGGGCGATCTGCCTCCCGCGGCCCTGCGCACCCCGAGTCGCATCATCGCCGGGCTCGCGGCGGCCCTCGTCGCGTTCGTCTTCCTCGAGGTCGTCGATGCGTTCCCCGTCCTGCCCCTGCAGGTCCTGGATGCCATCGGCCTCGCGCTCTTCGCCGTCACCGGCGCGCAGAAGGCCTGGGCCTCGGGCGCGAACCTCTGGGTGGTCACGATCCTCGGCACCCTCGCGGCGACCGGTGGGGGCGTCATCCGCGACGTGCTGCTGGCACGGACCCCGTACGTCCTGTCCGAGAGCATCTACGGCACAGCCGCTGCGGCGGGCGCGGTGGTGACCGGCATCCTGCTCGCGGTGACCGGTCGCCCGCGTCTGTCTCTCGGCGTCGGCTTCGTCGTGGCCCTCGCGCTGCGGCTCGGGGCCGTGATCTGGGGCTGGTCGCTGCCGAGGATCGCGTGACGCTCACGCTCCGCCGATCCGGCACCGCCGTTCGCCCCGTTCCGGGCCGCCCCTCGCTCGGGGCGCGGGCGTTCGCGGCGCTCGACATCATCGCCACCGGCGTCCGCGGCGTCGAGGGTGCGGCGCTCGCCGCCCACGCGGGCTTCGACCTGCTCGGTGTTCTCGTGGTCGGTTTCGTGACCGCCGTCGTCGGGGGGATGCTGCGCGACGTCCTCCTCGGCGACCTGCCGCCGGCCGCCCTCCGCTCGTCGAGCCGCATCCTCGTCGCCCTCGCCGCGTCCGGGGTCGCGTTCGTGCTGCTGCGGCTCGTCGACGAGGTCCCCTCGACGGTGCTGCTCACCCTCGACGGGGTGGGTCTCGCCCTGTTCGCGGTGATCGGCGCGCAGAAGGCCTCGGCGCACGGAGCGAGCCTGTGGGTGGTCGTGGTGGTCGGAGTGGTCGCCGCGACGGGCGGGGGCGTCGTCCGCGACGTCCTCCTCGGGCAGACGCCCGTGCTGTTGACCCAGAGCGTCTACGGCGGGGCGGCCGCACTCGGGGCCTCGGTGACCGGCATCCTGCTCGTGACGACCCGCCGCGCGCACCTGTCGATCACGGTCGGCTTCGTCCTCGCCTTCGCGCTTCGCGAGACGGTTCTGCTGCTCGGCTGACGTGGAGGACGCGCGGGTCTACGCTGACCGCATGCGCTTCGCTCACCTCGGGGCCGAGCCCCGCATCCATCCCGACGCCGTGGTCGCGCCGACGGCCGTGATCAGCGGCGACGTCACGATCGGCGCCGGATGCCAGATCCTCCACGGCGCCGTCCTCACGTCCGAGGGGAGTCCCATCGTGCTGGGTGAGAACGTCATCGTGATGGAGAACGCTCTCGTGCGAGCGAGCTCGACCCACCCCGTCCACATCGGTGCGCACACCCTCGTCGGGCCGATGGCCGGAGTCGCCGGCGCCGACATCGGCGAAGAGGTGTTCCTGGCGACGGGGACGCGCATCTTCAACGGCGCCGAGATCGGCGACCGCAGCGAGGTCCGCATCAACGCCGTGGTCCACCTGCGGACGGTCCTTCCGGCCGAGACGGTCGTCCCGATCGGCTGGGTGGCCGTCGGCGACCCGCTGCAACTGCTCGCACCGGACCGCCACGACGAGATCTGGGCGGCGCAGAAAGAACTCGACTTCCCCGGGTACGTGTTCGGTCTCGATCGCGAGACCCCCGACCTCATGGTGCAGCTGACCGAGCGGTACGGCCGGAGCCTCGCCCGGCACGCTGACGATCACCGTATCGACTGAGGCCGAAGCGCCCCGGCCCGGGTGTGCCGTCGTGCGGAGTCCGCGGGCGATGCGCCGGTTCGGCGGGGCGGCGTGTCGGGGCCGCGGTCCGCAGGACGGTGCGCCCCGATCCGCACAGCGGCGCGCCGACCCCCACGAGGGGAGCCGGCGCGCCGAGGATCGAGTGGATGCCGCTCAGCCCGTGTTCTGCAGACCCGCCGCCACACCGCTCACCGACAGCAGCAGCAGGCGCTGGTGCTCGGCATCCGGGGTCTCGGACTCGGCGGACGCGTCGCGGAGCGCCCGCAGGGCCCGCAGCTGCAGGAGCGAGAGGGCGTCGACGTACGGGCTGCGCATCTTCACCGCGCGCTGGAGCACGGGCTTGTTACCGAGAAGACCGCCGCCGGTGATGCGCTCGACCCACGAACGGGTGAGCAGCATCTCGTCCATCACGAGCTGAGCGAGGTCGTCGCGGTCGCCGAGCGCGAGGTAGCGGCGGGCGATGCGCTCGTCGGCCTTCGCGAGGCTCATCGCGACGTTGTCGATCATCGTGCGGAACAGCGGCCACTGCTCGTACGCGTCGCGCAGGCGCTGCTCGTCGCCGACGGCGTCGAGGGCGGTGCCCAGTCCGAACCAGCCGGCGAGGTTGATGCGGGCCTGCGTCCACGAGAACACCCAGGGGATCGCGCGGAGGTCCTCGAGCGACTCGACCGACAGGCCGCGACGCGCGGGACGCGATCCGAGGGCGAGGTGTCCGAGCTCCTCCATCGGCGTCACGGTGGCGAACCACGGGGCGAAGCCCGGCGCCTTCACGAGCGCGAAGAAGCGCTCGCGCGAGGCGACGTCCATGGTCTGCGCCACGTCGGCGAACGCCTCGGCCGCCCCGCGGTTGCGCCGCTCGATTGAGGGGGAGGATGCCGTCAGCACCGCCGCCGCGACCTGGTCGATGTGGCGCATCGCGATGTCGGGGTCGCCGTAGCGGGCGAAGATGACCTCGCCCTGCTCGGTGAGCTTGAAGCGGCCGTCGACGGAGTGCGGGGGCTGCGCGAGGATCGCGGAGTTCGCCGGTCCGCCCCCGCGCCCGAGCGCGCCGCCGCGACCGTGGAAGAGCGTGAGCTCGATGCCCTCGGCCTCGGCCCACGTCGAGATCTCGGCCTGGGCCTCGTACAGCGCGAGGTTGGCGGCGACGGGGCCGACGTCCTTCGACGAGTCGGAGTAGCCCAGCATGACCTCGAGGCGGCGGCCGGTGGCATCCAGTCGGCTCACGAACGAGGGGTGCGAGACGATCTCGGCGAGGATGCCGGGGGCCGCCTGCAGGTCGGCGAAGGTCTCGAACAGCGGGATGACGTCGAGCACGGGCAGGGCTTCGCCCGGCCCCATGGCGTAGGAGGCGAGCTCGTGCACGTTCGCGAGGTCTTCGGCGGACTGCGTGAACGACACGATGTAGCGGCCGGCGGCGCGGGGGCCGAAGCGCTCCTGCACGTAGGCAATCGAGCGGAAGACCTCGAGCACCTCGTCGGTCTGCTCGCTGCGGGCACCGCCCGCGCGGAGCTCGTCGAGGACCTTGCGGTGCACGGCGGAGTGCTGGCGCACCTCGAGTTCGGTGAGGTGGAAGCCGTAGGTCTCGACCTGCCACACCAGGCGCTGCAGCGCGCCGTACGCCTGACGCGCGGCACCTGCGGCGACGAGCGAGTCCTGCACGGTCCGGAGGTCGGCGAGCAGGTGCTCGGGGTCGCGGTAGGCGAGGTCGGCGTTGCGCGTGCGGGTCGCGGCGATCTTGCGCGCGAGCAGCAGCAGGATGCGTCGATGCGGCTCGTCGGGGGAGCGCTCGGCGATCTCGGCGGCGGCGTCCTCGTCGGCCGCGCGCAAGCGGTGCCACAGTGCGACGAGGGCGTCGCTGGGCGGCGTGGTCTCGGCATCCAGGGTCAGCCCGCGGCCCACGCGCTGCGTCGTGCGCTCGAGACCGAGGAGCACGTGCTCGCTCGCGATCGCGGCGGCCTTGCGGGTGACGGATGCCGTGACGAAGGGGTTGCCGTCGCGGTCGCCGCCGACCCACGAGCCGACGCGGACGAACGGCTTCACGATCGGGGCACGGGAGCCGGCGTGCTCGCCCTGGAGGATGTCGTCGATGCGGCGGTAGACCCGGGGCACGGCGGTGTACAGCGTCTCATCGAACACCGACATGACCGAGCGCACTTCGTCGACCGGCGACGGCTTCTCGCGCCGCAGCGGAGCGGTGCGCCAGAGCGTGTCGATCTCTTCGAGCATGCGGCGCTCCGCGCGTCGGCTCTCGGTGCCGCCGTCGGACGCGTCGTCGTGCTCGGAGAGCAGCTCGGACAGCCGGCGGATGCTCGTCGAGATCGCGCGGCGGCGAGCCTCGGTGGGGTGAGCGGTGAAGACGGGGTGGAAGCGCAGGGCCTGCAGGCGCGCGAGCGCGGTCTCTTCGCCGACCTCGCTCGAGAGGCGCTCGAACGCCGTCGCGATCGTGTCGGGGGTGCCTCCGCGCGACGGGCGGTCGCCGCGTTCGCGCAGGATGCGCACGCGCTGGTGCTCCTCGACGAGGTTGACGAGGTGGAAGTAGGCGGTGAAGGCCCGGGCCACCTCGTCGGCCCGCTCGATCGAGAAGCCGTCGGCGATCGCCGCGGCCCGCTCGAACGCCTCGGGCGTCTCGTCGGTGTAGGCCTGGATCGTCGCCGTGCGCAGTCGCTCGACGTCGTCGTACAGTCCGGGGGAGCCGCTCTCCTGAAGCACACGGCCCAGGAGCGAACCGAGCAGGCGCACATCGGCGCGCATCTGCTCGGGGAGCTCCTGGCCGGCTTCGAAGCGGCCCACGAGGTCGATGGCCTCGGTCGGGGTCAGTTCTCGCACACGCCCCAGATTATCGGCGTCCCGTGTCGAGCAGATGACGCGACGACGCAGTGGTACACGCGCTGCCCGGTGCGGCAGTCCGAACTCCGGACTTTTCTCCGCCCGGGGCGGGGTTGCCGCGGATTCTTGCGGTCGCCGCCGCGCGGCATCCGAGATCTTCCGGAGTTCGGCCCGTCCCGGCGGGGCGCGCGCCCGCGCGGGGGATACTCGGGGCAGCGGCGCCACCGCCGCCCCGGGGAGGGAGACGCCGTGACCGATGACGCGCTGCGACAAGCCGCCGAGACGATGCGCGCTGTGCGCGAGCGCTGCGCGTGGACGCAGACCATCGACCACCGCGACCTCGTGCCCTACCTGGTCGAGGAGAGCGCCGAGGTCATCGACGCCGTCGAAGAGGGAACACGCGCCGATCTGCGCGAGGAGCTCGGCGATCTGCTCTGGCAGGTGCTGTTCCACGCCGAGATCGCGGCCGGCCACCCCGACGATCCCTTCGACATCGACGACGTCGCGCGGGGACTGACCGAGAAGATGGTGCGGCGGCATCCGCACGTGTTCGCGGATGCCGTGGCATCCACTCCCGAAGAGGTCCTGGTGCACTGGAACGCGGCGAAGGCGGCGGAGAAGCACGATCGCACGAGCGTCCTCGACGGGGTCAGCGAGCACATGCCCTCGCTCGCCCTCGCGCAGAAGGTGATCGGCAAGGCCGCGCAGGTCGGGGTCGACGCCCCGCATCACCGGCTCGCCGATCCCGAGTCCGAGGCCGAGCTCGGCGACGCCCTGCTCGCCCTCGTCCAGCTTGCGCGGGAGCGCGGCTGGGATGCCGAGCGCGCTCTGCGCGAGCGCCTGCGCACCGTCCGCGCCGATGTGCGCGCCGCCGAGCGGCCCTGATCGCCCGGCGAGATCGCACGATCGGTCCGAGAGCGCACGCCGTGGCGGCACCGAAGCGGGCGACCTGGAGCCGAACGGGTGATCTCGATCGCGCGAGGCACCGAGGCGGAGCGACGCTGAGAGCCTGGAACAATGGGACCGTGGCATCCGTGAACCCGCCGCGCGGCATGCGCGACTTCCTCCCCGCTGACAAGGCCCGTCGCGAGCGCGTGCTCGCCGTCATCCGCGAGCGCTACCGCGCGCACGGCTTCGACGAGATCGAGACCCCCGTCATGGAGGAGTACAGCCGCCTGCACGCCGGTCTCGGCGGCGACAACGAGAAGCTCTCGTTCAGCATCCTGAAGCGGGGAATGGATGCCGAGGGCATCCGCGCCGCGGCCGACGATCAGGCCGCGCTGGCCGACCTGGGCCTGCGCTACGACCTCACGGTCCCGCTGGCGCGTTTCTACGCGACGAACCGCGCGCAGCTGCCGACGGTGTTCCGCGCGATCCAGATGGCTCCCGTGTGGAGGGCCGAGCGCCCGCAGAAGGGGCGCTACCGCCAGTTCCTGCAGTGCGACATCGACATCATCGGTGACGCGTCCGCCCGCGCCGAGGCGGAGTTGATGGTCGCGAGTCTCGACGTGCTCGACGCCCTCGGGCTCGAGGGCGGGTCGATCCGCGTGAACGACCGGCGCGTGCTCGATGCGATGCTCGACGTCTTCGGTTTCGCCCCCGACGAGCGGCCCGGCGTCCTCATCACGATCGACAAGCTCGACAAGGTCGGCCCCTCGGGCGTCGTCGCCGAACTGCGCGAGCGCGGAGCGACCGGCGGGGCCGTGGACGCCCTCGCGGCGTACCTGGATCGACCGGCGGGCGCACCGACCTTCGACGACGCGGGCATCCGCGCGGCCCTGCCCGCCGGCATCCCGGACGAGGTCGTCGCCCACCTCGTCGCCCTGGGGGAGACCGTCGCCGCCGCGCGGGGCGCGGACGCACCGCTCGTGTTCGACCCGTTCCTCGTGCGCGGCATGGGCTACTACACCGGCACGATCTTCGAGCTCGCGCACCCGAGCGTCGACTACTCGCTCGGGGGCGGCGGACGCTACGACGGCATGATCGGTCGGTTCCTCGGCCAGCAGGTGCCGGCGGTGGGCTTCTCGATCGGGTTCGAGAGGATCGTCGACCTCTTGCCCGACGCGGACGCCGACGGCGAGCGCTCCGTCGTGCTCGTGCACGACCGCGACGTGCCGCTCGCGCAGCTGCTCGCCCTGAAGGCGCAGCTGATCGCCGGCGGCGTGCGCGTGCGCGTCGAGCAGCGGCCCAAGAACATGAAGGCCCTGCTCGAGCGCTCGGCGGCCGACGGGTACACGGCGTTCGCCCCCGTCGGGGTGGACACGACGGCCGAATCGCTGGAGATCCGTCCGCTGAACTGAGACGCCGCGCGCGCCTCACTCGTGAGGTCCCTGAGCCTGTCGAAGGGACCCGCTCCGCGGGTCCCGGGGGCTTCGACAAGCTCAGCCACCTCTCGCGCGGCTCCGCATCGGGGACGGACGCGGCTACGCCACCGCGCTGATGAGCGCCTCGTCCGGACTCTCCGCGGCGAGCCGTTCGAGCCGCGTGGAGGTCGCGGCATCCCGGGGGGAGAACCACACCACCCGCGAGCCCAGCCCCTCGTCGATCCACAGGCTCGACATCTCGAGGTGCAGCTCGCCCACGCGGGAGTGCACGAGGTGCTTGACCGCGTTGCGCTCCCCGCCCACGTCGCCCAGGCGCCAGAGGTCGCCGAACCGCGGGGACTCTGCCTCGAGCTCCGCGACGAAACGCTGCCACGAGGGCTCCTCGTGGTGCCGGCCGTAGGCCGCGCGCAGGCGTGCCGCGATGCGCCGCTGGGCGTGATCGAGGTCGACGTGCGCGTGCTGCCACGCCGTGTCGGTGAACAGCAGCACGGCGCAGTTGCGCTTCTCGGCCGGGATCTCGTCGAGATCGTCGAAGAGGTAGCGGTACGAGCGGTTGTAGGCGCGGATGTCGAAGCGCGCGGTCTGCACCGCCGCAGGGTAGGGGAGGAGCTTCTCGAGCAGGTCGAGGTGCGTCCGCCCGACGCACGGGCGCGCCTCGCGGTCGGGCAGGGGCAGGTCGGCGAGGGCGAACAGGTGGTCGCGTTCGTCGTCGCTCAACAGCAGGGCACGCGCGATCGCGGCCACGACCTGCGCGGAGGCGGCGATCGGGCGCCCCTGCTCCAGCCAGGTGTACCAGGTGAGCCCGACCCCGGCGAGCTGAGCGACCTCCTCGCGGCGCAGCCCCGCGACGCGGCGTCGGGTGCCGTCGGGAAGGCCCACGTCGGCGGGGCGCAGTCGCGCGCGACGGCTGCGCAGGAAGCCCGCGAACTCGGCGCGGGCGTCGTCGGACCGACTCATGGCATCCCTCCCTCTCCGGCGATCCTAGGACCGCCCTCCGACGCGGCACCGCGCCGTGGGGAGTGCTCTCAGTACCAGGATGAACGCACTCCTGGTACCAGGATGCCGGCCCCTCCATGCTGGCACCATGACGACCTCCGCACAGCCCGCCACCGGCAGCGCCCCCGTGCCGATCCGCCCCGGCCTGGCCGCCTCCGGCGGCGGTCCGGTGCCCACCTGGCGCTATCTCGGCTTCCTCCTCGGACCCGGGGTGGGGACGTTCGCCTTCAACGCCGTGACGGTGATCCTGCCCACGCTGCGTGAACGCTTCGGCGCCGGAGACGTGGCTCTCGAACTCGTCATCGCGGGCTACGGCATCCCCTTCGCCGTCCTGCTGATCCTCGGAGGCCGCCTCGGCGACCGCTTCGGCCGCCACCGCCTGTACACGATCGGCATGGGGCTCTTCCTCGTCTCGGCGATCGCGTGCGCTCTCGCTCCCTCGATCGAGACGCTGATCGCCGCCCGCGTCGTACAGGGCGTCGGCGCGGCGCTGTGCACCCCGCAGGTGCTCGCGACGATCCAGGCGACCTCGAACGGCTCCGCCCGCACCCGCGCGATCGCCGCCTTCGGTGCCAGCGGTGGGATCGGCGCGGCGGTGGGACAGGTGTCCGGCGGAGCGCTCGCGGCGCTGTCGTTCGGCCCCGTCGAGGGGTGGCGCGCGGTGTTCGTCGTCGTGGCGCTCATCGCCGTGGCAGCGATCGTCCTCGCCCCGCTCGCGCCGAGGTCACGGGCGCACGAGGTCGTCGCGATCGACGTCGTCGGCACCGCGGCGCTGGCCCTCGGCATCCTGGCCGCCTCCGTCGCCCTGACGTTCGGTCCGGTGTGGAACTGGTCGTGGCCGGTCGCCCTCGTCCTCGTGATCGCCGCCGTGGCCCTGTGGGGCATGTGGAGGCACCAGGATGCCATCGAGCGCTCCGGCCGCGTCCCGTTGCTGCCGCCGAGCGTCCTGCGCCTGCGCGCCCTGCAGCTCGGACTGCTGGCGGCGGGACTCTTCTTCGCCGGATACTCGGCCCTTCTCTACGTCTTCCCCCGGGCTGTCGAAGCCGGCGGCCTCACCTCGCTGCAGGCGGGGATGGCCCTGCTGCCGTTCGCTGTCGTGTTCGCGGCGATGTCGCTGGCCGTGGCCCGCATCCAGAGCCGCCTGGGCGATGCGACCCTGATCCTCGGGGTGACCTTGCAGATCGTGGCGCTGCTCGGCATGGCCGGTACTCTCGCGCTGGCGTGGGGGAGCGATGTCGGCCTGTGGCTGCAGCCGGCCCTCGTGCTGCTGGGCGCGGGTCAGGCGCTCATCTTCTCGCCGCTGACACAGCTCGTCGTGCGCGAGGTCCCGGTGGAGGCGGCGGGCCTGTCGGGCGGCATGTTCAGCACGGCGCAGCAGCTCGCGCTCTCGTTCGGCGTGATCGTCATCGGCGGGCTCGTGAGCGTCACCGGCGTCGCCGGACGCGACGAGCTGTTCGCGGGCCTCGCCCTCGACATCGCGCTCGCCGTGGCGGTGCTGATCGTCGCCGTCGCCCTCCGGTCCCGGGCCCGTCGCGCCCTCGGGTGACGTGCCCGGCGCCGGGGTTCGGGGCGCCGCGGGTGCGGCGACGAGCCGGCGCCGAGGACTCCGGATGCCGCGGGCCCGGCGTCTCCCCGACGTCACGGCGCGTCCACCGGGCGTTCATCGCGGGCGAGTGTCATCGGAGGATGCGCGCGCGTCGACCCGTGACCCTGACCGCCGCCTCCACGGCGGCCGTGCTCGGTGCGACCGCCGTGGCGATGCGGACGCTCATCTCCCGGCAGGCCGCGATCGCCCGACGCCGCATCGGCAAGCCGCTCGGAGAGCAAGCTCTCGACGCGGATCGCGTGTGGCGCCGCAAGAAGCACCCGGGGGAGCCGGTCGAGCTGCTGCTGCTCGGCGACTCGATCGCCGCGGGGCTCGGCGCCGGCCACCGGCGGGACACGTTGGGCGCGCGGCTCGCGAAGGGCATCGCCCGCGACGCAGCCCGTCCCGTGCGGCTCCGCACCGCCGCTGTCGTGGGGTCGGAGACCTCGGCGCTGACCGCGCAGCTCGCGGAGCTGCCGCCGGAGTATCGCGCCGACGTCGCCGTCATCGTGGTGGGCGGGAACGACGTCACCCACCGCGTTCCCGCGACACGCGCAGCCGCACAGCTCGAGGAGGCCATCGGCATCCTGAGGGACCGGGGGATGCCGGTGGTCGTCGGCACGTGTCCGGATCTGGGGACGCTGCGGGCCGTGCCGCAGCCGCTGCGCACCCTCGCCTCGCGCTCCTCGCGGCAGCTCGCCGCGGCGCAGGCCCGTGCCGCCCACCGGGCGGGCGCGCGCGTGGTGGGCCTCGCGCGGGCCGTCGGCCCGGTGTTCGCCGAGAACCCCGACGAGATGTTCAGCATCGACCGCTTCCATCCCAGCGCCCTCGGCTACCGCCGGACGGCCGACGCCCTGCTCCCCGCGGTGCGGGCCGCGCTCGCGTCGACCACGGAGGCCGCCCGCTCCTCGGCCAACCCATAGCTCGCCGCCGTACTCTGCCCGCACGCCTCCCACCGATGTCTTCCTCAGCACCTGGCGCGCCGATCCGCTCACTCTCGGCGTGCTCTTCGTGGCATCCGTCGCCTACCTGCTCGGGGTCCGCCGCGTGCGGCGCCGCGGGGAGTCGTGGCCGCTGCGGCGCACGATCGGCTTCTTCGCCCTCGGGCTGCTGCCGTATGCCGTGATCGAGCTCGGATTCCTCGGGGTGTACTCGTCCGAGCTGCGCTGGGCGTTCTCGACCCGCATCGCCCTGCTGATCTTCGCCATCCCCGCCGGCATCGCCGCCGGTCGTCCCCTCGATCTCGTCCCCGCGAACATCCGGGAGAGGATCCTCGCGTCCCGCCTCACGCGCATCTTCGGCAACGCGATGGTCGCCACCATCGTGATCGCGGCGGTGTTCTGCCTGTTCCTCACGCCCGTGGCCGGCATCCTGCGCGTGAATCCCGTGGTCGAGGCGTCTCTGGGGATCGTCGTCCCCCTCGTGGGGCTCGCGATGGTCCTGCCGATGATGGCCCTCGGTGCGGTGCACACCGGCACCTTCATCGCCATCGAGTTCCTCCTCGCCTTCGTCGAGCTGCTGATCGACTCGGTCCCGGGCCTGCTCCTGCGCTTGAACGACAACGTCCTCGATCTGATCCCGGATGCCGCGCGGGCGGTCTCGTGGTGGCCCTCGATGCTGCACGACCAGCACCTCGCGGGCGACATGATCTGGTTCATCGCGGAGTTCGCCGACGTCCCGATCCTCGTCATCCTCATGATCCGGTGGATGCGGTCGGACCGCGTGGAGGCGAAGGGCTTCGACGACCTCTCCGACGAGGAGTACGACGAGATGACCCGCGCGCACCTGCGCGGCGAGCGTTGACCCGCGCCGCCCGTCCCGACAGGGTGGAAGGGTGCCCACCTCCGACGACGTCGACGCGTTCCTGACCGACACCCTGGTCGGTGACGACCCGGTCCTCGATGCCGTCCTGCGGACACAGCACGACGCCGGCCTCCCGTCGATCGAGGTGGCTCCCGTCAACGCCAAGTTCCTGCACCTGCTCACCCGCATCGCGGGCGCACGTCGGGTCCTCGAGATCGGCACCCTGGGCGGATACTCGACCATCTGGTTCGCGCGCGCCGTCGGGGCGGACGGCCGCGTCGTCACGATCGAAGCCGAACCCGCGAACGCCGCGATCGCCCGCGACAACCTCCGCCGGGCCGGTGTCGCCGCGCGCGTCGAGGTGCGGGAGGGGCGCGGCGCCGACGTGCTTCTCACCCTCGAGGGCGGCGAGCCCTTCGACCTGGTCTTCATCGATGCCGACAAGGAATCGAACACGATCTACCTCGACTGGGCCGCGCGCCTGGGCCGCTCCGGCACCGTCGTCGTGCTCGACAACGTCGTGCGCGGGGGAGAGGTCGCCGACCCCGACACGGCCGATGCGAAGGTGCAGGGCGCTCGCCGCGGCATCCTGATGCTCGGCAGCGATCCCCGTTTCGACGCGACCGCTCTGCAGACGCTCGACCGCAAGGGATGGGACGGCGTCGCCCTCGCGATCGTGGTCGACCCCACGCCTGGCGGGCGGGGTCACTAGACTCGACCACGGACCGACGACGCTCCGCCCTCTTCCACCCAAGAACCAACGAGGAGTCCTTCGTGGCACTTATCGAGGCTGTCAACGCGCGCGAGATCCTGGATTCGCGCGGTAACCCGACCGTCGAGGTGGAGGTGCTCCTCGACGACGGAATCGTCCAGCGGGCCGCCGTCCCCTCCGGCGCGTCCACCGGCGCGTTCGAGGCCTACGAGCTGCGCGACGGCGACAAGAGCCGCTACAGCGGCAAGGGCGTGCTGAAGGCCGTCGCCGCGGTCGTCGACGAGCTCGGCCCCGCCATCGAGGGCGTCGAGGCCAGCGAGCAGCGCATCATCGACGAGATCCTCATCGAGACCGACGGCACCGAGAACAAGTCGCGCACCGGCGCCAACGCCATCCTCGGCGTCTCGCTCGCCGTCGCGAAGGCCGCCGCCGACAGCGCCGACCTGCCGCTGTTCCGCTACCTCGGCGGCCCGAACGCGCACCTGCTGCCCGTTCCGCTGTTCAACGTCATCAACGGTGGCGAGCACGCCGACAACGGCATCGACTTCCAGGAGTTCTTCCTCGCCCCCATCGGCGCCGACACCTACGGCGAGTCGCTGCGCTGGGGCACCGAGGTCTACCACGTCCTCAAGGGCGAGCTGAAGTCGGCCGGCTACAACACCGGTCTCGGCGACGAGGGCGGCTTCGCCCCCGACCTGCCCAGCAACCGCGAGGGCCTCGACTTCCTCATCCGCGCGATCGAGAAGGCCGGCTTCACCCCCGGAAAGGACATCGCCGTCGGCCTCGACGTCGCCGCCACCGAGTTCTACAAGGACGGCGTGTACACCGTCGAGGGCAAGGAGTGGAGCGTCGACACGCTCGTCGACTACTTCGCCGACCTCGTCGCGAACTTCCCCATCGTCACGATCGAGGACGCCCTCGCCGAAGACGACTGGGACGGCTGGAAGAAGCTGACGGATGCCATCGGCTCCAAGGTCCAGCTCGTGGGCGACGACCTGTTCGTCACCAACCCCAAGCGCCTGCAGCAGGGCATCGACCTCGGTGTCGCCAACTCGCTGCTGGTCAAGGTCAACCAGATCGGCACGCTGTCCGAGACGCTCGACGCGATCTCGCTGGCGACCCGCTCGGGCTACACCTCGATGCTGTCGCACCGTTCGGGCGAGACCGAGGACACCACGATCGCCGACCTCGCCGTCGCGGTCAACGCCGGCCAGATCAAGACCGGTGCCCCCGCGCGCAGCGAGCGCGTCGCGAAGTACAACCAGCTGCTCCGCATCGAGGAAGACCTCGGCGACGCCGCGGTCTTCGCGGGCCGCTCGGCGTTCCCCCGCTTCAAGGGCTGAGCGTCTGACACCGTGAGGAGGGGGAGCCGTGCGGCTCCCCCTCCTTTCGTGTTCCCGGACCCGTCGCGGGGTGTTCGCCGAGACCCTCGGCGGTCCTCGGCGCGTCCCCGGGCCCCCAGGGGTCGGCGACGTAGACTCGGCTCCGCCCGTCGCCGGAACGCTCGGGCGAGAACGAGAGGGGATGCCGTGGACCGACCGACACTGCCTCCTCGCGGACCGGCATCCGGGGGTGCGCCCGGCCCGACGGGCAAGGGTGCGAAGCCGAAGAGCCCCGCGTCGCGTATCGCGAAGACCCCGACCGCGAGCTCCGCCGGGAAGGCCCGCTCGCAGGCCTCTGCGTCGAAGCGGCCCGCCCCCTCCACCGCGCGCCCCGCGGCCGCGCAACGCCGCGTCGACGTGCGGGGGTGGCTCGGCGGCATCCGGGTCTCCGGGTTCGTCGTGATCATGCTCGGTCTGGTCGTCCTCGGGACGTTCGTGCTCGTCCCCACGGTCGGCACCTACATGGACCAGCGTCAGCAGATCCAGGCGCTCAAGAGCGCCGTGGCCCTGAGCCAGTCCGAGGTCGCCGACCTGCAGTCGCAGCGCGAGCGGTGGTCCGACCCCGCCTACATCACGACGCAGGCCCGTGAACGCCTGTACTACACGATGCCCGGAGAGGTCGTGTACCTCATCGACGACGACCTCCCCGCCTCGGCCGCCCTGCAGGAGCAGGCCGACGTGAGCGGCGACGTGAGCCAGACCCGCACCGACTGGATGTCGCAGTTCATGCGCTCGCTGACCTCGGCGGGATCCGCGCAGGTCGCGGTTCCCACGGTCGGTGTTCCCGATCCGACGCCGACGCCCGACGCGCCGCCCGCTCCCTGATCGGACTCGCCCTCGCCGGTCCCCGGTGCGCGGCCCCCCATGGTCCTCGGTGGGCGTGCAGCGCCGCCGGGTACCCTGAGAGCGATGACTACCACGCAGCTTCCCCCCGCCTCCGACGCCGACCTCGCCGTTCTGCAGGCGCAGCTCGGCCGTGTGCCGCGCGGCGTGGTCGGCATCGCCGCGCGCTGCGTCTGCGGAAACCCGACCGTGGTGGCGACCTCTCCGCGACTCGACGACGGCAGCCCGTTCCCCACGTTCTACTACCTCACGCACCCCGCGGCGACGGCCGCGATGTCGGTGCTCGAGGCGGGGCACGTGATGAAGGAGTTCCAGGACGAGCTCGCCGAGGACGATGACCTGCGCGCCGCCTACCTCGCCGCCCACGAGGCGTACCTCCGCGACCGCGCGGCCTACGGCGAGCCCGAGGAGATCGCCGGGATCTCCGCCGGCGGGATGCCGACGCGCGTGAAGTGCCTGCACGCGCTCGCCGGCCATTCCCTCGCCGCGGGCCCGGGGGTCAACCCGATCGGCGATCGTGCTCTCGCCCGGGGGACCTGGTCGCCCGAGCGGTGCGTCTGCGAGACCCCCGGAGCCGGCGGATGAGACGCGTCGTCGCCGCGGCGGCATCCCTCGTTCTCGCGGTGATGCTCAGCGGGGCGACGACCGCCCCCGTGCCGGAGGACCCGACGGACAGCGTCCGGGCGGGGGAGTACTGGCTCGATCAGTACGGCATCCGTGACGCGTGGAACACCACCCGCGGGGCGGGTCAGAAGATCGCGATCATCGACACCGGCATCGGTCGCGGGCCCGTCGAGTTCAACGGGGCGGTCGTAGGTGGCACCGACGTGTCGGGGGCGGGATCCCCGGACGGTCGGACGCCGGTCGGCGCCGTGGACTCCAACCACGGCAGCTGGGTCGCCTCCCTCGCCGCTTCACGGGGCACCGGGAACGGCCGCGGCATGATCGGGGTCGCTCCCGAGGCCGAGCTGCTCTCGATCTCGATCGGTTTCGGGGCGTCGGCGTCGGTCCCGTTCACGGAGCAGATCGCGAAGGCGATGCGCTGGGCCGTCGACCAGGGCGCGACCGTGATCAACCTCTCGCTGACGACGAACACGCTCGACTGGGACCCCAGCTGGGATGACGCCTTCCTGTACGCGTTCGACCACGACGTCGTCGTGGTCGTCGCGGCGGGCAACCGGGGGAGCGGCACCGACCGCGTGGGCGCCCCCGCGACGATCCCGGGCGTTCTCGCCGTGGGCGGGGTGGATCCGTCCGGACGCGCGAGCAGCGACGCGTCGACCCAGGGCATCACGATCGGCATCTCGGCCCCCAGTGAGCGGCTCCTGGGCGTCTCCGCCGACGGCACGCTCGCGCAGTGGAACGGGACGAGCGGCGCCGCTCCCATCGTCGCCGGCATCGCCGCCCTCGTCCGCGCGGCGCATCCCGGAATGGATGCCGACAACGTCCTGAACCGTCTGATCTCCACCGCCAAGCCCGCCCCGGGCACGGCGCCCGGGCTCGATCTGCTGTACGGCTACGGTCTCGTGGACGCCTCCCGCGCCGTGTCGGCGGACGTGCCGTCGGTGTCGGAGAACCCGCTCGGCAGTCTCGAGGACTGGATCCGCGTCTACCGTCGGGCCGACAGCGAGCCGAGTCCGACGCCGAGTTCGGCCCCCGTGGAGATTCCGCCGTTGCCGCCGGTCGAGGGGCCGCCCTCCGCGAGTTCGCCTCTGCTCCCGTCGCGCGATACCGTGCTGTACGGGTCACTGCCGCTCGCGGGTGCCACGCTCGCGGCTATAATGATTGCGCTCGGCGTCAGTGCTGCTGCCCGGCGAATTCGAAAGGCGCGCATTTCTCGCGAGCCGAGCCGCACCACAAACCAGGAGTCTCTCCCATCGTGACCAGCACCGTGCCCAGGATCCTCATTGTCGGCGGAGGCTACGCGGGTTTCTACACCGCGTGGAAGCTCGAGAAGCTGCTC
>Ga0308159_1001510_pt1 | contig 32955 bp, 33 predicted proteins | sample PhyCR1_FD_201040 | JGI IMG/M metagenome (GOLD analysis project Ga0308159, IMG submission 201040) | Phyllosphere microbial communities from UC Gill Tract Community Farm, Albany, California, United States - DLSLC.R1 | ecosystem: Host-associated > Plants > Phyllosphere > Unclassified | place: USA... | reverse complement strand
GTCGCCGAGCAGTTCCAGTACATCCTCCGCGACGAATCCATGCACCTGAACTTCGGCATCGACGTGATCAACCAGATCAAAATCGAAAACCCACACCTGTGGGATGCCGAAATGAAGGAAGAAGCGACGCAGATGATTCTGCAGGGTACGCAGCTTGAGATCGAATACGCGCGGGACACCATGCCTCGTGGGGTGCTGGGGATGAATGCGGCGATGATGGAGGACTACCTGAAGTTCATCGCTAACCGTCGTTTGAGCCAGATTGGTTTGAAGGAAGAGTATCCGGGGACTACGAACCCGTTCCCTTGGATGAGCGAGATTATGGACTTGAAGAAAGAGAAGAATTTCTTTGAGACTCGGGTTATTGAGTATCAGACTGGTGGGGCGTTGAGCTGGGATTGATGATGGCGTAGCGCCATGCTATAAAAAGCTTACCTACATGGAATGTGGTGAGCCTTCAAAGCCCCGCACATGCGGGGCTTTTTCATTTGGAGATAAATAATGCCTAGAGCAAAGAAAATAAAAACGCCTACCAAAACACTAACGTTCTACAACAACAAAGGTGGCGTATCCAAAACAACCACTTTATTTAATGTCGGCGCATACCTTTCAAAAGCTGGTAAAAAAGTACTATTTATAGATGCCGACTCACAATGCAATCTTACAGAGCTATTTTTCGCCAACGACACTGACTACTTTGACGACCCATCTAAAAAACTTCCCGGCCACTCCATACTTGATGTATTTCGGCCACGATTAGATGGGGCAGCAGCTAGAATCGATGTAAAAACAATCGAACTCGCCGAATCAAATATTTACTCAAAACTGTATCTTATGAGAGGCGACATAGAGTTTAGCGCTCAAGCAGAACCATATTTTGGCGCGTCAATCAATCAGGCGATAACTACTAACATTAACGAAAAAAACACCTACATTAGCTTTCGACGACTTATTAAAGATCTTGGTGAAGAACTAGGACTAGACTATATTTTAATTGATCTCGGCCCAAGCACGGGCGCGATCACTAGACTTGCCTTTCTAGCATCCGACAAGTTTATTATCCCAGTTACACCCGATAGATTTTGCTACTTAGGAATCAACACATTACCAAAACTTATTGAAGACTGGATAAAACACGACAAAATCATATTAAGCACATTAGAACCATACGGAATCGAAAGCAATTATGGATCACCAGAATTCTGCGGACTCATCAATCAAAACTTCCAGGTACACAAATCATTAATCAAAGAGTCATATCAAAAATGGTCGAAGAAAATAAAAACAGAAATCAAATCTAAATTAATGAGCTCAAAAATTATAAGAATAAGAGAAAATATTTCCGACCCTATAATTTGTTCAATTGAAAATCTTGGACAATTAGTCCCCGTATCTCAAATGCTCGGAAAAGCTATTTTTGACCTTACGCAAAATGACTCTGCCCTGGCTTCAAAAAGTGGCATTCAGTTCTACGGAAGTGTATGGGCTCCTTGGGACAAGAAGATAAAAGCCTATCGAAGTGAAATTCAAAAAATCACCGAGGCCATTGAGTAATGGCTTATTCATATTTCGCATTCCTTGACGTGATGGGCTATCGCTACTACCTGAGTAAAGATGAAAGTAACGGCACGGAAGTATTCAAAGAAAAACTAATCACATCATATAGAGCTTTTGAACAGATCGACTTAGCAACACTGCGACACAAAAGCATATCCGACTCACTATTCATGAGCTCTTCCACTAACATCGTAGGTTTTTTAAAAGCAACGAAAGATGTCTACCTACGATTCTTAGAGAACGGTTTGCTGATAAGAGGGGGAATCGCCTACAACAAACACTTTGAGAACCAGCATATAACATACAGCCACGCCCTGACTGATGCATACAACCTCGAATCCTCAAAATCCTTATTCCCTCGAATATTGATACATAAATCTGTCATAGAAAAATTAAAGAATGAAAGCCAAGGACAGGCACAAAGCCAAGAACTTGATCAACTCATTGAGCAGAATTTAATATTGCGCTGTGGCGAACACTACCAACTCCACGTTGTCGACACTGACAACTGGAAAGATGTTTATGAGAATGCGAGATCAGTTTATCTCGAAAACGAAATCGACATTAAAAAAGACCCAAAAATTTTCGAATATCATACTTGGCTACAAAATTACATTTTTCACTTTAAGCCTTCACGTAGCAAAAAGCAGAAATATATTGACTCATTCCAGTTTCTGAACTGATTTTTCCTATTGAAAATGCATATCTGTTTAAAAGACATTATTGACCACGCACATCGATAGATTTACCCTGAGGAAGGTGCCTAAGAAACACCTACACACAGCGGACTCACCGCACCCGACAGTCGCGGCTTTTTTGTGCCTACGGTTTCCCCGTGCGCATCAAAAACTCTGTTATGCCGGGAGTGGGCGAATACAAGACCCGAAAGGGGAATATGTCCGGCCCTCTGTGTGGGGTTTCTTAGCTCCCGGCACCCAGCCTTAAGAAAGCTGACATCACACAGAGGTAAAGGATATGCCTAGAAATGTCTTCTTCGGTACGAAGGTGATTGGCTTCAACCGCGCCGCCTTCTGCAAGCTTCCAGTTCCGGAGGCTTACCATGTCTGATTCTCACACCCCCACACTCTTCACCCGCCACAACCTCTCTCTCCACGCCCTCCTCCTTGAAAACCAAGCATGGTTCTGCGCTCGGGATATCGGCCGTTTGATGGGGTTCATCTGAGCGAACGCATGTTCAACAAACTGGACAAGGATCAGCGTCGCGTTTTGTGGATCGAGTATTTCCGACAACCCGAAAAGCAACTGATGCTCAGCGAATCCGGCGTGTACGCTTTATTGGTGTATCACTACGTGCCCGGGAATCGGTTGTTGCGTGAGTGGCTGACTCATCAGGTGGTGCCAGCGTTGCGCGATGCTGAGCATTTAGGTCATTCAGATCGGCCAATGTTGAGTTTGTTGGATTGGCCGGAAATGTCGTTGAGTTTGCTGCATTGGCAGGATGAGAGTTGGATTCGGCTGCGGGACATGCCTTATCTGTTGAGCGATCAGACACCACGAAAAGCGATAGCGACGAAGCCTTGGTGGCGAAGGGTGGCTCAGGCGTTTCAGTCGTCGAAGCATTCGATGGGGTAAGCGATACGTTTGTAGGATCACATGCGAGATCCGTCGCTATTTTTTGTAGGAATTTTCGTAGACAGCAGTAATGGCCACTCAGTATCGTCCGAGGGTTTTCAACCCTCGGCGACTATATGGTTATGGAAAAAAGTAACAGCGACTGGAGTGACGTAGAGATTCAGGCGGCGGTCGATGCCTATCTCCGGATGTGGTCGTGTGAACAGAAAGAACAGGCATACAACAAGGCACACGAGAATCGCTTACTTCGCGAGGGCGTACTGGCTGACCGAACCAAGAGCTCTATCGAATTTCGGATGCAGAATATTTCTTCCATCATGGTCGAGTTGGGCCGTGAACCTATCAAGGGTTACAAACCTGCCAAGAATGTCGGCGCTAATGTCGCGCGTAGCATTCGTACAGCGCTCGATGCTTCCAGCGTTGTTGCTCCTGAGGACTCTGATCCCACGGCAGACGAAGAAAAGCTGGAACAGCGTGCGGCCAAATTTGAGCGGCAACCATTCTTATACATCCCAAAAGGGATAAAGAACCCTGTTTGGACCGAGTCCACAAGAAAGACTTACTTTCGCGATCCTGAATTGAGGGGCTGGGTTCGTCAGCAGGCCAATGGAAAGTGCGAAGGTTGTGGCGAAGAAGCGCCATTTAAGAAGGATGGGGAACCGTTTCTGGAAGTGCATCACGTTAAGCATATGTCGCAAGAAGGATCGGACCAGTCTTCGAATGTCGTGGCGTTGTGTCCTAACTGTCACCAACGTTGCCATCATTCGGACGACAGAGCGGAATTCACTGCTTGGCTTTATGACAACGTTGGAAGACTCGAAAAGGAATAATTGCGGTTTGTCTGGCTAACCTCATTTGCCGGATTTGGGGCAGCTTCGCTGCCCAACGGGAATAAATCCCCTCACCACAATCAAGGGGTCGCTGCTGGGTGGGTGTCTGGATTCAAGATTGGGTTGATACCACCAATCGCCAGCAGGCTGGCTCCCACAAATCCCGCATCATCCTGAAACAATCAGTGCAACCCGCGCCGCCGCCCGCTATTAATACCCCTCCCCCCACTCAAGGATCCGAGCCTCACCATGAAATTCGATCTCGCCTACTGCCTCAGCCTCGACGACAAGTTGTCGATCTATGACGTTCGCGATCTCAATTTCGATGAGACGGTGGCGTTTGACTCGGCGAAGGAACACTTCCAGTGCCCCAACGATGCCTGTCGTTCGGCGTTCGCGGCGTCCAACGAGTTGGGCACGTTCAATGCCAAGAACGTTAATTACGTGCGCACGCCGCACTTCAAAAATCTGCCCACGACGCAGCATATGGCGGGTTGTCCGTATGTGAGTTTGAAGGCGTCGGCGTCTGGGGTTGAGGCGTTGGATGGCGACGCGGATGACGGGCGTGAGGAACACTTTCCGTCGGAGTTGTTGCTGACGCGGCGTGAGTATGTGCGCAAGCCTGTCGCGCCAGCGGGGGCGGCGGATGTGTTGCGGGATGATCCGGTGCGGGCGGCGGCGGACAGTGGCAAGGAGTCAGCGGGGCGTGAGTCGGCGCCTGACAAGACCAGTGTGTTTGCGCATCCGGTGGAGTGTTTTGTTTCCAACTTCGCGGACAAGGAGTTGCTCAAGCGCATGCCGTTGAAGATTGGCGAGCATTCGGCGCCGTACAGTTCGTTCTTCAAAAAGATTGAGTATCTGACGGACAACAAGGGGCTGATTTACTGGGGGCGGATCAAGAAGATCGAGGACTTCCACAGCGCCAGTTTTCGTATCGATTTCGAAGATAAGGTCTGGTTCAAGAAGCCCGAGGACAGTAAGAAGAAGCCGTACCCGGTCAGCGTTTATCTGAACAAGAAGCTGATCGACAACTACCGCAAGCGCAAGGCGTTTCTGGAAGAGATCAAGCACGCGGTGGACAGCGACAAGGCGTTGTTCTGTTTCTTCTATGGGGTGACGCCGGAGTTGAAGCAGGTGCCTGGCAAGAAGAACCCCGAAAAGCCTTTCGAGGTCTTCAATGCCAATATCGAGAACCTGGATCACTTCATCATTCGTGAAGCGCCGGGCCTGGAGTGACGGTTAGCCTTTGGGCAATTGCAGCTTAACGGCGCCGGGATGTTGTTTGACGATGGAGTACGGCAGCACGGACCACTCGGGCGCATCGCAAGCGCGGGCTATGCGCGCGAAATAAGGGCCGAGGTAAAGGCCTTTCGCGGTGAAGTACCAAGGGGAATAGCCCCAAATGCTTTCATCGCTGTAGTTGCAGGCATTGTCGTCGTCCTCGGCAGGCTTCTTCATTTCATCGGGATGAAGCGTGGTGAACTCTTTGATCACCCAGGGTGCCAGCACTTCGCGCTGGTAGTTTGAGTACGCATCGCTGTCCGTTGCACTCAGCGGTTGATCACCTGCGCTGTCGCGTTCGGCATGCAGTATCGGCTGGCCCTCACCCACCCATAACACGTCAGCCAGAGACAATGGATGGCCGGTGCGCACATCAATGTTAAGCGGTGAGTCGCCGAAATCCGGATGTGCGCCACCGCAGTAATAGCTGGTGGCGATGTTGAGGCTGACTACCGAAGGCGAAATTAGCTTGGGTTCGGCTTGTTGCATGAAGTCGGTGTTCACACCACCTTGCAACAGGCAACCGTGATAACTGATCACCTCGCGCCACAACCTGCCAAGCAGTTGCTGATTGACTCTTTGCTGCTCTTCTTTCGGCAAACCGGATTCGACGCTGAAAAGGGAAATTTTTGATTCGGGTTCCGTCCACCATTGCAGCTCGTAGCCCATGAAGTTTTCTTTCTTCTCGGCTTTGAGCTTGAGGCCTTGCAGGCGCAGATACTCATACGGCGCACTTTGCGAAAGCGCGGAAATGAACGGCAGCGTCGTCGAGGGCGAGGCTGGAAATTTGGCATCAGCCAACTTGACCGGCAGATTTTTCCCCTGCGGACTTTGCCATTGGCCCTGCAAGCCACCACCGGTTTCTTTCAATTTCAAAGTGGGTAATGGTTCTTCCTCGCCGTAGCGGTTTTCTCCTTCAACCAAGGCCAGCGTGCCGTCGCTCGACGAACCAGTGAGGAGCAAGTCACGATGGTATTTCTCGTAGAAATAACGGCCGATGACTTCGCCGTCCTTTGATGTGTTGAGCTCAACCACGATCGGTGATTTGCCCAACGTACCGGTAAAGACACGCGGGCCTTCTTCGGCATGCGCGACGGAAACCAATGAGAACAGCACAGCAGCGCATGGCGCCAGGCGCTTCAGTCCTTTGAACATGGATCAATCCTTGAAGAAGTCGGAGATAGCGTCGACGGGGCCGACGCTGAAAAATATGCTGCGGATTATGGCGAGAGTCGATTAACTATTCGAGTTTTCTCGTTCGTACTCTTTAAGCCAGGCTTCGTGCTCAAGGGCTGTGAGTTCCCGGGCCACTTGTTGGCGACGTTCCTTGGCCGCATGAAGCTGGACATCATCAAGAAAGCAGTAATGACGCAGCCAGTGGAGTGTCATTTCTTCATCCGGGAAGAAGTAAGACTTGGCGCCCTTGCTATTCCTGGGTGTGTCATTCATTTGCGCATCGAACACCATCGCTGCGGTTTCATCCGGTGGCAAAGATCCGGTATGGGCGACCTTGTCCTGGAAGATCCATGCAATTTCATCAATGTGTTTTTGCGCGCTGCGATGGCTGCGTCGATAGAACCGTTGGTGTTCACAGGTCTGTAGCAGACGCGCCGCCATCAATTCCGGGTCAAGCCAAGGTCCGAGTTTATGAAGGTGTGCGTTGATCATCAATCCATGGACCCAGCGATCAATAAACCGCGCAACGAAGTCTTCGGTATTGGCCTTTTTCAGATCGGCCAGAATCAGGCAATAACGGGTTTTGACGTGAATGACCAGCAGCACGTGCTTGCGTTGCACCGTTATGGCGTGAACCAGCCACTGCTCGTCAGCACCGCTCAACTCATGATCTTCAATGATTGAGGACGGCGGATTAGGGTCCACCGGCGTGACCTTTTTGCCTTTGTGAACACGGCTGAAAAACTTGCTGGCGGCTTCAGTGCAATTAAAGATCAACATCCTGGTTCTCTGGTCGTTGCTGGAGACAGCGTTCAGTTAGCGATTTTGGTTTCTCGCGCTGTAGTCTGGCAATGGTTCATTTCACCGAGATAAACAGCAGCACGATAATCAGCAATCCAATATAAACCCACGCATGCACCCGATCCGGAATCCGCCCGATCCACGGTGTGGCCAACCTGATCCCCAACAACGAACCAATCGTCAGCGCTGCAAAAGCCAGCAAATCCACATACCCGACAAACCAAGCGCCCAGATCCGTCTCGCTGAATCCGGCCAGCGCCATGTACGTCAACGTCCCGGCCACTGCCACCGGCACGCTTAGCGGATTGGCCATGGAGGTCGCTTGCGACATGCTCAGCCCGCAGCGGCGCAACAGCGGCACGGTCATGACGCTTCCTCCTACACCGAGAAAGGTCGCGATGGCGCCGATGCCTACGCCGCCGGTGGAGTTTTCTGTAAGGCCGAGTCGGCGTGGGATGACACCTTCGGTGCGGCGAAGAAATCCGCGTCTGAGCAGGCAGTCGATGATGGTCACGCCGAGGTAGGCGATGAATGCATAGCGAATCACTTCGCCGCTGACCCACATCGCTGTCATTGCACCTACTACCGCCCCCATTCCGATAAACCCACCCAACGGCCACAGATAATGGCGGATGAGATTGCCGGCGCGGCGGTGTTGGTTGGTGGCGATCAGGGCGTTGACGATCATTACGCAGGTCGAGGTGGCGACGGCGATGTGCATGGCCGATTGACTGATCGGGTCGTCGGCGCCGTGGCTAGCGGTGAGTAGGCGATACAGCAGCGGCACGATGACGAAGCCGCCGCCGAAGCCGAACAGCACGGCGCTGATGCCGGTCAGACAGCCGAAGCAGGTCAACAGTAGGTAGAACATGTCGAGGCGTCCGTGGTGGGAAAGCGCTCGACGATAGAGTTTCGCCGCTTGGCCCGCTTCAGCATGTCGGCCAATAATGTTTGCGTTTACGCCAACCACCGGAAATCGCACATGCGCAATGTTTCGATCAACCAACTGGACGATACACCGCGCAAAGTGGTGGCGCTCGGTACGGATTATTCCCACGGTCACCTACTGCCATTTCATACACATCGGCGCGCGCAGTTGTTGTACGGCGCGACTGGCGTGATGCAGGTCCGTACCCATGACGGCAATTGGGTGGTGCCGCCGCAGCGGGCGGTGTGGATCCCGCCGGGGGTGGCGCATGAAGTGTTGATGCTCGGAGTCAGCACGCGCAGTGTTTATATCGAGCCCGGTACGGTGGATCTGGGCTCGCGCTGCCAGGTGATCAGTGTGTCGCCGTTGATGCGTCATTTGTTAATGGAGGCGGTGGCAGCGCCGCTGATTTACGACCAGGCGGGACGTGACGGTGCACTGTTTGACTTGTTGTTGCATGAGCTGACACGCAGCGAGGTGCTGCCCCTACATATCCCTATGCCAGCCGAAGGAAAGCTCCTCAGTCTGTGTCAGACCTTTCTGAACAAGCCCAACGCACACCAATCACCGCAGTATTGGGCCGAGCAGATACACATAAGCTTACGCACCTTTAACAGATTGTTTCGGCAGCAGACGGGCCTCAGCTTCCGCCAGTGGCGGCAGCAGGCCTGCGTAGTGCTGGCGCTGGCGCGGCTGGCCGAGGGCGAGGCGGTCACGCGCATTGCGCTGGACTTCGGTTACGAAAGCCCGGCAGCGTTCTCGACGATGTTCCGGCGCGTGCTCGGTCAGGCACCGTCCGTCTGGTTGGAGGCGGCGAAGTAGGGCAAATCTAAAAATGCGTTTGATCCCGGCCAAAAACAACTGTACAAAAACACAGTACATTTTCAATCAGCACTTTTGAGCCCGGAGCACACCATGGCCTCTCTTGCGATGAACCACATTCTCGAACGCATTGCCCTTTTCCAGTTCACCCCGACGCACTGCGTCCAGGCCCGAGCGATGCTGGGCTGGAGCGTGGAACAACTATCGCGCGAGGCGCAGGTTCCGGTTGAAGACATTCAACGGTTCGAGGCGCAGCAAGAGGTGGCGGACGCAGCGCGGCTGGCGCTGGCTTATCGATTTGAAGCGCTGGGGTTGGTGTTTTTTCCGGGATTCAGGCCGGGGCGTAGTGCGAGTTTGAATGAGGTGAAGCCAGAATCAGCGGCGCGTGGGGATTTTGCGATGGCTGATTGAAAGCACAAGTTGAACTTTATTCCCAAATAGGTATATTTTCGCATGAGTGCAAGGAAGCCACTCTTGTGGGTCTGCAGTAGCAGGAAAGATCTCAAGCAGATGCCCACGGAGGTACAAGACGTTTTTGGTCACGCATTGGATCTGGCTCAATGTGGCTTGAAGTATCCAGATGCAAAACCATTGAAAGGGTTTGGAGGAGCGGGTGTCCTGGAGTTAATAGAAGACTTCGATACCAACACCTACCGAGCCGTTTATACGGTTCGTTTCGGCTGTGCAATTTACGTTTTGCACTGCTTTCAGAAAAAGTCGAAAAGCGGGATCAAAACCGCCCAGTCAGACATTGATCTGATCAGAAACAGACTTCGAGCAGCTCAGGATCATGCGAAAGGATCAGAAAGCTATGGAGATTGAAGTAGGCAGTGGAAACGTCTATCAAGATCTGGACTTACCCAATGCCGGTGAAATGCAGGTCAAGTCGCAGCTCGCAGCAAAAATTGGCGCAATCATCAAGGCGCGTCATCTCACGCAAATTCAGGCCTCGGAAATTCTGGGACTTTCACAACCCAAGCTTTCCGAAATGTTGCGCGGCAGATTTCGCGGAATCAGTGAGGCAAAAATGATGGAGTGCCTGTCTCGTCTCGGACGAGATGTGCAGATCGTCGTCAAATCGGCCCCCCGATCACGAAAAGAGGGCCGGATTGAAGTGATATTCGCTTGAGGCGAACCCGTCATGCATTCTGCGCCACCACCTCACCCTCCCCTTCAACCGCCAGCCACCACGCACTGCCGCGTTGCGGTTGAGCGATGTTGAACGCTTCGCCCATCTGAGGGGTGGTGATGGCGACGCTGCGTTCCCAGGCCAGGGCGAGGATGCGGTCGAAGGGTTCGTGCCAAGCGTGCATCGCCAGGTCGAAGGTGCCGTTGTGGATCGGGAAGAGCCAGCGGCCCTTTAGGTCGATATGCGCTTGCAGGGTTTCTTCTGGCTGCATGTGCACGTGTGGCCATTCGACATTGTAGGCGCCGGTTTCCATCAGGGTCAGGTCGAACGGGCCGTATTGTTCGCCGATGCGTTTGAAGCCGTCGAAGTATCCGCTGTCACCGCTGAAGAAGATGCGGGTGTCGCCGTCGATCATGACCCAGGATGCCCACAGCGTGCTGTTGCCATCGAACAAACCGCGACCCGAGAAGTGCTGCGACGGCGTGGCGACGAAGCGAATACCGGCGATTTCCGCGCCCTGCCACCAGTCGTACTGACGGACTTTACTGGCCTCGATGCCCCATTTGATCAGGGTGTCGCCGACGCCCAGCGGCGTGAGGAACAGGTTGGTTTTCGCCGCCAGTCTGAGCACGGCGGCGTAATCGAGGTGGTCGTAGTGGTTATGCGACAGGATCACCGCTTCGATCGGCGGCAACTGGTCGATGCTGATCGGCGGCTGGTGAAAGCGTTTCGGGCCGGCCCACTGAACCGGTGAAGCGCGCTCGGCGAACACCGGGTCGGTGATCCAGAACTTGTCGCGCATTTTCAGCAACAAGGTCGAATGGCCGAGGCGATAAACGCTGTGGTTCGGTGCGGCCAGCAGATCTTCACGGGTCAGCGGTTGCACGGGGATTGCAGCGGCGGGCCGGGTATTGCGCGGTTTGTGGAAGATCATGTTCCACATGATTCGCAGCATTTTGCGCAGGCCTTCGCGCTGCACTGGTGCGTGATTGCGGAACAGGCCTTGATCCTGGCGCGAGGCTTCAGGCTTGGAAGTGTTATCCGTGAGCGAAACTGGATTGGCCATGACTGAATGACTCCGGAACGCCGCGTATTACACGGTTTTCCAACGGTGGGACGGTTGATGGCCAGGCTGCACGCAGAGGCCGAACTGTCGGTTTTGTAAGCGGCGAGGATTAATGCAACATTACACTGACGGGTGTAGTTTCTAGGTTGCATCAAAGCTGCCGCCAAGTAAACTGCCAAGTGTAATTTCCTCTTTTTTGCCTAAGCGACCTTATGACAGCTCCCCAGCGCCTCACCGAGCGTAAACGCGCAGCCATTATTCAGGCGGCGATTGCCGAATTCCGTGCCAACGGGTTCGAGATCACCAGCATGGACAAGATCGCCGCGAGCGCTGGCGTGTCGAAGCGCACGGTGTACAACCACTTCCCCAGCAAGGAAGAGTTGTTCGCGGAGATCCTCAATCAATTGTGGGCGCGCATCAGTGCCGAGCAGTCAGTTGCCTACCGCCGCGATGTGCCGTTGCGCGAGCAGCTGTGGCCGCTGCTCCAAGCCAAAGTGCAAATGATGGCCGATGAAAACTTTCTGACGCTGGCGCGTGTGGCGATCGCGGCGACCATCCACTCGCCCGAGCGCGCGCAGAACATGATCGAGCGCATGGGCGAGCGCGAAGAAGCGCTGACCGTATGGATTCGCGCGGCGCAGGCCGACGGTCGCTTGAAAGCGGTCGACCCGGAATTTGCTGCGCATCAGGTTCAGGGGTTGTTGAAGGCTTTTGGTTTTTGGCCGCAAATATCCATGGGCCGCGCCGCGCTGGATGCCGAGACGCAGCAGACCGTGGCCGAATCAGCGCTGGAGATGTTTCTAGCGCGCTATCAGGTCTGAACCTCCTGCCGAACCAGCGCGACCGACGAACGGTTGGCCCCACCACACTCCTGAAACGTATTTCAGGAACAATCTTGCGCAGATTGTTCCGGTTCCAGTGCGCCAAAGTATCGGTGTAAACCGCTTCGCATGTTGTACAAGAATGCCGGTAAAGCTCCGGATCATGCCGACAACATGCTTATAATCCCGCCACGCAAGGCTTGCAGCCATTCAAGATGCCATTCGGCAAATTACTGACCGATCGGTCGACCCTCCCCAAAACTTATACAAAATTACAAAAAATCACATCCTTGTATAACTTTATGAATTTTTGTATAAGTAGCACTCTGCCAGCTAAGGAACGCTGGCATTGAGCAGTCACCGCCGAATGCCGCACCGCGCATTCGGTCTGCCGGCGCGGTAATAGGGACTGAATCCTTGATCTTCCCAATTTCCAGAGTACTGCGAGCATGTTCTTCAATCGCCAAAAATCCATCATCGACGACCTTCAGCGCACCCTCACTGAACAATCCGGCCTGCTCGACGCGATCAATCGCTCGATGGCGGTGATCGAATTCGATCTGGAGGGCGTGGTGATGCGCGCCAACGACAACTTTTTAAAGACCATGGGCTACACGGCTGAACAAGCCATCGGCCAGCCGCATCGGCGTTTCTGCACACCGGAATTCGGCCGCAGCGCGCAATACACCGAACTGTGGTCGCGCCTGAAGAATGGCCAGTTTCAGTCCGGCACGTTTGAGCGGATCAACAGCCAGGGCCAGCCGATCTGGCTCGAAGCCAGCTACAACCCGATCAAGGATGCTGCGGGACGCGTGGTGAAAGTGGTCAAGTACGCCATGGACGTGACCGCCAAGGTGCAGCAGGAAAGCGAAGCCAACGCCAAGCTTCAAGCCATTGACCGGGCGATGGCCGTGATCGAGTTCGACCTCGAGGGCAATGTCCTCACCGCCAACCAGAATTTTCTGACGCGCATGGGTTACACGCTCGCCGAGTTGAAAGGTAAACATCACCGTTTGTTTTGCACGCCTGAACTGGTCAACAGCGGTGCGTATCAGGATTTCTGGCGTCGCTTGAATCAGGGTGAGCTTTTTCACGGATTGTTTGAACGCGTCGATAAACGCGGTCAAACGGTTTGGCTCGAAGCCAACTACAACCCGGTCTACGATGCTGCCGGACGCTTGTGCAAAGTGGTCAAGTTCGCCTCCGACGTCACCGCCCGCGTGGTCCAGCATGAGCAGGATGCACGCAGCGCCAGCGCGGCTTATCACATCTCGGTGGCGACCCGTAAAGTCGCCGAGCAAGGCACGCACGTGATCCAGCAAGCCGCCAGCGAAATGCGCGAAATCGCCGAAGACATCGCCCAGTCTTCAACCTTGATTGCGCAACTGGGCGAACGCTCCGAACAGATCACCGCCATCGTCAACACCATCCGCGCGATTGCCGACCAGACCAACCTGCTCGCGCTCAACGCCGCCATCGAAGCCGCTCGTGCCGGTGAGCAGGGCCGTGGTTTTGCCGTGGTTGCCGACGAGGTGCGACTGTTGGCCGGCCGTACCAGCGGTTCGACCGCAGAAATTTCCAACATGATCGGCCTGATCCAGAGCGAAACCCGCCAGGCGATCAAGAGCATGGAAGGCACCCGTGGCCGCGCGGCGGAGGGGGTCGAACTGGCCAATCAGGCGGGCACGGTGATATTGCAGATTCGCGATGGCGCGAGTGAAGCGGTGGAGGCGGTGAGCATGTTTGCCAATGAGCGGGCGCCGGGGTAAAGCGGCTTGGCTCGGGAGCGCGGTGGAATTGAGGTCTCGGCCTGGCAGTGAAGCGACTTGCCGCGATCGCCAGCAGGCTGGCCACAGGGATCGGTGAATACTCAATTCCCTGCGGGTCCTAAAGGGTTCAGGCACGCCGCGAGCCCAATGTGGGAACCAGCCTGCTAGCGATTGCGGCAGCCAGCTCAGCGCAAGGCTTCAGCCCCGCACCAGACTACGCACCGCCACGATCTCGGGCACTTCCACCTTGCTCATGTAAACGCGCAGCGGTTCGGTGATGTTGATCCGCTCGTCGATGTGTTGGTCCAGCAGCAACTGGATCAACTCGCGTTTAAGGGTCATGGTCCGTTCGGTCGTGGGAGCCCAGACGAATTCGCTGGCGGGGATGATGCCGTCGTCGGCGACGTCCATGCCGAACGAGTCTTCGCTGAACCTGACGATGTGCTGACCGGTCTTGCGGTTGAGGCCGACGAAGCCCTTTAGGTCGTCGGCGGCCTGGCAGATGAGCTGTGAGGTGATGCGCATGGTAAACCTCGCGAATGATGATCGATGGTTTACACGCAGGGCCAGTGAGCGGCGCACCCTCTGCCGGGGTGTCTGCCGAGGGCAAGCGTACTGCAAACGGCGCCACAAACGTGCAGGAAAATTCGCTTTTGATACGTTTATGTCGGTCTTGCGCTGGCACCCGAGCGCTTCAGTTGTTAAAACAGTGCACTTTGAAATTGCCCTGCGAAAGGAACTCGAACATGCCCGCCACTTTCACCAAAAGCGCTTTGGTCCTGAGCCTACTGCTCGGCCTCGGTCAGGCGCAGGCCGCCAGCCACAGTGCTCCCGAGGCGATCGCCGCGGCCCACGGCATCCCGCACCCGGCGGTGATCGCTCACCGTGGCGCGTCGTTCGATGCGCCGGAATCCACCGTCGCGGCTTATCGACTGGCTCGCGACCTGGGCGCCGATTACCTGGAACTGGATTTGCAGCGCAGCAAGGACGGCGTGCTGTTCGCCCTGCACGACGACAATCTGCAACGCACCACCGACGTGGCGAGCAAATTCCCGGAGCGCAAGGACAGCCCGGCCACCGCGTTCACCATGGCCGAACTGAAAACCCTCGACGCCGGTAGCTGGTTCAACGCCAAGTACCCGGATCGGGCGCGCGCGTCCTACGCCGGGCTGAAGATTCTGACCCTTGATGAAATCATCGATATCGCCCGTGCCAACCCGCAGCACAAACCGGGCCTGTACATCGAAACCAAAGAGCCGCAGTTGTTTCCGGGCATCGAAAAAGACCTCAAGGAAAAACTGCAGGACCGCGGCTGGCTGAGCCCGGCCGGTTCGAAACTGGCGAAAAGCGCGCTCGGCGTCGGTCAGGGCAAAGGCAAGGTGATCCTGCAGACGTTCGACAAGAACAGCCTGCAATTGCTGGAAAAGGAAATGCCGCAAGTACCGAAGATTTTGCTGTTGTGGGTCGGCGAAGGCAGCATCGAGCCGAAATCGAACGTGACCTTTGCCGCCTCCGGCGAGAAGGACAAGAACGTTTTCTACGGTAAACAGGAACCGAAGTCCGAAGCTGAATTCAAGCAGTGGGTCGACTTCGCCAAGGCCCAGGGCGCTATCGGTACCGGTCCATCGGCCAAACTGACCCATGGCGGTGACCAGAGCTATTCGGATCTGGTGCAGCCGTGGATGAATCAGTACACCCATGATCAGGGCATGTTGGTGCATGTCTACACCGTCGATGAGCCGGTGGATTACGAAAAAGTCATGGCCGCCGGTGTCGATGGCATCTTTACCAACCGTGCCAGTGAACTGTTGAAGTTTTATAAGCGCCCGGCGGCTGGCAGCGTTGATGAGGTTTTGAAGAAGAACGGTTTCTGAGCCGTTATCGAGTCGCCTGCTTCGCGAGCAGGCTCGCTCTCACAAAGAGCAAGTTTTATCGAAGCAGAGATTTAAGGGTGAATTAAGTTGCGCTGGTTAATCTGAACCCACTTACACAGATCAACCACTTCAACGCACCACCAAGGAATGAACCGATGAAAACTTTGACTGCCCTGTTTACCGCCGCTGCCCTGACCCTCACCGCTGGCCTGGCCCAGGCTGACGTGCGCATCGACCAGATTCCGCAACTGGTGAAAGACGGCAAGATCAAGTCGCTGGAATCGATGAACGCCGAAGCGCTGAAACTGCATCCGGGTGCGACCATTACTGATACCGACCTGGATAACCACTTCAACGGTTATGAGTATGAAGTTGAACTCAAGACCGCGGATGGCAAAGAGTTCGACGTGGACTTTGATGCAACTACCGGCAAGGTGTTGAGCAACAAGCAAGATACTTGATATAGCGCTGGTAAAGAGCCGCACGATTTAACGATCGTGCGGCTTTTTTGTGGCTAGGGTGTGGCGTGAGGTTTGGGGTGACTGGGAAATCGATTCCCCCTCACCCCAGCCCTCTCCCCCAAGGGGGCGAGGGGAAAGGGAGCAGATCGGAGGCCATTCAAAGCCTGAGTTCGCCTCGAGATCTCTGATAATTCTTGGTCAGTTCAGAGCCTGAGTTCGCCTCGAGATCTCTGATAATTCTTGGTCAGTTCAGAGCCTGAGTTCGCCTCGAGATCTCTGGTCGACGTATCTCTAACACACACTGCGGTCAGTCCCCTCTCCCTCTGGGAGAGGGTTAGGGTGAGGGCCAGCCATCACACCGAAAACACTGACATACCACTCCCCAAACCATCAAGCACTCAACCGCGCCGTCACTTCATTCAACTGCCCCGACAGACCATGCAGATTCTGGCTGGCAGTTTCGGTGCGCTGCACGTTATCCAGGTTGGTGCTGGCAATCGCGGTGATCTCGGTGAGGTTGCGCGAGATATCTTCCGCCACCGACGTCTGCTCTTCCGCCGCAGTAGCGATCTGCCGGTTCATGTCGCGAATCGCTTCCACGGCATGAGTGATGCGTTCGAGCATCGCGCCAGCCTGGGTGACTTGCTCGACGCTTTCATCGCTGCGCGCCTGGCCATTATCGATGGCATGCGCAGCGTCTACCGCGCCGGTCTGCACGCTCTGGATGATCTGGTTGATCTCGATGATCGACTCCGCCGTACGCTGCGCGAGGTTACGCACTTCGTCGGCGACCACGGCAAATCCACGCCCGGCCTCACCGGCGCGGGCTGCTTCGATGGCAGCGTTGAGCGCGAGCAGGTTGGTCTGTTCGGCGATGCCGCGAATCACTTCCAGTACCTTGCCGATGCGCCCGCTGTCCGCTTCGAGGCGACGAATCACCGTCGCCGTGTTGGCGATTTCGCCACGCATCTGCGTGATCGAATGAATGGTGGTTTGCATGACCTTCTCGCCCTGCTGCGCCGACTGATCGGCATCGTCGGCAGCGCGGGCGGCGTCGGCGGCGTGGCGTGCGACTTCCTGGGCGGTGGCGGACATTTCGTTCATCGCCGTGGCCACCTGATCGGTGCGGTTGAATTGCTCGTTGGTGCCGCCGGCCATGGTTGTGGCGATGGCGTTCAACTCACCGCTGGCGCTGTCCAGATCGCTGGCACTGCGCTGCAAACGAGTGAAGGTGTCAGCGAGGAAATCGCGCAAGGTGTTCGCCGCGGTGGCGAGATTGCCCAGTTCGTCCTGCCGCTCGTTGGTCACACGTGCGGCGAGTTGGCCGCGACTCAATTGACTCACGTAATCGATGAGTTTGCGGATCGGCTCGACCAGGTTGCGGTTGACCAGCCACAGGCTCAGCAGGCCGATCAACAGCCCCGACGCCAGCATCACCAGCAAGCCGATCCAGACCGTGCGATCGGCCCCGGCGCTGATCAGCGCCGACTGCTCGGTGCCCTGCTGGCGCAGTTCTGCAACCAGTTCGCTCATTTGATCGCTGGTCGCACGGTCGACGCCTTTGACTGCTGCGTCGCCCGCCGCCGGATCACCGCCGGCGGCGACGTAGGCATCGCGGCCCTTCTGGTAGGCAGCGCCGAGTTGGCGGTGTTCGTCACGCAGGCGTTCGATGCGGGTTTTCAGGCTCGCCTCGATGCTGCTCTGGCCGGCCAGTTCGCCGAGGATTTTCTGTACGTCGCGCTGACGGTCTTCGAACTGGCCCCAGTACTTGGCCAGATCCGCCGGTTGCTTGCCGCGCAGCAAGACGTTTTTCCATTCCTGCACCTGCACCTTGAATTGCAGGTTGGCTTCGTCGATCAGTTGCGAAGTGTGCAACGGTCCGGCGAGCAACTGGCTGTAACTCTGTACGCCATTGGACAGGAAATGGAAGCACGCCAGCGCGATCAACAACATCGCCAGCAGACTGCCGCTCAACAGGGCGAGCATTTGCGCTCTCAGGGATTTTTGCAGCATCGAAGATACTCACGACAGGGGTGGTGCACGCCCGGAACGAGCGTGAAAAATGGCCGGACCTCCCTGTCGGCGAACCTTGGCCCAAGGCCAATGGCGCGCAACCTAACTCAGCTGAGATCGGCGTGCCAGAGCCCTTCTTTAGAAACTTCCGACAGCCGGTAAGGCATTGATTTGACGCCGTTTTACTGTCACATAAATGTCATGTGACATTGCGATGATGCCGCTCAGGTGAACCTGAAAAACCCGCATCAACCGCCCTCCTCGCAGCGAGCCGCCATGAATCACAGCCTCGATATCAGCCATCGCGATCCGGACCTGTTTGGTTTGCTTTACGGTTTCCGTTTTCTGCCTGGCGAACGCGGGCGCGAAGTCGATTCAGCAACGGCGTTGCGCTGTTTGCAGGACGACAGCGACAGCGGTGAATTCCTCTGGCTGCACCTGAATCTGGCCCACGCCGCCTGTGAGCGCTGGATGAAAAGCCATCTGCAATTACCGGAAGAGTTTTTCGAAGCGCTGCATGAAGGCTCGCGCTCGACACGCATCGAGCATGTCGACTCGGCGTTGCTGGCGGTGGTCAACGACGTGGTCTTCAATCTCAGCAGCATGGTCTCCTCGGACGTGTCGACGCTGTGGGTCTGCGTGCGCAGCAAACTGATCGTCAGCGCACGCCTGCAACCGCTGCACTCGGTGGACAAATTGCGCTCGTCGGTGAAGGCCGGCGAGCGCTTTCGTTCGCCGTCGGAATTGCTCGTGCATCTGCTGCGCGATCAGGGCGAAGTGCTGACGCAGATCGTGCGCAAGACCAGCCTGAGTGTCGACCAGATCGAGGACGAATTGCTCTCCTCGCGGCTGTCGACCAACCGCGCGGAACTCGGCGCCAACCGCCGCGTGCTGGTGCGCCTGCAACGCTTGCTGGCACTGGAACCGGGTTCACTGCTGCGCCTGCTCAACCGCCCGCCGCCGTGGTTGCAGAAGGAGGACGTGAAGGAGCTGCGCAAGTCCACCGAGGAGTTCGCGCTGATCATCAACGACCTCACCGCCCTCGGTGAGCGGATCAAACTGCTCCAGGAAGAAATCGCCGCCAACCTCAACGAACAGAGCAACCGCACGCTGTTCACCCTCACCGTGGTCACGGTGCTGGCGCTGCCGATCAACATCATCGCCGGGTTCTTCGGCATGAATGTCGGCGGCGTACCGTTATCACAGGACCCGCACGGGTTCTGGGTACTGGTCGCGCTGGTGGCGACGTTCACCGTGATCGCCGGGCGCTGGGCGTTTCGCAAGCGTGGGGATTATTGACCACATATTCCACCGTTCCCCTGTGGGAGCTGGCTTGCCAGCGATAGCGTCAGGTCAGTCAACATCCATGTTGAACGTCAGTTCGCCATCGCTGGCAAGCCAGCTCCCACAGGGGACTGCGGCGTCCTTAAGATCAATGGTCAGACTAATCAGGCAAACACTGATCTGCCGCAGTCTCTCTGTAACATTCTGCAACGATCATGGGCGACATTCCTTCCCTCGCTCAGGATTGTCCGCTCATGGCTACTCCCTCCCTGACCGCCAGCCCCGCCTCTGCCGCTAGCGGCCGGCCCGCGCTGGACAAGAAACCCGGCCCGTTCACCTACGTGATCTTTTTCGCCGTGCTGGCAATGGGCATGCTGTTCACCGCCTACAGCCTGATGCACGACATGCACGAACTCGGCACGGTGGTGACTACCTGGACGCCGTTCCTGCTGCTCGGCGTGGCGCTGCTGATTGCGCTGGGCTTCGAGTTCGTCAACGGCTTCCACGACACGGCCAACGCGGTGGCGACGGTGATCTACACCCACTCGCTGCCGCCGAATGTGGCGGTGGTCTGGTCGGGCTTTTTCAACTTCCTCGGCGTGCTGCTTTCCAGCGGCGCGGTGGCGTTCGGCATCATTGCGCTGCTGCCGGTGGAGTTGATTCTGCAGGTCGGTTCGTCCGCCGGGTTCGCGATGATTTTCGCTCTGCTGATCGCCGCCATTCTGTGGAACCTCGGCACCTGGTGGCTGGGGCTGCCGGCGTCGTCTTCGCACACGCTGATCGGCTCGATCATCGGCGTCGGCGTGGCCAATGCGCTGATGCACGGCCGCGACGGTACCAGCGGTGTCGATTGGGCGCAGGCGACCAAGATCGGTTACGCCTTGCTGTTGTCGCCGCTGGTGGGTTTCGGTTGCGCCGCGCTGTTGCTGCTGGCCCTGCGCGCCTTCGTCAAGAATCGCTCGCTGTACAAGGCGCCCGAGGGCAACACGCCGCCGCCGTTGTGGATTCGCGGTTTGCTGATCGCTACCTGCACCGGCGTGTCCTTCGCCCATGGCTCCAACGACGGGCAGAAAGGCATGGGCCTGATCATGCTGATTCTGGTCGGCACCTTGCCGATGGCCTACGCCTTGAACCGCACCATGCCGGAAGAACAATCGCTGCAGTTCGCCGCCGTGGCACAGGTCACCCAGCAGGCACTGGCGAAAAGCGCACCGCTGCCGGCGCCGGCCGACCCGCGCCCGATCCTCTCCGATTACGTGCGCAGCAAGGAAGCCACGCCGCAACTGATTCCGGCCCTCGCCGCGCTCACCGGGCATATCGGTGAGCAAGTCAGAGGCTACGGTTCGCTGGCCAAGGTGCCGGCCGAGGCCATGGGCAACGTGCGCAACGACATGTACCTGGCCAGTGAAAGCATTCGCCTGATGGACAAGAACAAGGTCGGCAACTTCGACGCTGACACCAGCAGCAAACTGCAATTGTTCAAACAGCAGATCGATAACGCCACGCGGTTTATTCCGCTGTGGGTGAAGATTGCCGTCGCCATTGCGCTGGGGCTCGGCACCATGGTCGGCTGGAAACGCATCGTGGTGACCGTCGGCGAGAAGATCGGCAAGACCCACCTGACTTATGCCCAAGGTGCCTCGGCAGAAACCGTGGCGATGCTGACCATCGGCGCGGCGGACATGTTCGGTTTGCCAGTCTCGACCACCCACGTGCTGTCATCCGGTGTGGCCGGGACCATGGTCGCCAACGGTGGCGGGTTGCAGATGAAGACCATCCGCAATTTGCTGATGGCGTGGGTGCTGACCTTGCCGGCGGCAATCCTGCTGTCGGGCAGCCTGTACTGGCTGTTCACCCAGATCTTTTGAGCAATTGGGAATCCCTGTGGGAGCTAGCCTGCTCGCGAAAGCGCTGGGTCAGCCAACTCTGCATCAACTGACACGCCCTCTTCGCGAGCAGGCTCGCTCCCACAGGAGTCATGCGCTCAGCTTCAGAGCGTCGACCGAACCACCTCCCCCAACCAATCCATGAACACCCGCACCCGCAGCGGCAAATGCCGTTGCCGCGCATACAGCAACGAAATCGCCATTGCCGGTGCGGTGTATTGCGGCAGCACGGTGACCAGCTCGCCGTTTTCCAGATGCGGCTGCATGCCGGTGCGCGGTACTTGAGTCAGGCCGAAACCACCGAGGCACGCCGCCTCGTACGCATCGGTGCTGTTGACCGTGATGCTGCCGGCCATCGGCAAGCGTCGCACCTGGCCGCCCTCCTCGTAGACGAAACCTTCCGAACGCGACCCCAGCACGCCGACGTAATGCACCAGCCGATGCTGCGCGAGGTCTTCCAGAGTTTGCGGCACGCCGTAGCGTTCGAGGTACGCGGGGCTGGCGCAGTTGACCATCGAAAAGTCGCCCAAGTGCCGCGCCACCACCGATTGATCCGGTTGCGCGCCGACGCGCAGCACGCAATCGAAGCCTTCGCTGAGCAGGTCGACGCGGCGGTCGGTGCTGCTGATTTCCAGCTGCAGATTCGGGTGCCGCGCCATGAACTGCGGCAGACGCGGCATGACCAGACGCCGGGCGAGAATATTCGGCATGTCGACACGGATGCGCCCGGTCAGCGAGGCCTCGTCCTGGCGAAACAAGCCTTCGATCTCGTCCATGTGCGACAACAGATCCTTGCTGCGCTCGTACAGGACCATGCCATCCTGAGTCGCTTGCACCTTGCGCGTAGTGCGCTGCAACAAGCGCGTACCGAGCAGGGCTTCCAGCGCCTGCACATGTTCGGAGACGGTCGAGCGCGGCAGGCCCAGGCTTTCGCCGGCGAGGGTGAAACTCGACAGTTCGCTGACCCGCACGAAGGTGCGCAGCAGTTCCAGTTTGTTCATTTTGGCGCCCCGCGATTGTTCGGCTGATCCGATCAGTGATTCCGCTTTCACTCTGTTTATCAGCTTGGGACGGATAAATAAACTTTGATCCATCCCCACTCAACGCAATCGGAGCAAGCCCCATGAACCGTAAAATCGCATTGATCACCGGCGCCAGCCGTGGCCTGGGCAAGAACGCTGCACTGCACCTCGCCGCGCAAGGCATCGACATCATCGGCACCTTCCACAGCCGCGCTGACGAGGCGCAGGCGCTGGTCACTGAACTACAAGCGCTCGGCGCCAAAGCCGTCATGCTGCAACTCGACGTTGGCCGCAGTGACAGCTTTGCCGATTTCGGCGCGCGGGTTGAGCAGGCCTTGCAGCAAACCTTCGACCGTCAGCGCTTCGATTTTCTGGTCAATAATGCCGGGATTGGCGTGCATGCCCTGTTCGCCGAGACCACGCCGGAGCAGTTCGATCTGTTGATGAATGTGCAACTGAAGGGGCCGTTTTTCCTGACTCAACAGTTGCTGCCGCTGATCAACGACGGTGGGCGCATCATCAACATTTCCAGCGGCCTGACTCGCTTCAGCCTGCCCGGTTACGGCGCTTATGCGGCGATGAAAGGCGCGATGGAAGTGCTGACGCGTTATCAGGCCAAGGAGCTGGGGGCACGGCAGATCGGCGTGAACATTCTTGCGCCGGGCGCCATCGAGACTGATTTTGGTGGCGGTGCCGTGCGCGACAATTCGGCGCTGAATGCGATGGTCGCCAGCAACACCGCGCTGGGCCGTGCCGGACAACCGGACGATATCGGCGGCGCGCTGGCGTTGTTGCTGTCCGACGGCGGTCGGTGGATCAACGGCCAGCGTGTCGAGGCGTCCGGCGGCATGTTTCTCTGATTTGAAACGAAAAAAATCGCAGCCTTCAGTGGCTGCGATTTTTGCGTTTAACCCTGACAGACGTTGCGCGATACCAAGCGCTCGCGCAGCACGTCATACGCCCAGTGATAAACGTAGGTGTACGGCAGGAAAAACAGCAGCACACCGATGTCGAGCAAAAACGCCTGCCACAGGCTGACCGACAACCACCAGGCAATCAGCGGCACGCCCATCACGATCAAACCGCCTTCGAACAGCAGCGCATGCACTACTCGGACCCAGGCGTTATGGGCAACGTGCAGACGCACCAGCGCGCGATCAAAGAAGCGGTTGAACAGCACGTTCCAGCCCAGTGCCAGCAGCGCGATCAGCACGGTGACCGCGCCCATGTCGAGCAGCGGCTTTTGCAACAGCCACGCCAGCAACGGCGTGCAGATCAGGATCGCCAACAGCTCGAAACCGATGGCCTGGAAGATACGTTCAGTGATGGATTTGTCGGCAGTCATGGCCTGACTCCTTGAGTGAAGATGGTTGCCATGATCAACCCTCGAACCGATACTTCATAACCAATAACCATCGATCAAGGCGATAGTTGATGATTTCCCAGGAAGTGCTGTTGGCGTTCGTACACGCGGCGACGCAGGGTTCGTTTTCCGCCGCAGCGCGCAAATTGGGGCGCAGTCAGTCGACCATCAGCGCGGCGGTGGCAAGCCTTGAGATCGATCTGGATGTGGCGCTGTTCGACCGCAGCAGCCGTAAACCGACCCTGACCCAGGCCGGGCATGTGCTGCTGCAACGGGCCGAGGCGATTCTGGCGGCGAGCAATCGCCTGGAAATGACCGCACGGCAATTGTCGCAAGGGGTCGAGCCGAAGCTGACGGTGGCAATTTCCGACACCTATCAGTCGTATCGTTTCGAGGCGGCGCTGGTGGAGTTCGAGCAGCGCTATCCGGACTTGCAACTGGAATGCCTGATTGCTGAGTGCGAGGACTTGATCGAACTGGTCCAGCGCGGCCGCGCGCATCTGGCCTTCGCCGAAATGCAGGAAGCCTACCCGCCAGATCTGGTGACCTCGACCGTGGCCGAACGCACCGAGATCGCACTGTTCGTCAACCGCGAGCATGCGCTGGCGAAGCTTGAACAGGTGGATCAGCAGCTGCTTGAGGAGCATCGCGAGTTGCGTCTGGCGACCATCGTCAATCCGTATGACAGCCGTGGCAAAGGCCGGGTGTGGTCGGCGCCGAGCTATCTGATGCTGATGGAAATGGCCGAGAAAGGTTTTGGCTGGGCACCGCTGCCGCGCTGGCTGGCGCAGCGCTATGGCAATGAATTGCTGGTGGAACTGAACGTGCGCGGCTGGCCGAAACCGGTGTTCGTCGATGCGCTGTGGTCGCGCCTGTATCCGCCGGGGCCGGCGGGGAGCTGGTTGTTGGGGAAGATGCTGGAATAGTGCTTGGCGTTGAATAAAAGCCCCTCAACGGAACGCCGCCCGCCCAGCCCTCTCCCGGAGGGAGAGGGAGCCGACCGAGGTGTCTTGCGTCATGCATCGACCTGGGCAACCGTTGCGATTATGGATTCCAAGACGCTCAGGCGAGTCGGTGAATTTCTCCAATATCCCCCAATCAGTCCCCTCTCCCTCTGGGAGAGGGTTAGGGTGAGGGCATTTCCAGCGCCAGAAGCCGCCCTTGAATAAACCGCCGCTCCGGCTCCTGGCGAGTCAACGCCAACGCCCGCTGATACGCCTCGCGCGCCTCCGCCACCCGGCCCAACTGCCGACAGAACTCCGCCCGCGCCGAATGCGCCAAGTGGTAATCCTGCAATTCGCCGCGCTGCAAAATCCCCTCAATCAGACTCAGCCCGGCCGCCGGCCCATCGCGCTTGGCCACCGCCACCGCGCGATTCAACTCGATCACCGGCGACGGCAGCACCCGCAGCAGCACGTCATACAGCCCGACGATCTGCACCCAATCGGTGTGCGCCGCGTTCGGCGCCTCGGCGTGTACTGCGGCAATCGCCGCCTGCAAACAATACGGACCGAATCGCCGGGTACTCAGCGCGCGCTCGACCAGCGCACAGCCTTCGGCGATCAACCCGGCGTCCCACAACGCGCGATCCTGATCGTCGAGCAGCACCAGTTCGCCACTCGGCGAGGTACGCGCCGGTCGTCGCGATTCGTGCAGCAGCATCAGCGCCAGCAGGCCCATGACTTCCGGCTCCGGCAGCAACTCCATCAACAGGCGCCCGAGGCGGATCGCCTCGCGCGTGAGGTCTTCGCGGGTCAGCTCAGTGCCGATCGACGCCGAATAACCTTCGTTGAACACCAGATAAATGACCCGCAACACGCTGTCGAGGCGTTCGGGCAACTCCTTCAGGCTGGGCACTTGATAGGGGATTTTCGCGTCACGAATCTTGGCTTTCGCGCGCACGATGCGCTGGGCGATTGCGGCCGGCGCAGAAAGAAAGGCGCGGGCGATTTCTTCGGTGGTCAGGTCGCAGACTTCGCGCAACGTCAGCGGCACTTGCGCATCCGCCGCCAGCGCCGGGTGGCAGCAGGTGAAGATCAGCCGCAGGCGATCGTCTTCCACGTCTTCGCCACTCCAGTCGGCCTGTTCGAGTTCTTCCAGTTGCGCCAGCAACAACGGTTGCGAAGCCTTGAACCGCGCACGCCGGCGCAACACATCAATCGCCTTGAAGCGCCCGGTCGAGACCAGCCAGGTGCGCGGATTGTCCGGCACGCCGTCGCGCTGCCAGCGTTCGACCGCGACGAAGAACGCCTCGTGCAAGGCTTCTTCGGCAAGGTCGAAATCACCGAGCAGGCGGATCAGCGTCGCCAGAATCCGTCGTGAATCCTGACGGTAAACCTGCTCGACCCGCGCCCGTACGTCAGACATTCAACTGCCGCACCGGTCGCACCTCAACGCTGCCGACCCGCGCTGCCGGAATGTTGCCGGCAACCTGGATCGCTTCGTTGAGGTCCCTGGCGTCGATCAGGTAGAAGCCGGCCAGTTGCTCCTTGGTTTCGGCAAACGGCCCGTCGGTGATCGACAGTTTGCCGTTGCGCATTCTGACCGTGGTGGCGGTGTCCACCGATTCCAGCGCTTCAGCGGCGACCATCCGCCCGCTGCCCTGAATCGACTCGGCGTAGGCCCAGCATTCGGCGTCTTCGGGGCTGTCGGGCGACGAATGCAGCAGGCGCTCGTCGCTGTAGACCAGGCATAAATACTTCATGGCATTCTCCTGATTCGAACGGTTCAACTATGGCTGAAGATCAGGGCTGCACATCGAACAGGGTCGCGCCACTCATCGGATCGAACGGCGCCGACCAATGCTCATGGGCGATTTTCCACGCGCCGCCGATCTGCCGATAACACGCCGTGACGCGCATCCAGCAGCTCTGGGTTTCGCCTTTTTCATTGGTCCCGCCGCAATTGGCGACCCAGTGGGCGAAGGCGATGTTGTCGGCGCTTTCGATGGCGATTTCCTCAAACTCGAAAACGTGCGGGCCGGGGCACATTTGCATGCACTCGACCCAATGCGCGCGGTAAGCCGCTTTGCCCTTGAATTGCAAAGCCTTGATCGCATCGAACGAGACGATGTCGTCGGCGTACAGGGCCATGACTTTTTCGACGTCCTTGGTCATCACCGCGTCGCGGTAGGTGTTGATCAAAGTCTGGATTTCGCTGTGTGCGTTCATGGTGTTCTCCGTGTTTTTTGTAGGAAGACACCCTTAGTCGTTTGTGCTTTTCGCGGATCGACAGGCCAAACAAAAATATTTCACCACGCCAATATCGCTAGAATCCGAGGCTCACTCTTTGTAGGAAAAAGGAAATTCCCGTGTCAGCCAGACTCGTACCGTACGACAGCCTGAACGCCTTGCAGCGTCAGCAAGTCGAGGCGATTGAAATTCATGCCGAGCAGATCAAGTTCTCCGGCGACATTCACGGCGCGTTGCACACGCTGCTGTCGAAACCCGGCCCCGGTGTAAAAGGTTTTGCCTTGCTGGCGGACGAGGTGCCGGTGGCGTTTCTGCTGTTGAAACGTCCGCCGGTACTGCCCGACTGGGCCAATGAACACAGCGCCACCTTGCACGCGTTGCAGGTCGATCGCCGGGCGCAGGGCAAGGGTTACGGCAAGGCGTGTCTGCAAGCGTTGCCCGAGGTTGCGCGCGCAGCCTGGCCGGAAATCAAGGGGCTGGAACTGTCGGTGGACGCCGACAATGAAGCGGCCATCGCGCTGTACGCCAAACACGGCTACGTCGACAGCGGCGAAGCCTACAAGGGCCGGATCGGTTACGAGCGGCGCATGGGGCTGTTTTTCTGAATCGTTGAGGGAGGCACGTTGATCGAGTCAATCGCAGCACTGGAAGCGATATACGGCTAGCCGCACGAACGCGCAGTGCGCAAGCAGATCGGTTTTCTCAACGAGGATTATCAGGCCATGGTGCGGTTGTCACCGCTGGTGATCGTCAGCTCCATAGGCGCCGATGACCTCGACACTGACTACCACCGATGATCGTTCCCACGCTCCGCGTGGGAATGCAGCAGGGGACGCTCCGCGTCCTAAAAGAGTGACGCAGAGCGTCACAAGAGGCATTCCCACGCGGAGCGTGGGAACGATCAGGTTCGGTGTTTGGGTCAGAGGTCAGAGGTCAGAGGGTCAGGATCATCTCGTGCCACGCCATGCCGCCGTGGTCGGATTCCGACGGTTTGATATAGGCGAAACCAAACCCGGCATACAGCGGGATGTGTTGCTCTTTACACATCAGGTGAATCGTCGCTTTATCCATCCCGCGCATGCGTTCGATGAACTCGGCCAGCAAACGCTTGGCCAACCCCTGGCCCTGATAATCCGGGTGCACGACCACCGACATGATCACCACGTTCGGCCCTTTCGGGTCGTGGCCGATCAGTTCCTTGAACGCTTCGTCGGACATCTGCACGTCGAACGCTGCGCCGGAATTGACGAAACCGGCGACCACGCCCTCCACCTCGGCGACGATAAAACCTTCGGGCCAGGTGGCGATGCGCGTGGCGATCTTCTCGCGGGTCGCGGCTTCGTCGCCTTCGTAGGCAACGGTTTCGATGGCGTAGCAGCGGTCCAGATCGGCGGCGGTGACGTTACGAATGACGGTGTTCATGGCAACTCGGGATCATTGGAATTGAGGTCGCCAAGCATAAAGCAGATCAACCGGGGCGGACATGATTCACCCCGGTTCGGAGCTGTCAGGGTTTGAGCGGCAACCAGATTTCCAGCTTGCCGGTGAGCAGTTTCGGATTGAAATCCTCGCTGTAGCGCTCGAACTCCGGGGCGTCCGCCGCTTCGTACCCAGACTGCGGCAGCCAGGTTTTCCAGATGTACTGGAAGGTGTCGGGGAGTTGCGTCAGTGATCCCTTGTGCTCGAACACGGCATATTTCTGCGGCTGGATTTCAACCCAGCGATATTTTTCCGGCAGGTCATCGAGCTTGTCGATCTGCACGCCAGCGATGTACTCAAAACCGCCCTCGCCGTCCGCATTGCAGCAGACGCCATAAGTCACCTCACCAACCTGCGCGGGAATCTTCCCCAGGTGCGGAATGAGCTTTTCCCACAACGCCGGAATGTCTTCGGTGGAATCCTGGGTAAAGCGTCCACCGAATCCGGCAATCAACAGAAACGGCCCATGTTCGAAGCGAGGCTCTGCCACTTCGACGCGTGTTTGCTCATCCATGACGCGACTCCTTGCTACACAAAAGTGGGTTCGGCTGGGAGTATAGGAAGCCCGAGCCGTTTCGCTCGTTTACAGCGTGTGCAACTGCTCGGCGGCGCCCGAACCGACAAACTCGTTGTAGCCGGATAGAATCACGTAGACCGCGAAATAGCAGAAGATCGCCGCCGATGCCAGGTACGAATAGCGCAACAGTTTGTCCCCCAGCAGCTTGCCACCGTGGCTGGCGGCGAAGCACAGACCGGCCGACCACAGCAGCCCGGCGCAGAGGAAACCGCCGAGAAACAGCGCCGAGCTAATCGCGCCGCCGCCACCGGAACGCGCAATCAATGTGCCGCCAACCGCCGCAAACCAGAGAATCGCGCTCGGCGACGACATGGCGAGAAAGATCCCCCGCAAGAACTCCTTGCGATGGGAGTTCTGTGCCACTTCTGCCGTGGCCGCCAACTGCGCTTCATGGTGAATCGCTGAATAAATCATCTTCGCCGCGAAATAGATCAACAGCGCCGAACCACCGATCCACAACACCCAGCGCACGGTCTCGTATTGCAGCAAAACGGTCATCCCGGCCAGCGCCAGCACTGCGTAAATCAGATCGCCGACGCAAGTGCCCAAGCCCAGCGCAAAGCCCTGAAAGTAGCCGCGCTGCATGGCCAGGGTGATCATTGCGATGTTGGCCACGCCGATGTCCAGGCACAGCGAAAGGCTCAGCAAGAAGCCGCTGGTGAATTCCATTGACCGATTTCCTTCGGAAAAAAATGTTTACAAACAGGCTGGACAGTATGCCATCAGCGCCCTTATCTTCCGCCACAGGTCACCGCAGTGACCAGCGTCGCTCGGACGGTTCCGGGCGCTTACGTTATCCGAGGCAACAATGGCCGAACAAGGTTCGCCGCGCCGCTTTGCGCGCATCGATCGACTCCCCCCGTACGTTTTCAACATCACCGCCGAGCTGAAGATGGCTGCCAGGCGTCGTGGTGAAGACATCATCGACTTGAGCATGGGCAACCCCGACGGCGCCACGCCGCCGCACATAGTCGAAAAACTTGTGCAAGTCGCCCAACGCGAAGACACCCACGGTTACTCGACCTCCAAGGGCATTCCGCGCCTGCGCCGGGCGATTTCCAACTGGTACAAGCAACGCTACGAGGTCGATATCGACCCGGAAAGCGAAGCCATTGTCACCATCGGCTCCAAGGAAGGCCTGGCGCATTTGATGCTGGCGACCCTGGATCAGGGCGACACGGTGCTGGTACCGAACCCGAGCTATCCGATTCACATCTACGGCGCGGTGATCGCCGGCGCGCAGGTGCGTTCGGTGCCGCTGGTGCCGGGCGTGGACTTCTTCGACGAACTGGAACGGGCGATTCGCGGCTCGATTCCCAAGCCGAAAATGATGATCCTTGGCTTCCCGTCGAATCCGACCGCGCAGTGCGTGGAGCTGGATTTCTTCGAACGGGTGATCGCCCTCGCCAAGCAGTACGACGTTCTGGTGATCCACGATCTGGCCTACGCCGACATCGTCTATGACGGCTGGAAAGCGCCGTCGATCATGCAGGTACCGGGCGCCAAGGACATTGCCGTGGAGTTCTTCACCCTGTCCAAGAGCTACAACATGGCTGGCTGGCGCATCGGTTTCATGGTCGGCAACCCGGAACTGGTCAACGCCCTGGCGCGGATCAAGAGCTACCACGACTACGGCACGTTCACCCCGCTGCAAGTAGCCGCAATCGCTGCGCTGGAAGGCGATCAACAGTGCGTGCGCGACATCGCCGAGCAGTATCGCCAGCGCCGCAATGTGCTGGTCAAAGGCCTGCATGAGCTGGGCTGGATGGTCGAGAATCCGAAGGCATCGATGTACGTCTGGGCGAAAATCCCCGAGGCGTATGCGCACCTGGGTTCGCTGGAGTTCGCCAAGAAACTGCTCGCCGAGGCCAAGGTCTGCGTCTCGCCGGGAGTGGGGTTTGGCGAGTATGGCGATGATCACGTGCGCTTTGCGCTGATCGAAAACCAGGACCGCATCCGCCAGGCCGTGCGCGGGATTCGCGGGATGTTTCGCGCGGATGGCTTCAATCCGAAATCCCCTGCCTGACACCTGTCCCCTGTGGGAGCGAGCCTGCTCGCGAAAGCGGTGGGTCAGTCAGCATAGATGCAGCTGACACGACGCCTTCGCGAGCAGGCTCGCTCCCACAATGGCTTTCAGTGAACCGTTCACTCAGGGCACAAAAAAACCGCATCGCTGCGGTTTTTTTGTGCCTGCAAGAAGCTGTTTAAACGAACAGCGACAACAGCAGGATAAAGCCCAGGCCGACCACCGACAGGATGGTTTCCATCGCGGTCCAGGTCTTGAAGGTTTCGGCCACGGTCATGTTGAAGTACTGCTTGACCAGCCAGAAACCGGCGTCGTTGACGTGCGACAGGATCAGCGAACCGGCGCCAGTCGCAAGTACCAGCAGCTCACGGTTGACGCCCGGAATCATCCCCACTACCGGCACGACAATGCCGGCACCAGTGATGGTCGCCACAGTCGCCGAACCGGTAGCAATACGGATCACCGCCGCCACCAGCCACGCCAGCAGGATCGGCGAGATCTGCGCGCTGACCGCCATGTGACCGATCACGTCGCCCACGCCGCTGGTCACCAGCATCTGCTTGAAGCCGCCGCCGGCACCGATGATCAAAATGATCGCAGCGGTTGGCGCCAGGCTCGCGTCGAGCCACTTGAGCATCTGGTTGGAACCGATGCCCTGCTTGTAACCGAAGGTGTACAGCGACAGCAGCAACGCCAGCAGCAGTGCCGAGATCGGGTGGCCGATCATGTCCATCCAGGTGCGGAAGAAGTTGCCGTCCGGCAGCGCCACGTCAGCGAAGGTTTTCAACAACATCAGGAACACCGGCAGCAGCACGGTGACCAGGGTGATGCCGAAGCTTGGCAGATCGCTCGAATCGTTTTCGCGGGCCAGTTGATCGACCAGTTCCTGATTCGGGTGACCCGGAATGTGCTTGGCGATGAACGTACCGAAGATCGGACCGGCGATGATCGCGGTCGGCAGCGCAACGATCAGACCGTAGAGAATGGTCTTGCCAATGTCAGCGCCGAATACGCCGATGGCCAGCAGCGGCCCCGGGTGCGGTGGCACCAGACCGTGTACCGCAGACAGACCCGCAAGCAGCGGGATACCGATCTTGATGATCGACACACCGGTGCGACGCGCCACGATGAACACCAGCGGAATCAGCAATACGAAGCCGATTTCGAAGAACAGCGGGATGCCGACCAGAAACGCGGCGAACATCATCGCCCACTGGACCTTGTCCTTGCCGAACGCGCGAATCAGGGTCTGGGCAATCTGATCCGCCCCGCCCGATTCGGCCATCATTTTGCCGAGCATGGTGCCCAGCGCCAGAATGATGCCGACGAAACCAAGCACGCCACCGAAGCCGTCCTGGAACGCCTTGATGATGGTGCCGATCGGCATGCCCGAGGTCAGGCCGAGGAACGCGGCCGCGATGGTCAGGGCGATGAAGGGGTGAATCTTGAACTTGGTGATCAGGATAATCAGACCGATTACCGTGACCACCGCATCGAGCAGCAGGAACGTCTCGTGGGACATGCCGAACATTGGGGGTGTCTCCTGGATTGTTGTTGTTATTAAAGCGGGTTGAACAGAAGTCGGGAGGACAGCGCTGTCTTTTTCAACATACTCATACCGCCTGTTTCAGACCGTGGGCCTGCCACCAGACATGAGCCTGCAGGGCCAGTTCTTCAACGCTGTGTACCGAGGCGTTGAGCGCCAGGGTCAGCGGCTCGCCCTTGGGCGATTCGAGGGTGGCGAACTGGCTCTCGATCAGCGTGGCCGGCATGAAATGGCCCGGACGGTGCGAGACACGTTCGGCGGCCACTTCAGGGGTCAGTTCCAGGAACACGAAGCCCAGGCCCGGCAAGGCGCTGCGCAGGCGTTCGCGATAACTGTGTTTAAGGGCCGAGCAGGTTAGTACCGGGCGTTTGCCCGACGCATCGACGCGACGCAGTTCATCGCACAGGCTGTCGAGCCAGCCGGCACGGTCGTCGTCGTTCAGGGGGATCCCCGCGCTCAT